>JAEEGL017180992.1_pt1 | contig 101910 bp, 70 predicted proteins | sample 9134231 | NCBI WGS metagenome assembly JAEEGL01 (sample SAMN16246548, study PRJNA631951) | gut metagenome | biome: gut microbiome; feature: rumen; material: fiber-attached | host: Bos | place: Iran: Karaj | collected 2018-10 | reverse complement strand
TGCGGGTGTCCGGTGGACACCTCTGCCGCAGGCAGAAGCACCGACCGAACCGACAGGTGAGACCGGATATCATCCGCCCGCAACAAGGATATGCGGAGCATAATATAATCGGAGCGAAGCGACCCGACATTTCGCATTGCGCATTTCGAATTGCGAATTGATTAAGCATGCCAAAACCCCCGGTCCTTTCGGACAGGGGGCTTTGACATTGGGGTTGAATTGAGGAGGGGTATTGCTTATACGAAGAGAGTTGCGGCTCTCTCTTTCGTACAATCAGAGTTTAACCCCGAATTATGAATTGCGTGTGAATTCATTTTTAACGGTAATGGGAAAATTTGTTAATTTCGCGGCGCGCGGCACTTGACTTTATTTTAGTAAAATGATAAAGTTTATATACAGTCTATTTTATAAAATGGAGGTTATATTATGTCAAAGAAAATCATCGCAATTATCCTTGCCGCTCTCGCGGTTATCTCCTGTGTTGCTCTTGCAGGCTGCGGAGCAAAGAAAGATACCGCTGCTCCTTCCGATACTTCCTCTACCGAAGCGGCTCCTCAGAAGTTTATAATGGGTATTGACCCTGAATATCCCCCGTTCAGCGAACTCGGCGCAGACGGCACTTACACCGGCTTTGACGTTGAAGTGTGCAAAGCGGTCTGCGATTATCTCGGCTGGGAATTCGAAGCGTTCGCAGTAAACTGGGATGAAAAACTCATTCAGCTTGACGCTCACGAGTGCGACTGCATATGGTCCGGTATGACAATCCTTCCTTCCATGAAGGAAGCCGGCTACGTAATCTCCAACCCCTATTTTGACAACACTCAGGTTATCCTTGTAAAAGACGGCAGCGAAATCGCCTCTTCCAAGGATCTCGCGGGCAAGGATGTAGCCGTTATGCTCGGCACCTCCGGCGAAACCCTCCTCAACGGCGACCTCAAGGATCTCACCGATACCTTCAACGAACTCATCACCTGTGAGAGTTTCCTCAAGTGCTTCACCGAACTTTCCGGCAACGCTGTTGACGCCGTTATCGTTGACAAGCCTGTAGCCGAGAAATACGCCGCCGAAAACGCAGGCTTCAAAGTGCTTGACGAAGAACTCGGCGCAGAGCAGTACGGTATCGCCTTCCGCGCGGGTGACGAATCACTCTGCCTGCAGGTTGAAACCGCTCTCAACGCTCTTGTTGAAAACGGCACCTATGAGCAGATTGCGGACAAATATCCCGATATCAAGGGCAACCTTATTTACATCAACTGATTTCCAAAATCCGATATTCTGCCCTGAAGGCGCAGAAATGCGCCTTCGGGTTTCGTTATTTAAATTAAGGAATAAAAAACTATGACATTGATGACAATATTCGTGAAAATGGCGGAAGGCTTCGAAAAAACCTGTGCCATTTTCTTCCTGACTCTCCTTTTTGCCATTCCGCTCGGCATGATAATCGCGCTTCTGCGCGGCAGCAAATTCCGTATTTTTTCGGGCTTTGCAAAAGTATATATCTCCGTGCTCAGAGGCACGCCCCTTATGCTTCAGTTAATCGCCGTTACCTACGGTCCGTATTATCTTTTCGGCATAAGCGTTTCAAGAAACAAACTCATCCCCGTGGTGGTCGCTTTCGCGATAAACTACGCCGCTTATTTCGCGGAGATTTACCGCAGCGGCATAGAGTCCATGCCGGTGGGGCAGTATGAGGCGGCTCAGGTGCTCGGTTACAGCAGAATACAGACCTTCTTCAAGATTATTCTGCCTCAGGTTGTCCGCAGGATTCTTCCGAGCGTTACCAATGAGATAGTCACCCTTGTCAAAGACACCTCTCTTGCTTTCACCGTGTCTTATCAGGAAATGTTTACTATCGGCAAGCAGATTGCAAACTCGCAGACGAGTTTCGTGCCCTTCGTTGTGGCGGGCATCTTCTACTATCTGTTTAACGTGATAGTCAGTTTCGTGATGGGCAGGGTCGAAAAGAAGATGAGTTATTACAAGATTTAAGGGGGTGCGCCTGTGAGTATTCTTAAAATGACAAACATCCAGAAGTCTTTCGGCACCAACCACGTGCTCAAAGATATCTCCCTGCATGTTGATAAGGGCGAGGTCATTTCGATTATCGGCCCGTCCGGCTCCGGCAAGTCAACGCTCCTGCGCTGCGCCACCTTCCTTGAAACAATAGACGCCGGCACAATCACCTATGATGACAAAGATGCCGCGCATATGGTAAACGGCAAACTCGTTTACGCAAAGAACTTAAATGATTTCCGTCACATCTTCGGCCTCGTTTTCCAGAATTTCAATCTCTTCCCGCATTACAGCGTGCTGAAGAATATGATGGACGCCCCCGTTTCCGTGCTCAAAAGAAACAAGGCGGAAGTGCGCGAGGAATGCCTCGCCCTTCTCGCGAAGATGGGGCTTGAGGACAAGGCAGATTCCTACCCCTGCGAACTTTCCGGCGGTCAGCAGCAGAGAGTTTCAATTGTAAGGGCTCTCGCGATGAACCCCGAAATTCTTTTCTTCGATGAGCCCACTTCCGCGCTCGACCCCGAACTTACTGGCGAAGTGCTCAAGGTTATCAAGCAGCTCGCCGAGGAAAAAATGACTATGGTTATCGTTACTCACGAAATGGCTTTCGCAAGAGCCGTTTCCGACAGAGTCATTTTCATGGACAAGGGCGTAGTCGTGGAAGAAGGCAGGCCCGAAGAAGTATTCGGCAACACGCAGAGCGAACGCACAAAGCAGTTCCTCAAGAATTACAACAAAGACTGACACGGTGATACAGTTGAACAAAGGTTATTTTGACGGCTCGATGCCGAGAGAGGTGCTCGAATACTATCTCTCGCACGCAGCATCGGCTCAGTGGATTTCAATGAGCGACACGCTCGACGACGATATAAGAGTAATCCTCAAAACGGGGCTCAAGTTTCTCGGCAGAGCGGCAGGAATCTGGAAGGCGAATATGCCCGACGATGAGCATTTTGAAAAATGCCGCGAAGCCGCCCGCAAAATACACGAGGCGGACCCCGAAATCATCCTGCAGGCCTGCATATTCGAGGCAATTTACCGCGAGGATGTTGAGAGCGTAAAAATCCCCGCGCGCGTTTTTGAATCATTCGGCCTTGAGCCCGAAGACAGGTTTTTCGATTATGACGCCTGCCTTTTCCCGGCGGACTCCGGCGCGTGGTCCAATATGCCGGATATCTCAAAGCAGGAAACGCAGATGTGGTTTTACTACCGCGGCATTAACTATATTGACTGCGGCTATGAAGCCTTCCATATGGGGCAGATTCACCTCTACACCGGGCACGACAGGGATTACAGGTGCATAAGCAAGGTTATCACCATGTTGCGCGAATACGGCGCAAAGCACGCGAGGCGGCATAAAGTCATTTTTGACGCGCACTCGCACTCCCTCGTAATCGGCGGCAGAAGTCTGCTCGACTACAACGCCATGCCCTTCACCCGCTACCCCGTGCTTGACAGGCCGGGCGAAAAACTCGTGCTTGTGCGCGAGGGCAAATCGGGCGGCGGCATCTCACCCGAAGGCGTGCACGAAGAGGCCCTTCCGTTTCTCTATGAGTATGATAACTGGGGCGGCAGGGATGTCTGGGCGAGAGAGCACCTTTCCTATGAAGAACTTGCGTGGAATCAGTGGTGGGGCGGAGACCAGATTTCCTGGTTTGCCTGCCAGGATGAAGCCTCGCGCAACGCTTTTCTCGATTATTCATTCAAATGGACAGCAATCAACAACCCCGACGGCTTTTTCGCCTTTCCGCTTATGCGCGGCATAGGCGCGGGTGGCGACGGCAACGACAGAGTCTATAAACTCAACAACCGCTCCTCCGCCTGCCCGGGCGGCTTCTCACAGGAAGACGCGGCGGCGAAACTGCTCTCGGAAGGTTATGATAAATATAGGGCGTTTGCAAACCCCTCAATGCTCGACTACGGCGGCAAAAATGTCGATGACCCCGAAACGGGCGTGCGTCTGCCCGAAAAGGTGGTGCTCTACGGCAGTTTCCAGCCCTATGTGGGCGCCGTTGCAAATGACTCCAACAGCGAAATCACCCGTATGTATTATGTGGGCGGCGGCAAATACTCGCTCTCCTTCATAATGCCTTTCGCGGGCGAATATGATTTCGGCATTTCCACCTGGGGCACTCTTTCCGCGTGCGTGAGCACACACGGCGGTTTCCCCTACTCCGGCAGCGGAGGAAAAAGCAAACTGGTGATTGACAGCGACAACACGATTGTCAGAATCACCTTCGGCTATATGAAAAACGAAATAAATATTGAGATGTTAACATAAACCAAAGGAGTGGTATTGAGTTGAAATGTCCCAAATGCGGGGGCGAGATACCTTTCTACAATCTCAAACCCAACTGTAAGCACTGCGGCGTAAACATTATGTATTACACGCAGAACGACGGCCTTATCAGGGACGCCAAGAGAACAGAACTCGAATCCGCCGTTGCCCGTATGATTGTTGCCCGCATCAAGGCAAACTTCATCGGCAGCAAACTCGCTATTCTGCGTATGATTTTCGCAATCGGCGCAGTATGCGCGCTTATGATTCCGTTCGCGGGCGTTCACTACACGCTTCCGTTCTTCAGCGAGAAGTTCAGCGTGGGGCTTATAGGTCTGATTCAGTCATTCGGCAACGGCATTCTGTTAAAGCAGCTTGACTTTGCAAAAAGCGCTCTGCTTTCGGACGCGACCCTCTTTGCGGCGATTACCCTGCTGCTGTTTGTAATTGTGCTGATTTTTGACCTGATTGTTTTTGCGGCGTTTTTCTTCGGATTTCTCAATCTTACAAACAGCACGAAATTTATGAAGAGAGTGTCCGTAATCGGCGCTGCTGTCGCCCTGCTCGCTCAGATTGCGATTGTTGTGATGAGCGTTGTAATCAAGGGCAACAAATTCTGCTCCGTTTCGCTCGGATTCGGCGCGGCGGCATCCTTTGTGATTTTCGTGATAATTGCCCTCATAAACGGCGCCCTGCTCAGGAAAGGCATTGAGCCCACTTACAGGGAAAACGATCCCAAGCGCAAAGAGATGCTCAAAAAAGTGCGCGCGGGCGAGGTTGACCTTGACAGCCTTCCCCTTCCCGTATTTGAGAGCGAAGAGGAACGCGCCGAAAGAATCAAGGCCCTTGAAGAGGCGCTTAAAGCAGAAGAGGAGGGCAAAGAATTATGAGTCAGATTTCAAAGAAAAAATCCATCCTCCTTATCGTTATCGCGGTTGTACTGCTTATCGCAATCTGCTTTACAACTCTCAGCATCTATGCAAAAAAGGCTCTCCATAAGCCCAAGTTCAAGATGCCCGAAGAGGAACCCGTTGCTTCAGCAGCCGAACTTCCTCAGGACAAGGCGGCGCTGTGCGCTTATGTGAATACGCTTTATGAAGAGGCCCGCAAGGCGGACAATGCCGAGGGCAGCTGGCACACCGACGTAAACCTTGACGGCGATATCGTCACCCCGTTTGGCGATGCAGACCGGGCAATAGTTTCCTTTATCAAGGACAGGACTGCCGGTCAGATAGCCGCTTTCTATCCGGTTGAATCGGAAGTGAAAATGAGCGAGTGCGAAAACGCCCCCTCTATTGTGATAAACGAGGCGGATGTAACGGAGTTTACCGCCGAGCAGGGTCATACGGACGAAGAGGGCAATGTCAGCGATGACGGCTATTACTTCATCACCTTTATACTCGACCCCGCAAAAGCGGACACTGACACGCTTACAAAGAGCGATGTCTACGCGCAGGCGGCCGAAACGCTCAGCCCCGTAGCCGAAATCAAGGAAACACAGTTTGAAGCCGAGAGATACGAAATCTCTTACAAGATTGACCGTGTCACCAATCAGATTGTAAATGTTGACGTTTCAAACGATTACAAAGTCAAGGCATCCGCTGTTCTTACTCAGGATGCGGTAACCCTGCTCCCCGCAGAGCAGGACAGCCTGTTTGCAAACTTCGAACTGCCTTACAGAAAAGCACTGCGCGTTTCTTTCAAATGGTACGGAGCCCGCTTCTATCAGCGTTCAATCGCTCTGCACCCCAATGATATGAAAGCGCTTCCCGCGGATATTAAAGTCAATACCGCCGCGACAAAAGAAGACTACAAACTCACCTTCACCCCCTCCGACAAAGAGGCGCTCTCGATTGATGAAGACGGCGTTGTAACCGTAAGCAAAACGGCGCTCGAAAGCCTTGCCGCTCCCGACGATACTCTTTCGGTCAAAATGAAACTCGAGTACGACGGGCACACCTATGAAGACGAGCTTAAAGTCTATATCACAGATCTGGAACTGGAGGCGGAAAACGGATGAGCGAACAGATTAACGACAGAGAACAGACCATTGCTCAGGAAGCCGAAAGCCGCGTAGACAAAAACGTTTACAGAAGTTTCAACTACATCGGCACCAAAGAGACTATTGCATATCTGTTCAACGACTGGTCAAACACCTTCAACATTAACGGATACAGCCAGAGATTTATCTGGGACGTTGTTAAAATCGACTTCAACATCGCCGCCATCGTCGGCATATTCACGGGCGCGTGGGATATCATAAACGATACCTTCATCTCCGCCATAGTCGATAACACAAGAACGAGAATAGGCAAGTTCCGCCCGTATCTTGTAGGCTTCCAGATTCCGATGACCATTATCGGCCTGCTCTACTGGTTCATCCCCTATTTCTTCCCGAATACGGCAGGCACATATATTCCCAAACTTATTTTCTACTATGTGTTCAGCGTATTCACCGAAACGGCCAACACCTTTACCGGCGTTGCCCGAAGCGGCTATATGAGTACCATCACGCCCAACCCGAATGAACGTGTGCGCCTGATTACCCTTGCGGAGCTGCTCACCGGCTATATGGGCGAGGATATGCCGAGATACATCTTCGGCTTTATGTACGATATGGTCACCACAGGCAGATGGAAGATAACCCTTCGCAGCATATTCATGGGCATGGGCGTCGGCTGTGCGCTGATTTCCTCCGCGTTTACGCTGTGGTTCTTCCTCGTTTCCAAAGAGCGCGTGCCTCAGACAATCGACAGGCCGAGCGTCAAAGAGGGCTTCAAAGCCATTGTCACAAACTATCCGGTGCTGCTTATGTGTCTGTCGGATTTCCTTTCCGGCTTCGGCGTAGGAACGAGCCAGGACAACTACTGGATAGATGTTTTCGGACAGAATTCGATGATAAACACCCTGAAAGCGCTTGTCAGCGGTATTTCGGGACCTGTGGGCAGTATCAGTTACGCCTTTGTTGCCCCGCTTCGTAAGCGCTTCTCATCAAAATTCCTGTGGGTCGGCTCCGATATGTACGGCGACTTTGTCACCTTCGGTTTCTTCCTGCTGGGTATCACCAACAAGAATTACCTTAAACTCAAACCCATGCTTACCGGCTACGGTATCACCGAATTCCTCAGCAAACTGCTCTTCGGCGTAAACAAGGTTATCAACGCCGATCTGTGGAACGAGGCTATGGACTACTGCGAGTGGAAGCACGGCTACCGTATGGAGGCAACCACCGGCGTTGCAAAGGGTCTTGTGCAGAAACTTCAGGGCATCTTTATGGGTACCATCAACAACATCGTTATGAAGAAGGTCGGCTATGTTCAGGGCCTTAAAGTCGGCACTCAGGACGCAAGAACCAAGAAGTGGCTCTTCTACCTGTGCACCGTCGTTCCCCTTGTTACGAGCGCGCTCGGCATAGTGCCCAAGATGCTGTGGCCCATCTCCAAGAAGAAGAGAGCGCAGATGTACTATGAACTCTCCGAAAGAAGAAGCATGATGGTTGACAGTTATGTAAACAGCCTTGAAGAAAACAATCCCGAACCCGAAATAGGATAAGGAAATGGATAACACAAAAACATCATTTTATATCATAACCGATTCGCACTTCGTTTCCAAAAAAAGCTGGGTCGAGGGCGAGCCGATTAACGGCAGGGAGCGCGGCGACCAGATTGCCCTTAAATCCTCCCCCGAAATCCTTGACGCCTTTCTCAAAAAAATAATCGCCGACACTCAGACCGACACCGTGATTTTCACGGGCGACAATGTGAACAACGGCGATATGAATTCGCATTATGATTTCAGGGAGAGACTTGATCGCCTTAAAGCGGCGGGCAAAAAAGTTTATGTGACCACCGCCACCCACGACTACTGCGGCGAAGGCGATGACGAAAACTTTTTTCACGCCTGCGTTTACACCGAAACGGGCACCGAGCCCACGCCCTGCATGCGCAAGGCGGATCTCTACGATTTCTACGCCGACTACGGCCCGAATCAGGCGATAAGCGTACACAGGGAGAGCGGCTCCTACGCCGTGAAACTCGGTGACGGCGTACGCCTCATAATGATAAACGACAACGGCAACGGCAGAAGCCACTGCGGTCTGTTTGAAGACGGCGTAAAATGGCTCACCGCCGAGATTGATGCGGCAAACGAGGCGGGCGATTTCGTCCTGCTCGCGGTGCATCACCCGGTCATTTCCCCGTTTGAAGTTTACCGCCATATGGTCGATTTTGAGATGTACGGCGGCTATCGCGAACTGTCGGAGCTAATGTGCGAAAAGAATGTGCGCGTGGTCTTCACAGGCCACACCCATGTGCAGAATATTCGCGAATACAAGAGCGAAAAAGGCGGCAGTTTCTATGATGTTTCCACAATCGCCCTCGTAAACGCGGCGGGTAAAATGCGCAAGGTTGACATTGACACCGCAAGCGGCGAATGCGTTGTTGACAGCATCGGCATAGAAGCGCTTGACGGCGTTGACACAGGCGGCGAAACCGTTTACAAGCACCTCTATCACCTCAACTTCCCCGGCGCACTCGAAACGCTTATTCCGCTCGCTAACGAAAACTATGATGAATTCCTTGTTAAAGCGGGAGGCGTACTTCCGGTTGACTTTTTCAAAAAGCACAGGCTTATCGGCAAATGGGCTTTCGGGAAACTGTCAAAAATGAAGATGAAATTCCTCATGCGTTTCGGCAAAACAAAGAAACTGCTTACCCCCGCGCAGGCGGAGCAGATAAAGAACGAATCGCTGATTCACGTTGTTTATGAAATACTTCGCTGCATCTTCCCGGGCAACGCCCCCTACACCCCCGACACGGCGGAAAACATCGTGCTCTCGGGAGTCGCGAGGCGGCTTGACAGGATAGTGAAAAGGTTTAAGATAAAGAAAGTTGAGGGTCTCATCCCTCCCGGCTCGTCACTCGAAGAAATGGCGCAGGATTTTCTTTATAACGACCGCACGGGAGACGACAACAAGATAGTGATAAATCTCAGATAAAAAGAAGGACCGGAGTTTTCCGGTCCTTTCTTCATATGTCTTTTACCTTTATGAATTCCGTTTTTATTTCGGACGGGCTGCTTTCGCTTATCTCGTAAAGCCTGCCGCCCCTCGTCTTTTTGTTGTGGGAGGCGTGGTAACTCAGGTGCCCGTCATATGTCAGGTGAATGCCGCAGTAAAGCGCCTCGCAGGTGTTTTCGTGGTCGTGGCCGAAGCACATCGCTTTCACGTCGCCTCTTTCGGCGCAGGCTCTGAGCAGACCCGAGTTGAAGCACTGACAGCTTATCTCTTCGCCCCTCTCCCCCTTGAAAGAACACTCGGCGGGATTCTTTGCCGCGAAGGCAAATTCCTGAAGGGGCACGTGCATCACCATAAGCGCGGGCACGGTTTTACCCTCACGGGACTCGAGTTCATCCGACAGGCGTCTGTAATACTGCACCTGGCAGAAATCAACGCCCCTTTCGGAACTGTCTATGCCTCCCCTTTCGGGCAGGACTATCTTCGTTTCGGGATTTAAGCCGTATCTCTCTTTGAACTCGGTGTCACCGCCGTTTGAGTCGAGGCCGTAAACGGCGAACAGTATCTTTTCGCCCGCTTCGTCATACACGGGCAGCACATAGTTGCCGCAGCCGGGCAGGCTCTCGTCGCCCGCCTTCGAAACGCAGTGCGGATAGGTTTCATACACTTCCTGCGCGCTCTTGTTGTCAACCCCGAAATTGTCATCGTGGTTGCCGTAAACGTGAGCCCAGGCTATGCCCGCCGTTTCCATAGGTGAGGTAAGCCCGTCGAGCATCGTTTTTAACTGCGCCTGTGTCTCTATATGTATTTTGCCGGGCCCCGCGATATCGCCGAGCATCAGCACAAGAGAGGGCTTTGTGTAATCAATCAGTTTCTTAAGGTCTCTTACGGTGTGTTTCTCATCGTAACCTATACCGCCGTGAATATCGGACACGCAGAGAATTCTGAATTTTCCGCCCGAAAACTTAAGCGGAACTTTGGTTTTGAAAATGTCGCTCATTTTGTCACCTTATTATAAGTTCACAGATGAATACAACCGCACAGCACGCGCCCGCCACCTGAATGAGATTTGCGCCGATAAAAGAAAGTATGATTCCCGCCGCCAGCGCAATCGCGCCCGAAAGCGGGCTTTTTGTTGCCTCGATTATCGCCGGGAAAGTCATCACGGCGAGGGTAACATAGGGCACATAGTAGAGAAATGATTTTATAAATCTGTTTGTGATTTCCTTCTTTATGAGCGTTAAGGGAAGCATTCTTATGAGGTAACTCACGCCGCCCATAATCAGGATATATACATAGATGTTATGCACCGCTCTCACCCTCCTTTTCCTCATCTTTTACGGGGAAAAGAATTGCCGCGGCGCTTGCGATAACCACAGTGAGTATGATTATCCTTATGCCTGATGAAAGGTCGCGCACATAGGGCACTTTGCCGCAGGCGAAACTCAGGGCAAATGAAACGAGCACGAGCGCCGCTATCACCCTGTTCTTTTTCGCGGGCGGCACGATTATCGCTATGAACATGCCGAAGAGGGCAACGCTCAGCGCGCTGACTATCCTGTCGGGCAGCACGTTGCCCGCAATCACTCCCACTGCGGTGCCCACCGCCCAGGCGGGTCCGCTCGCGAGGAAGGCGGCATAGTCATAGGCAGGCACGATTTTACCCGGCCTTGCGATATTTATTCCGAAAAGTTCGTCCGTCACGTGGGTTGCCATAAGGAATCTGTGGTAATAGGGCATATCGGCGGCAAGGCGCTGGCTTAGCGCGGCGCTCATAAGCATATAGCGGCAGTTTGCCACAAGAATCATAAGCGCCATTTCAATATAACTGCCGCCGCTCCCGATTACCGTGAAACCCGCGTACTCGCCTGCGGAGGCGTATGAGGTGGCGCTGGCGATGAAAGCCTGAAGCCAGTTGAGCCCGCTTGCCCTCGCCGTGATACCGAGCGAAAAGGCAACCGCAAGGTAGCCGAGCCCTATGGGTATTCCGTCTCTGAACCCTTCGCGGAACGCTTTTTTGTTTGAAGCGGTCATATTTTTATCCTATGAAATTCGTATAGATTTTCGGCTCTTTTTCGGGTACGCCGAATTCTTTTTTGCCCAGGGCAATGCTCTTCATGAGAAACACCATATTCTTTGCGAGCACGCGCATCGTCTGAAGACCCTCTTCATCTTTAAGTGCTTCGCCCTTATCCCTGCCGTGAATGCTGTTCCAGTAGCGGGAGGAGACAACGGGCATACCCGAAATGGTGAAATACTTGTTAAGTTCGTCAAATGTTGCCGAGCAGCCGCCGCGCCTTGCGCAGGCTATGCTTGCGCCTACCTTCATCGTCATATCGAAATGACTGCTGAAAAACAGCCTGTCAAGGCAGGATATGAGCGTGCCGTTTGCGCTCGCGTAATAAACGGGGCTCGCGATTACCAGGCCGTCCGCCTGCTCGAATTTTGCCGAGAGTTCATTTACGATATCATCGGTCACGCATTTTCCGTTTTTGGCGCAGTATCCGCAGGAAAGGCAGCCCTTAATTGCCAATGCTCCCACCTGCACGGTTTCATACTCAACCCCTTCGCTCTCAAAAACTTTTGCCATTTCGTCAAGCGCGATTGAGGTGTTGCCGCCCTTTCTGGGCGAGCCGTTAATCATAAGCACTTTCATTTTATTTCCTCCCTTTCGGTCTGTTTTAAGTCTATTGTGAAAATCGCGATAACTATGGTGATTATCGTGAATATTTCGTTGCAGGTGCCCGCGATTGATTTGGTAAGAAAATCATATATGCACCAGAGAAGAGATACAGGCAGGGTGAGGAGCCTTATATTGAGCGGCTTTTTCATCCATATCGCCACAGTCGCAAGCGAGGTGGCAATCATCGGCATAAGGCTCAGCGGGCTCTGCCAGGTGAATATTCCCATTGCCAGAGTGAGCACGATAAAGAGCACCGGCCAGATATTCTTTGACGCCCACTCGTGCTTTTCGCGGTTAATGAAAACCAGGTTTCTCACTATCTGCACGGAGTTTATTGCCGCCGCCGTGGGATTGCCGAGCATAATGAAATGGAGCACCCACAGCGCGAGGGTGATAATCTGCCAGACTATTATGTTTTTCCGCTTTTTCTGCGCAAAGCAGATTATGGCGCAGGTCATTGCCGCAAAGCCGATCGCCTGCGCCGCCGCCATAAGCGGGGTTGCGAAAAGTGAAGAAAAGTATTCTTTCATATATTGCTCCGCGTGAGTTTGTTACTGTATATTACAATATCATAATGCGGGCATAATTTCAACATAAAAAACAGGCTCCCCGCCTTGGCGGAGAGCCCGGAAAATTCAATTAACGATTACTGTGTGACAGGTCAGATAACAACCTTGTAGTCAACAGCAGCATTGATGTTTTCAAGATGTGCGGTGATACCGAGCTTCGCTCTTGCATCGCCGACGAAAATTTTAACGGTGTAATGCCACTCGCCGTGAGTGATCTTGCCGCTCTTCTGGTTGATGACTACGTTCTTTACATAAGCATCAGTGTAGGTGAGCTTAACAGTCTCTCTGCCTTCGGTCATTGTTGCGCCCATCTCATTGAGTGCGCTGTCAATGCTGCCGAGAGTACCAACGCCGCGGGCTACGGGGCCGCCGTTGTTGGAATCGCCGTCGGAACCGTCAACCTGATCCTTGAAGTAGATGGTAACAACTACATTGCCTTTGCCGTCGTCTTTCGCGGTAGCGGATTTAACGTCGGAAACTTTGATATCGGCATGATCTGCTGCGGGGATCCAGTCGGTCTCTTTGGAGTTCTTGGAAAGAGCGCTGTTGGCAGCCTTGGTCAGAATGCCGGAGAATGTGCCGATAGCGCCGTCACCGGTGATGTCACCCTTGAGAGCCATAGTCTGATTGCCCTTGGGAGCAGGCTTGGTAGCCTTGCGGGCTGCGTTGTAATAAGCAACGATTTCTTCAGTGGTCTGGGGGATCTTTGCGGCTTCGGTGGTGGATTCGGTTTCACTCTCGGAAGCGTCTGCTGCGGAAGCATCGGTTTCGGAAGCGTCTGCGGGAGCGGCGGTGGTGTCGCCTTCAGCTGCGGAAGCATCTTCGGAAACGGCTTCGCTTGCATCCTCGGAAACGGCTTCGGAAGCGTCCTCGGAAACTTCTTCTGTGATCTCTTCGGTTACCTCGGGCTCAGTGGTCTCGGGTTCGGACTTGGAGCCGCAGGCTGCAAATGCTACGAGCATCGAAAGAGCAAGCAGAATTGCAAGTAACTTTTTCATGGTTTTTCCTCCTGTAAAAGGTTTTTTTGACAAACGGCCGCTTCACACTGAGCGCCCGTAAATGTACAAAGTAAGAATACTACATCTTAATTTCTTTGTCAAGAATCCGAAAAAAATTCACACATATTTTATAAAATAATAGTGACATATTTAGTTATATATGCTATAATTCGTTGATAAGGGTCAGCGTGCCCCTCTCTCATACGGAGGACTTTATGAAGAAATTTATCTCGTGGAACGTAAACGGAATAAGGGCGTGTATGGGCAAGGATTTTATGGATTCCTTCGCCTTCCTTGACGCCGATATATTCTGCCTGCAGGAAACAAAAGTGCAGGAAGGTCAGGTTGCACTCGACCTGCCCGGCTATCATCAGTACTGGAATTACGCCGAAAAGAAAGGCTACTCCGGCACTGCTCTTTTCACTAAAGAGGAGCCGCTCGCCGTAACTTACGGCATTGGCATCCCGGAGCACGACACCGAGGGCAGAGTCATCACCGCCGAGTTTGAAAACTACTATTTCATCACGGTGTATGTGCCAAACTCCAGAGACGGGCTCACGAGGCTCGACTACCGTATGCAATGGGAGGACGCCTTCCTCGCGTACATCAAGAAACTCGATAAGAAAAAGCCCGTTATCTACTGCGGCGACCTCAATGTGGCGCACAACGAGATTGACCTCAAAAATCCCAAGAGCAACCGCAGAAACGCAGGCTTTACCGACGAAGAGAGAGGCAAGATGACCGCCGTGCTCGAAGGCGGCTTCACCGATTCCTTCCGCTATTTCTACCCCGACCTTGCCGAGGTTTACTCCTGGTGGAGTTACCGCTTCTCCGCAAGGGCAAAGAACGCAGGCTGGCGCATAGATTATTTCATCGTGTCCGACAGGCTGTGCGAAAAGATGAAAGACGCAAAAATACACACCGGAATTTTCGGCTCCGACCACTGTCCGGTGGAACTCGATATAGATATCTGACGGGAGATTCAATATGAAAGCACTTAAACTTCTCACCATAATATTCGCGCTTGTGGCAGCGCTGAGCGCCGTGGTATTTGTCCTTTCTTCAAAGACCGCGAAGCCCGCCGAAGAGCCTGTGCCCGATAACGCAGTTTTCTCGCTCGCCTCTTCGGAATACTCAAACGCCGTCACTCCCGCCGCGCAGGGCGGAAAAGTCTTTCTGCCGCTCGGCACACAGGGCTACTACTTCGCGGCGGATTTAAAAAATAACATAGAGTTTTACTGCCTGACTGCGGAGGGCTTCACAGCCGCTCCCGAAGAGGTGAAAACCGTTTCGGTTACTCTCAATGCCTCAGGTCAGTCAATACCCGTAAAGGTTAAATACATCTCCGTTTCCGGCGCAAACATCGGCGCGGGCGTGTTTACCTCCGATATGAGTTCATCGGTGAAATACTACGACTACGCCTTTGTTAAACTCGTTACGAAACCCGCAGGCTACGGCGCGGGCTATCTGCTTCTCGCAGATTATACCAAAGAGGATTTCTACAGCGCGGATAAAATCTATGACGATATCTTTGAGTATGATATGAAGGCCTCCTCCGTATCAATCAAACTCAGCCAGAATACAAGGCTCATAGACGCAAACGCCACCTATAAGCGCACCTGGGACAATATGACCGACGAATTCATTTCTTCAATCGGTTCACAAAAACTCTTTATGTCCTCGCGCTACTATAACGAATCCGAACTCGGCAGACGCACCGACATTATGGAATACTCCTCCGCCTACCGCCCGAAGATTGTGGCGAAAGATATAATCGGCACCTGGTTTGTTGCCGACGCCGGCGGAATGCATTACCTCAAAGCCGATAAGGACGGCTTCAAGTCCGTGACCGCCGTTACCAAAGACGGCAAGACATCCGAAAAGAAGGATATGGCCTTTGATGGCGATTACTTCGGTGATTACCTGAGAAGCGGCAACTGGCTTTTCAATAAATCAAGCGGCGAAGCGGTCAATCTGCTCACCGGCGACAAGGTGGATTTCGGCGGCGCGGATTTCGGCGCGGCAGATGTTTTCTCGATTTCACCCGACGGCACGAAAGCCGTAATCGCATTTTACGGTGAAAACAACGAAAACGGAGTGCCCGTGCAGAAAATCGTATACTCCGATTCCGAAAACTCCTCCGCCGTTTATTCCGAGCCGATGCTTTTCTGTGAAGAGAGCGGCTTCGTATGGCTTGACGGCTCATCTGTTATGAGCGCGCGTGTTTCCGACGACAGCGGAGCAAACGCGGGCTCCGTAATCTACACTTTCAATTCAGCGCAGTAAGGAGAACACAATGGGATTACTCAAAAAACTGTTCGGCGATTATTCCGCCAAAGAAGTAAAACGAATACAGCCTCTGTGCGACAAGGTGCTCTCGCTTGAAAAAGAATACGCCGCCCTGAGCGACGAAGAACTGCAGGCAAAGACCGCCTGGCTCAAAGGCAGGCTCGAAAACGGCGAAACGCTCGACGATATCCTGCCCGACGCTTTTGCCACCTGCCGCGAGGCATCATGGCGCGTTATCGGGCTCAAGCACTTCCCCGTGCAGATTATCGGCGGCATCATTCTGCATCAGGGCAGAATCGCCGAAATGAAAACGGGTGAAGGCAAAACGCTCGTCGCCACCCTGCCCGCCTACCTCAACGCTCTTTCGGGCGAAGGCGTGCACATTGTTACCGTAAACGATTATCTTGCCCGCCGTGACAGCGAGTGGATGGGCAAGGTTTACAGATTTCTCGGCCTCAAGGTCGGTCTGATAGTCCATGAAAAAGAAAACGCCGAGAGGCAGGAGGCGTATAACGCCGATATCACCTACGGCACCAACAACGAAATGGGCTTCGACTACCTTAGAGACAATATGGTGGTCTATAAGGAGCAGAAGGTGCAGAGAGGCCACAGTTACGCAATAGTCGACGAGGTTGACTCCATACTTATCGACGAAGCGCGTACTCCCCTAATCATTTCGGGCAGGGGCGAAAAGTCCACCGATCTGTACAAACTCGCGAATTCATTTGCCGTCACCCTCAGATGCCAGAGAATAAAAGAGGTTGACAATAAAGTCAATGTTGAAGATATAGCCGACGAAAACGCGGACTATGTTGTTGACGAAAAGGCGAAGACCGCCACTCTCACCGCGCTCGGCGTTGCCAAGGCGGAAAAATTCTTCAATATCGAAAACCTTATGGATGCCGAAAATATGCAGCTGCAGCACCACATCAACCAGGCCATCAAGGCGCAGGGCGTTATGAAGCGCGATGTGGACTATGTGGTGAAAGACAATCAGGTGCTCATAGTTGACGAATTCACCGGCAGAATTATGCTCGGCAGACGCTACAACGAAGGTCTGCACCAGGCGATAGAAGCCAAAGAGGGTGTAAATGTTGAGCACGAGAGCAAAACTCTCGCCACCATCACCTTCCAGAATTATTTCAGACTCTACAAGAAACTCTCCGGTATGACGGGTACCGCCATGACCGAGGAGGGCGAATTCAACCAGATTTACGGGCTTGACGTTATCGAAATCCCCACCAACAAACCTATGGTCAGGGAAGATATGCCCGACGCGGTTTATAAAACCGAAAAGGCAAAATACAACGCCGTTATTGATACTATCTGCGAGGCTCACGAAAAAGGGCAGCCCGTGCTTGTGGGTACCGTTTCAATCGAAAAGAGCGAAGCGCTCTCTCACCTGCTCAAGAAGAGGGGCATAAAGCACGAGGTCTTAAACGCCAAATATCACGACAAGGAAGCGGAGATAGTTGCCCAGGCGGGTAAAGAAGGCGCCGTTACCATCGCCACCAATATGGCGGGGCGCGGTACCGATATCAAACTCGGCGGTAACTCCGAATACCTCGCCACGAGCGAAATGCGCAGAATGGGCTACGCCGAAGAGATGATAGCCGAGGCGACGGGCTTTGCCGATACCGACAACGAAGATATTCTCGAAGCGAGAAAAACATATACCGAACTCGAAAAGAAATACGATGAAGAGATTATGCCCGAGGCGGACAGAGTAAGAGCCGCAGGCGGCCTGTTCATCATAGGCACCGAGCGCCACGAATCAAGACGAATTGACAACCAGCTCAGAGGCCGTTCCGGCAGACAGGGCGACCCCGGCAAGAGCAGATTCTTCCTCTCGCTCGATGACGACCTTATGAGGCTCTTCGGCGGCGAAAGAATCACAAGCATAATGAACACCCTCAACACGCCCGAGGATATACCCATCGAGGCGAGGATGATAAGCAACACCATCGAAAACGCGCAGAAGCGCATTGAAGGCAAAAACTTTGCCATCAGAAAGAGCGTGCTCCAGTATGACGATGTTATGAACCGCCAGCGTGAACTTATCTACAGACAGCGCGACCAGGTGCTTGACGGCGAGGACCTCAAGCCCGTAATCAGGCGAATGATAGACAGCACGATAAACGAGGCAGTCGATTTCTTCTGCCCCGACCAGCTGCCCGCCGAAGAATGGAACATTGAAGGCCTCAGAGATAAATTCAAGGGCTTCAACCTTGCAACCGACGATGACTTCAGGGATTCATTTGACAAGGAAGAGGCGAGAGAACTGCTTCTCACAAGAGCGGATGAACTCTACGAGAGCAGAGAAAAAGAATTCGGCCCCAACGTAAACAACGGCGAGCCGATTATGCGAGACCTTGAAAAGAGAATACTGCTCAGCGTTGTTGACAACCACTGGATGGATCACATTGACGCGATGGACCAGCTTCGCAGAGGCATAGGCCTTCGCGCCTACGCCCAGACGGACCCCGTTGTGGCTTACAGAGAAGTGGGCTCCGATATGTTTGACAGCATGAATGAGGAAATCAGGGAGGAAACCTCCAGAATCATCCTCACCGCCGTTGTCAAGAGACCGGAGGATACACAGCGCAAGCAGACCGTGACCATCACCGCCACGAGCGGCGCGAGCGACGGCACGGAAAAGAAACAGCCCAAGAGAAACGCAGGCAGAAAAATCGGCCCCAACGAGCCCTGCCCCTGCGGAAGCGGCAAGAAATATAAAAACTGCTGCGGAGATGTAAGAAAGCAGACTAAGGAAAGTGAATAAAACTTCACCGGGAGTGAAGCAAATGAAAAAGGCAGTAATCGCGCTTGTTGCATTGTTTCTTGCGCTGAATATCGTCACGGCGCATGCCAACAACATAGTGATAGACGGCGACGCCAGCGGAAACGCCGAGTGGAACAGCGTCTCAAACACAGAACTGATAAGAGGAAAAGGCGATCATATCACAAGTGCCGATATGAAATGCTTTATTGACAGTGAAAAAGACACCGTTTATTACCTGTTTACAGGAAAAAATGCTTTCGGTGTCATAATCAGACTTAACGGTCTGAAAAACGAAACCGCTTCAGACGGAACAAGCCTCGATAAAATAGTTCTGAAGTACCCGGAAATCAGTGACGGCGCATCTCAAAAAACTTTTAACGCGGAAACAGACAATGTGCTTGTTGAAGCGGCACTCGATATACCCGGCTATGACAATTCTCCGGAAAAGACGGACAGAGCTATGTTCTGTGAAGTAAAGGTAAAGTATAAAGTCGGCGGTGTCGGTGAAAAAGAAAGCGGCTCGGTTCAGTTCTATGACAAAGACGGAAATACTACCGCCGAAAAGCGCTTTTCTTTTGACCGTCCGGGTGTTTCCGGTGAAACCGAAAAGACAACCGAAGCCGAAAAGACGACCAAAAAGAAAGCGGGCTCCACAACCAAAGCCACTACCACGAAGCGCGAGATTTCCACAAGCCGCGTGCAGACTACAACAAAGGCGCACACCACCAAGGCGGCAAAGACAAGCGCCGCAGAGGTTTCAACCACAGCGGAAAAGGTGAAAACTACCAAAGCGCCAAAGACGACGGCACACAAGGTCAAAACAACGCGCAGCCGCAAGACTGCTGAAAAGTCAGCAGCGGAAACTTCCGCGCCCGTCACCGTAATCTATGCAGTTACGGAGTCATCGGCTGAATTGCAGACGCAGGCGGAAACAACCGCCCCCTCCGCTTTTGACCTTAAAAATCTGCCGAGAAGCACGCTTATGAAAATTGCCGCGGGTGCGGGCGCCCTGATTCTTTTCGGGGCAATCGGCATTGCCGCCGTAAGAAGCGGAAACTCAGATAAAAAAGACGAAGAAGATAATACAGATAAAACCGGCGAGGATTAATAATGCTTGAACTTAAAAATGTAAGTTTCGCTGTTGATACCGACAGCGGCAATCTTGAAATAATCGATGATGTTTCCTTCACCGTCAGAGATGATTCCTTCACGGTAATCACCGGACCTAACGGCGGAGGCAAATCCACCATCGCAAAACTCATTATGGGCATAGAAAAGCCGACAAGCGGCAAAATCATCTATAACGGCGAGGATATAACAGACCTCAGCATAACCGAGAGAGCAAAGAAAGGCATCGGCTACGCCTTTCAGCAGCCGCCCAGATTCAAAGGGCTCACCGTGCGCCGCCTGCTTTCGCTCGCGGCGGGCTCAACCCTGCCCGAAGACGAGTGCTGCAGTTATCTCACGGGCGTAGGTCTCTGCTCAAAGGACTACCTCAACCGAGAGATGGATGTTTCGCTCTCGGGCGGCGAGGCAAAGAGAATTGAGATTGCCACTCTCATGGCGCGCAATCTCGGCCTTGCCATTTTTGACGAGCCCGAGGCGGGCATTGACCTGTGGAGTTTTTCAATGCTGGTCAAGAGTTTTAAAACGATGAGCAGCGACAAGCACAACAGTGTAATCGTGATTTCTCACCAGGAAAGAATAATGAGCCTCGCCGATGAAATGATAGTCATAGCGGACGGCAAGCTCAAAAACCAGGGCACCAAAGAGGAAATCCTGCCTACACTTATGGGCGAATTCACTCAGGAATGCGATTTCAGAGGGAGGGATAACAAATAATGGAAAAACTCGATTCTCTCCTTTTGCAGGAAATAGCCGGTATGCACGACATACCTATGGGAGCTTATAACATAAGAAAAAACGGCGAAGGCCTTTCAAGGCGCTCAACCGCGAATATTGAAATCAGACCGAAAACCGACAACCCCGGCATAGACATAATCGTCGCTCCCGGCACGGTAAACGAGAGCGTGCACATCCCCGTTATCATTACGGAAACAGGCATTGACGACCTCGTCTATAATGATTTTTATATCGGCGACGGGGCGGATGTGCTCATAGTCGCGGGCTGCGGCATACATAACTCCGGCGATAAAAAGAGTCAGCACGACGGCATTCACACCTTCCATATAGGCAAAAACGCCTCGGTGAAATATGTTGAAAAGCATTACGGCGAGGGCGACGGACTCGGCGAAAGAATACTCAACCCCGTGACGGTTGTTGAGCAGGGCGAGGGCTCCGTGTGCGAAATGGAAATGGTGCAGATAAAGGGCGTTGACTCCACAAAGCGCGACACGAAGGCATCGCTCGCCGCGGGCGCAAGGCTGATTGTCACAGAGCGTCTTCTCACTCACGGCAAACAGGAAGCATATTCGAATATCGAAGTGCAGTTAAACGGCGATGACTCATCCGCGCAGATAGTATCGCGCACCGTTGCGAAAGATAATTCGAAGCAGGTGTTTTACTACAACGCCGTCGGCAATGACAAATGCCGCGCTCACGTGCAGTGCGACTCCATTATTATGGATAAAGCGACCGTAAGTTCTATCCCGGGCATCACGGCAAACAGCGCGGATGCCCAGATTATTCACGAGGCGGCAATCGGCAGGATAAACAACGACCAGCTGACAAAACTTATGACCTTCGGGCTTACGGAAGAAGAAGCCGAAGAAGTAATCATAAGCGGCTTCCTGAAATAAAAAGCAAAAAAGACTTGCAAACGCAAGTCTTTTTTATTTGCCTATAAAGAAGAAACACCTGCCGGTATACAGCAGGTGTTTCCCCTTAAATGAAAGAAAGCGTGATATAAAAGAAGTTGTTATAATCTGAAACTGTTTTTAAGCAAGTCGCCGAGCGTATTCGTTTCGTATTCGTCTTCGCTCTTTGCCGAGATTACCGGGAAATCTTCTGTGCAGAATTCGGCGAGCACCTGGCGGCAGATTCCGCAGGGATAAAAGACCGCGCTCTCCCCTTCTTTAATTCCGGCTGTCGCGATTTTCACAAACTCTTTTTCGCCCTCGCTCACCGCCTTGAAAACGGCTGTCCTCTCGGCGCAGTTGGTCGCGCCGAAGGAGGAATTTTCTATGTTGCACCCGGTATAGACTTTGCCGCTCTTACCGAGCAGCGCCGCCCCGACCTTACAGCCGGAATAAGGAGCGTAGGCTTTTTCGCACGCCTCAAAGGCAAGCGCTATCAGTTCTTTATCTGTCATTTTGCTCACCTCATTCACGCACTTTGAGATTAGGCAGGCTTTCTGCCTTAACGGCGGTTTCGAGCGCGAGAGTCATCATTTCGGTAAAACTCTCCTGCCGCGCGAGAGCGTCAAGCGCATCGTGGGGCGGATAACATAAATCGGAGATTGTGCATACCGTGAGCGCCCTCTTGCCGAGCCTCATTGCCGTGAGGTAAAGTGCCGCCGACTCCATTTCGACCGCGAGGCAGCCGACCTTCGCCCAATTAAGCGTGCTGCCGCTGTCATCATAAAACACATCGGAGGAATAGAGCGGCCCGATTTTAAGAGCGGTGCCGTTTTCTCCTGCGGCATCGTGCGCGAGCGAGAGCAGGTCGTAACTGCAGGTAGGCGCAACCGTGCCGCGCAGTGAATACTGGCTTGCAAAGGATGAATCGGTGCACGCGGAAATGCCCGCCACAATATCACGAAGGCCGCATTCGGGCGAAAGCGAGCCCGCCGAGCCTACGCGGATTATATTGTCAACACCGAAACCGGTGTACAGTTCATAACTGTAGATGCCGATTGACGGCATACCCATACCGCTCGCCATAACGGAAACTTTTACGCCCTTGTATGTGCCGGTGAAGCCGTTTACGCCTCTTACGTTATTGACGGGCACGGGGTTTTCAAGAAAGTTTTCCGCAATGAATTTTGACCTGAGCGGGTCGCCGGGCATAAGCACCGTTTTGCCGAAACCGGCGTCGCTGAGCAGGTTTATATGAGGGGTGTTTTCGTTCATCTTATTTCTCCATAGCCTTCACGGCTTTTACCACTCTGCTTGTGCCAAGCCTTGACGCGCCGAGTTCAATGAATTTTTCGGCGTCCTCAAGGTTTGAAATGCCGCCCGCCGCCTTGATTTTAAGATGCGGTGCAACATTGTCCGCAAAGAGTTTCACATCGTCAAATGTGGCGCCGCCGGTTGAAAATCCGGTGGATGTTTTTATATATTCCGCTCCGCTTTCGGATACCACGCGGCACATTTCTTTCTTTTCGTCACCGGTAAGCAGACAGGTTTCGATTATCACCTTCAGCAGTTTCCCGCCGCAGGCGGCTTTTACTGCCTTGATTTCGTCGAGCACGAAATCATAATCGCCGTCTTTTACCTTGCCGATGTTGATAACCATATCTATTTCGTCCGCGCCGTTTTTCACGGCATCGGAGGCCTCAAAGCATTTTGCCGCCGTGGTGGAATAGCCGCAGGGAAAGCCGATTACGGTGCATACGGTGAGCGCGTCGCCGTATTTTTCTTTAACGGCCTTCACATAGGAGGCGGGTATGCAGACGCTCGCCGTGCCGTATTTTACGCCGTCGTCACAAAGGGCAAAAATATCAGCCTCTGTTGCCTGCGGGGCAAGCAGGGTGTGATCGCATTTTGAAAGAATTTCTTTTATATCCATATTATCCTCTTAAGCAGTAAAATCATAGGTGAAAGGTTTTGAAGTTTCGGCATAGGCATTCAGGGCAACTATCTGCACGGAATACTTTTTGCCCGGGGTGAGCGTGCCGAGATTTACTTCATACTCGTTTTCTTCATAGAGATACATATATTTGCCGGAGAAGTTATCCGAGAAAAACGGAAGGCCGTTTTCAGTGACGCTGAGTTTGTAACTCTCCACCACATATTTGTCCGTCGCTCCGGTGAATTTAAGCAAGGTCTCGCCCGCTTCGTTAACAGAGGTCTGCGCCTGAGCGTCCTCCCACACGGGGGCGGAGTCGCGGTTTTTCCTCTTGAGGTAGGAGTAATCGAAATTTCTCTTCGCGAGACCCGTGAGGTAATACTCGTTATCAAAGAAGGCGTCTGTAATCAGGTCATAGGATTTTATTCTCACATTGCCGTCTTTATCCGCCTCAACAATGTAAAACTGAGCGGCGTTTTCCACATCATAGGGGAAGTTGCCCGCAATCGCGTCGAGTTCGGTTTCAAAATAACTGAGCGTGCCGCAGCCGAGCGCGGTGTAGCCGCCCTGCCATATAGTACGCGGATCATTGACGGGATAATGAGAATGCCCGGAGAAATCAACTACTCTCGGGTGCTTGAGAAATACTTTGTTGAGGTCAAAGTCGCCCCAGTTTATGCTGCCGTAAACGGTGGCAAAGGGGCCGGGATGCTGAAATACGAACACGGGCTTGTCGGCGGAATCCTTCTCTGCGGCTGTTATCTGCTCTTCGAGCCAGTCAAGTTTGCCGGAGAAGGTTTTGCCGTTATCGTCATATGAGGCGAGGATAAAGTGGTAGCCATTCAGGGTGTAATGCGTGTCGAGGTCGCCCTCCATTTTTTCAAAGAGCCTTGCGCTCTGGGAGGCGTCAAAATCCCTCGTGGCTATATACTCGTGGTTGCCCGTGCAGATCATCAGCTGAGTTTCATCCCTGAGTTTTTCATCGATGATGCTGTTGAAAAGCACATATTCATCCTCGTAGCCGTGAGTCGCAATATCGCCCACGCATACGAGCGCGTCAAACTTGCCGTAGGGCTGAGAGGCGGAGTAATCATACATAAAATCAATCAGTTTTCTGAGCCTCTGCGCCTCTGCCTGGTCCTCCTCACCGTTAAGGTGAACATCGCTGCATACCGCGAAGCGGACAACCGGCGTAAAATCTTCGGGTGCGGCGGGGTCGTCACCCGCGCCGAAAGGCAGGCCCGTGAAAAGCACGGAAACGATAACATAAAGCGAAACAACAAGTTTCGCGAGCATGGTTCTTCCCACATTGTTAAAAGAAAACATAGTATTGACCTCTTTTACAACATAATGAATCTGCTGTTAAGATTTAAGAATTTTTGAAAAAACGGACTGCTGCAGTATGCAGCAGCCCGAGTTTGTTATTATTACTTAAAGAATTTCACCCATCATGCCGGGCTTGGCGCAGGCAGCGTTTGACTCGTCTGTGTCAATGTGCATCGCGAGCGCGTATTTGGGGCTTACTCTGACGATAACATCGTCAAATATAAGCGAGCGGCCTTCGCTCTCAATCTTTACGGCAACAATCTGCTTATCCTGAAGGCCGTATCTCTCGGCATCCTCGGGGGTGGCGTGAATGTGCCTCTGAGCGGTGATAACGCCCTGTGAAAGTTCAACCTCGCCGCAGGGGCCTACAAGTTTGCAGGCACCGGTGCCGGCAACATCGCCGCTCTCTCTGATGGGAGCGTCAACGCCGATTGAGCGGGCATCGGTGAGTGAAAGTTCAACTTGGCAGTCAGGTCTTACGGGGCCGAGAATCGAAACTGCGGGGAACTGGCCCTTGGTGCCGATAACAGCGACTCTCTCGTTGCTGGCAAACTGACCCGGCTGGGATAAATCTTTTTTCTTGGTGAGTTCATAGCCCTCTCCGAAAAGGATATCAAGGGCTTCTCTGGTTACGTGAACATGTCTTGCGCTTGTTTCAACAAGGACTTCTCTTTTCATTGTGAACGCTCCTTGTCAATTAATACTTGATGGTCCAGGAATCGGAGGTGTGGAAGGGAAGGATTGCTCCGACTTTATCGAAGTTGATGGTCCAGTAAAGGTCATAAACTGCGGAAACGACGCGGCCTGTTGCGGGGTCGATAACAGCCTTGACTGTGCTGGAGGGATAGTTCATTGTAGCGGTGCCTACCATGCTGGCCGCAACACCGGGGATGTTGTCATTTACAACGCCGGGAAGAACAACGTTGAAAGCCTTGGGAGCGTGGCCCTGACCGTGCTTGATAGAGTCGGACTTGCCGTCGGCAACGGTGGTGATGGTGATAACATATTTGCCGTCTTTCTCAACGCAGGTAGCGCTCTTAACATCGGCTGCGGTGAGTTTGGATGACCATGCTTCGCCCTCAACGGGGTACGTCTCTTTAATCTGGCTGCCGGTGAAGGTTTCGGGATCGTTCTTGCTGTTCTTTGCAAGCTGATCGCCGAGGAAACTGTCAGCGCCGCCGAGGAGTTTGAGGATGGTGTTGAGTGAGGAAGGAAGAGTGGTGCTGCCGTTGAGTGAAATCTTTGAATACTGTCTGGTAGCGGACTTCGCTTCGGTCTTTACTTTATTTGATGCTTCGTTGAAGTAAGCGACGATTTCCTCTTTGGTCTGGGGAGCCTTGGGAGCCTCAGTGGTGCTCTCGGTTTCGGAAGCGTCGGTTGCGGAAGCGTCTTCAGAAGCGGCTTCGGATGCCTTTTCGGTGGTGGCCGCTTCGCTTGAAGCCTCTGTAGCGGAAGCATCTTCGGAAGTTGCTTCTGTCGATTCGGGCTCGGTTGCTTCTTCGGTTACTTCATCGGTGATTTCTTCGGTGGATTCTGCTTCAGTGGTGGTTTCGGGAGTGTTCTTTGCTCCGCAGGCAGCAAATGCCGCAAGCATTGAGAGAGCAAGTAAGATAGCAAGGATTTTTTTCATTTGTAAATTCCTCCTGTGATAATAGAGAATAATATCGGTCAAAGACCCTATTCGTATGAATTATACTATATTATTTTTATAAATACAAGGAAAAAATCAGGCGATATAGCAAATATCGGCGGGCTGCTCCGTGCCGAAAAGTTCCGGCGCCGCAGAGGAAAGAACGGAAAGAGTTTTTTCAACCGCCGCCTTCATCTCTTTGCCCTCAATATATTTGATGTTGCTGGAATTATACGACGCGCTTGCTATTGCGTAGTCACTGTACATCTTTTCTTCGAGCAGCAGACCCAGGCTGTCTTCCGAAACGCCGAGCCAGTTGATGGATACCTCGTTGAAGATAAGAAATTCGCTGATTATTTCAGGATTTTCCGCGATATATTCCGTTCTCGCGACCACACAGCCGTAGGCAAGTTCTTCACCCTGAGCCTCTTTCCACAGTTTGGAAATGTTGAGAACCTTTTTCCACCTGTTTTCGGTCGGGAACTGTGCTTCGATTTCCGCCTCCTGCTCGGGAGTACGGGATTCGTTTTCCTTTACAACCGGGTTTGTGGCATAGCGCAGGTCGGTAACATAAGGCTCGGGCATTATGCACACATCCGCCTTGCCCTCTTTCGCAAGGGCGACGAGTTCATCATACGTTTCGGTGTATTCGAGCACATCCTCTTTTACGCCGTTTTCTGATAAGATGCTGCGGATTACCGCGTCTTCAAGCGTGCCTTTGCCTGAGGTGTAAACTTTTTTGCCGCTGAGCATACCGGGCTCGGTGATTTCTTTTGAGCCTCTTTCGAGCACCTGCAGACTGCCGAGCGTATTGATTGCGATTATGCGCACGCCGCCGTCTGTCTGATTGTAGATGCTTACCGCTCTGTCAATCGGGAGCACGGCGATATCCGCCGAGCCGTCGATGATGCGTTTTTCAACTTCTTCGCCCGTTTCAAGGTAACTTACATCGTAAGCATAGGCTCTGTCCGCCTTGAGTTTGGCGATACCTATGCCGAGAGAGCCTTTCTGCACGGCAACCTGTGTTTTGACCGCGCGCACATCTGACGAGGTTGTTTCGGGGTCCGGCTCATCTGTGCCTGCGGGTGTGCACGCCCCGAGAATAAGCACAAGCGAAAGAACCAGCACAAGCGCAATTATCTTTTTTGAAATTTTCATAAATGCACCTTCGTTCTTATTTTATAAAGAAATTATAATATCCGCGGCGGTTAAAGTCAAGTTACAATGTACTTTGCAGTGCGGCGGCGTAAACGGCAGGGCACAAAAAAACTCTGCACCTTGCGGTGCAGAGCCTTTTGTTTGATTATCGACTTAAATTAGTCTTCCTTTTTTCTGGTGCAAACGAATGCTGCAGCAGCTGCTACGGAAACAGCGGCGAAAGCAACGATGCCGATGGAGGAAGAACCGGTGTCAACGGGAGTCTCAGCCTCTGTCTCTTCAACAGCGGTCTCGGTCTCGTGGCAGTAGAAGTCCTTAATCTTCTGCTTGAGGGTGTTGATGAGGTTCTTTACATAGCTGAAGAGGTCGCTGCCGATGGAGAGGTTGCCAAGAGCACCTTCGAGGTCAGCAACTGCGCCAAGAACGTCATTCTCGGGAAGAAGGCCTTCGATAGCATCTACGATCTTCTGGATGTACTGCTGAACGGTAGCAAGAACGTCGCCCTGGAGAGCAGCTACGATCTGGCTGATAACAGCATTGATGGATTCGCTGATCTTGCTGAAGTCAAAAGCAGCAGCGGGAGCCTCATCAGCAGCATCTTCGCCTTCTGCAAAAGCGATAGCGCTCATGGAGAAGATCATAACGATTGCAAGTACGATAGCAAGTAACTTTTTCATAATTACATCAATTCCTTTCTTATTACATGTTTATCGATTGTGGCACTATATTAACACCTTATGTGCGGCTTGTCAATACTTTTTTGTTAAAAAAATGACAAAAATGTTACAAATTGTAATTTTTAGGGCCGTTTTTTAATAAATTCGGGGTTAATCTGCCGATAAAACCTGCCTGAAGCAGGGCAAAATGCCGATTATTCGAGATAATCCTTCAATTTTTTGCTCCTGCTGGGGTGACGGAGTTTTCTGAGGGCTTTTGCCTCTATCTGACGGATACGCTCACGGGTGACGGAGAATTCCTCGCCTACCTCCTCAAGGGTGTGGGGGTGGCCGCCTTCAAGGCCGAAGCGGAGCTTGAGCACCTGCGCCTCTCTGGGTGTAAGTGTTTCGAGCACTTCGTTGAGCTGCTCTTTGAGGAGCATCATTGAAGCGGCATCCGCCGGGGCGGGAGCGTCGTCATCGGGAATGAAGTCGCCGAGGTGGCTGTCTTCCTCTTCGCCGATGGGTGTTTCAAGCGAAACGGGCTCCTGAGCCACTCTGAGAATATCGCGCACCTTTTCAGCCGGCATATTGAGTTCGGCGGCTATTTCCTCTGCGGTTGCCTCTCTGCCGTTTTTGTGCAGAAGCTGGCTGCTGGTCTTTTTGAGTTTGTTGATGGTCTCAACCATATGTACGGGAATTCTTATTGTCCTCGCCTGGTCCGCGATGGCCCTTGTGATGGCCTGGCGGATCCACCAGGTGGCGTAGGTTGAAAACTTGAAGCCCTTCGTGTAGTCGAATTTGTCAACCGCTTTTATCAGACCGAGGTTGCCCTCCTGAATAAGGTCGAGGAAGTGCATTCCCCTGCCGACATATCTCTTGGCTATGCTGACCACAAGGCGCAGGTTTGCCTCGGCAAGCCTTTTCTTTGCCTGCGGGTCCTCGTCGGCAATTCTGATGGCGAGTTCAATTTCCTCCTCGGGAGTAAGCAGGGGCACTTTGCCTATCTCTTTAAGGTAAACCTTGACCGGGTCGTCAATGTTTGAGTTGCCGTCGTCCATCGCGCCTATTTCGGCGGTTTTGGGTATGTCGAGGTCAAAGTCCTCGAGGTCGCCGCTGACCATATCGTCAACCACTTTGATGTTTTCCGCCTCGAGCGCCTCATAGAGTTTGTCAATCGCCTCTACCTCGATGTTCAGTTCGAGAATCGCGGCATCGATGTCCTGCGCGGTCAGGGTGCCGGTGGCTCTGCCTTTTTCAATAAGCGCTTTGAAAGGTGACTTCTTTTCAAAATTGTCCATAGTTATCTCCCTTTATATAATGTAATAGTTATATATTATTATTCATTATCCTTATTCTTTTTGCTGAAAAAGTCGGCAAACTGTTCGTCCGTGATATCTCCGCCGGAAAAACCGTCAGTGCTTTTTGCTTTTTCTTTCTTTATAACCTCGATGCAGTCCTCACACTCCTTGAGCGTGTTGGCGGCCTCTTCTCCATTCAGATAGATGCGGGTGATACTGCCCACCTCTTCGGATGTGAAGCATTCGCCGAACATACTTACCTCGGTTGAATAGCCGCCCTCGATCAATTCTATGAGGAAGGCAATCACTCTGCGGTTGAAATCTGTCACAAAATCTTCGGGCGTGAATTTTCCGCTGAGTTTTTTGTAGTAATCGGGGTTTCGCATCAGAGAGGCAATCAGCCGCTCTTCCGCGCTTGCCGCTCTGAGTTTCTTTTCACGCTCGGGGTTGTTTTTATCGGCAAAACTTGAGGAAATGATTTTCTGCTCTTCTTTTCTCTGCTGCGCCGCCCTTTTTCTTTTGAGGCTTTTGCGCGCGTCTTCAATCTGGGCGAGCAGGGCGTCTTTGCTGATGCCGAATTCGTTGGCAAGGCGGGTAGTGTAAATCTCAGTCTCTATATGAGTGCTGTCCGCGAGCACTTCTGCCGCGGCGGTGAGATATTTGAGCCTGCCGTCGTCGGTCAGAATATTGAACCTGTATCTGAGCGCAGCGAGCGAATACTCAACTTCGTTCATCGCTCCGCTTATAAGCCCGGCGATTCTGTCTTTGCCGTGCGTGCGGATTATTTCATCAACGTCTTTTCCGCCCTCCGGCCTTATGACTTTAACGCTCAGGTTTGTTCTGGCGAGTATTCTCAGAGCCCTTTCCGTTGCCGCGGCGCCCGCTTCATCGTTATCATAGCAGAGCACCACTTCTTCGGCATATCTCGAAAGGATGTTTGCCTGCTCGGGTGTCAGCGCTGTGCCGAGGCACGCTATAGTCTGCGTAAAGCCCGCCTGGTGCATTGAGATAACATCCATATACCCTTCCACGAGTATAAGGCGCTTATCGGGGTTGCTTTTTGCAAAGTTGAGGGCGAATATGCCCGCGCCCTTTTTGTAAACGGGGGTGTCGGAGGTGTTTACGTATTTCGGCTTTGAGTCATCCATAACCCTGCCGCCGAAAGCGACCACATTGCCCCTGACATCGATTATCGGAAACATAACCCTGTTTCTGAAATTATCATAGCATCTGCCGTTTTTGTCACTGCGTTTTGTGAGATTTGCGAGCACGAGTTCCTGCTCGGAATAACCCATACTTTTGAGATGATCCGTAAGGGCAGTCCAGCTGTCCGGCGCGTAGCCGAGCCCGAATTTCTTAATTGTGTTTGGCGTAAGCCCTCTCTTGAGGAAATACTCGAGTATGTTTCTGTTTTTTTCGTCGTTCAGCTGCGCGTTGAAAAACCTTGCCGCCTCCCTGTTGGCGGAGAGCAGCCTCAGGCGGCGCTTTGCGAGGGAATCGTCATAGCCCTCCTCGGGCATTGTCATCCCCGCTTTTTCGGCGCAGGCCTTGATTGCCTCCATACGGTCCAGGTTTTCTATGCGCATCATGAAGTTTATCACGTCGCCCGCCGCTCCGCAGCCGAAGCAGTAAAACGAATTGGTATCGGGATAAACCATGAACGACGGAGTTTTTTCGCCGTGAAACGGGCAGAGACCTTTGTAAAGCCTGCCCGACGGCTTGAGGCTGACATAGGACGATATCATATCGACTATATCGAGCCTGTCGTGAATATCCTGAATAAACTCTCTGCTGATTGCCATCTTTTAACTCTCTTCTTCCGCTTTCTCTTCCTCTGATTTCTCTTCTTCGTGTGTCTCTTCTGTTTCGTCTTTTGTTTCTTCTGCTTCTTCTTCGGTGGTTTCTGCTTTTGCTTTGGGAGTTTCTTCCGGCTTTTCTTCACCGGGTTTTTCTTCTTTGGCTTTTTCTTTTTTGAATTTGTATAAATCCTGCTGTTCTTTTTTCAGTTTTTCCTGAGTGAGATACCATATGGCAAAACCCGCTCCGGCAACCGTGAGCAGAATCGCCGCGCACGCGAGGCCGACGGCAAGGCGTCTGTAAGACGGATTGCTTTCGCTTTCGGTCTCGGATGTGCTTTCGCTTTCCTCTTCGCTGTAACCGGATGAATAGTCGTCGCTCGTGAAATCAACGTGGAAATCATATTCGCCGGTGTATTCGTCCGTAAGGCTGTAGGCAGGCACGGTGTCGGGGATTACGGTTTCGGCCGTAGTGTATGAGCGACTCGGCACGGTTTCTGCGTTGCCGCGGTAGGTTGTACGGTTATAATCCCTCGGCACTCCGGTGACCGTACTTCTCCTTGTGGAGGATATCTCCGACTCGGACACTTTCGTTTCGCTCTGCTGTGAGGAGGACGAAGTGCTCTTTTCGGTCGGCTTTGAAGTGGTGGTCCTGTAGGGGTTTACCCAGGTGGTGCGCTGGGTGGTGATTTTGCCGACCTTTGAGGTGGTCGGCTCAGTCGTTTCCGTTTCGGATGAGGTTTCGGTTGTTTCCTCACCGGAAGTAACAGATTCGGTGGTGCCTGTTTCCTCTTCGTCACGCGCCGCGCTTATATACATAATGCCCGCGCACATAAAGAATGTGACAAGCAGCGCTATAAGCGGCAGATATCTTTTTTTCGCTTTCATATCAGTCATTGAAATAACTCCATGATTTGGGAATATATAAATCGTTGAACACCTTTACGGCATAGCCGTCTGTCATACCCGCGACATAGTCGCAGGCGGCGATTTCGGGGCACTCGGTCCTCGCGATTCTCACATACTGCTCGGGCATTTTCTCGGGGAATCTCGAAAACTGGCCGTAAAGCGTTTTTATCATAAGCTCCGCCTTTGCCTCTTCGCTCTTGCAGGCGGGGTTTGTATATACCATATCAAACATAAACCTGTGGAGCATATCAAAAACCATTTCGATATCGGGTGACAGGCGTATATCGTCGCCGCTGTTTTCGATGCAGTTCATCACAAGAGTGTTTATTCTCTCGCTCTTCTTATAGCCGAGCACGTCTCTTATCTCAACGGGGATATCGTTTTCGCTCATAATCCCGGCGGTGGCTGCATCGTCAATATCGTGGTTGATGTAGGCGATTCTGTCGGCAAGGCGGACTACCCTGCCCTCAAGCGTTTCGGCGTCTTCGCCTCTCGTGTGGCGCTCAATGCCGTTTCGCACTTCATAAGTGAGGTTAAGGCCCTCGCCGTTTTTTTCGAGTTTGTCAACCACTCTCAGGCTCTGGGCGAAATGGGTGAAGCCGAGCGGACATACGGAGTTGAGCGCTCTCTCGCCCGCGTGGCCGAAAGGAGTGTGGCCGATATCGTGGCCGAGGGCAATCGCTTCGGTGAGGTCCTCGTTAAGGCGCAGGGCGCAGGCAATGGTGCGCGCTATCTGCGACACCTCAAGGGTATGGGTGAGCCTTGTGCGGTAATGGTCGCCCTCCGGCGACAGGAAGACCTGAGTCTTGTGCTTGAGACGCCTGAAAGATGCGCAGTGAATGATTCTGTCTCTGTCGCGCTGATACTCCGTTCTTATGGGGCTCTCCTCTTCGGGAGTGAGCCTGCCTTTTGAATTGCAGGCAAGAGCGGCATTGGGAGCGAGGACCGCGCGTTCTTTTTCATATAATTCTTCTCTGATACAGGGCATTTGTGCACCCCCTCTGTAATATAATACGGATTATTTTATAAAAAACCCTTTTTTTAGTTTAAAAGTTAACAATTTATTCATTTTTTACCCAGTTTTATGATTATTTTAGTTGACACACACAATATATAGTGTTAGAATATCTTTACACAGGGCGTTCAACGCCTTAATAAAAAAGATAAGGATGGAATCCGAAATGAAAAAAGTTCTTTCAGTATTCTTTGCAGTTCTCTTTGTGCTTTCCGTTATGACGGTTGCAGCAAGCGCATGGGAAACCTCCTGCCCCTACTGCGGTGAGAAATTCACCTCCGAAATCGAGTACACCGAGCACATGAAACTCTACAACTTCACTGACGGCCACTATGTAACCTGCCCCTACACCGGCGATGATTACAAAGACGGCGGCTGCGGCGAAAAATTCGCAACCAAAGAAGCATATGACATCCACGTTGCCAACTGCAAGCACAACGGCGACTACAGCGCTCAGGGCTATGCAAAGTACGTTCTCGGCAAGGTTTGGGATTCAATCAAAGGCGTTGACTGGGGCTCACTCTTCAGCAGCCTCGTTGCTATCGTTAAGGCTCTTGTAGCAGGTATCCCCTTCGGCGATATCGTAAGCACAGTTAAAGGCCTCTTCTGAGTTTCATTTTAATCCGCACCGGGAGTTTTACCGTTTTACGATAAAACTCCCTTTTATTATGTTTATTGACAGGTGATTGCAATGCTGATTGATAAAATGAGAGCGGCTCTCGGTGCTGTGAGCATACCCGAGCCGTCAAAAGACGACCCCATCGTGCTCGACAAAAACGCAAAACTCAATATCATCGCCTGGGGCGACCCGCAGATTTCTTTTATTTCTCCGCTGAGAAGCGCGAGGATGAAAGGCGCGTGCCGCGACCTCGCGAATATGCAGGGCAAAGCCGACGTGCTTATGCTGCTGGGCGATATATGCGAATTCGGCAAGCGGGCGGAACTTATGATGGCGGGCGAAATCATAGAGGAAGTGAAAGACACTTTTTCGCATTTTCTCGCCGTCTCGGGCAATCACGACATAAGAGTGAGGGCATACAGGCCTCAGCTTGAGCGCTTCAACGGCTTTATAAAGAGCGTTGACGGCGGAATTGCGGGCGGAAACGAGCATTACTATTTTTCGACGGAGATAAACTCATATAAATTCATTATGATGGGCTCGGATTCAACCGCCTTTGAAAGTTCGCACATCAGCGATGAACAGCTGAAATGGCTTGACGGCGAAATCGCCGCCTGCGGCGGAAAGCCCGTATTCGTGCTCAACCACCAGACGCTCGACCGCACAAACGGTCTGCCCGTCACCTGGCTCGGCAGGGGCGACTGGAGAGGCTCGGTCGGAAAGCAGTCGGACGCGATAAAGGAAATATTTGAGAAATACAAAAATGTTTACTTCATCACCGGCCACCTGCACTACGGCGTGAGCAAATACAACTTTGAGGACTACGGCGCATACAAGGCGCTCTCACTGCCGACGGTGGGCGTGCTCAACCACGGCGATTTCGGCAAAAACGGTCAGGGCTACATCATCTCGGTGTATGACGATAAGATAATAATCCGCGCGCGTGTTTTTGCCGACGGAGAATACGTTGACAAGGATTACCCCGGAGCGTATTTCGAAGTGCCTGTTGACTGATAAGCAAAAACAAAACCGGCTTGCAAAACGCAAGCCGGTAATTTTTTATTTATTTTATCCTCCGATAACCAGACCGAAGAGGGCGAGTATCTTTTTGATTGATACAACCGGGTATTCGGAGAAGCCGTTTGTGCCGAATTTGTCATAGAGCCACAGGCTGATTTTGCCGAGCGCGCCCGCGTCTTCGGGCTGCGATTTTGCTTCGGCGTAGCCGAGTTCAACGAGGATTGCCCTGAGATTTGCCTCTGCCTGAGCCGCTTCGCCCTGCTTTGCAACAGTGCTGCCGAGAACGCGCTCCGCCTCGTCTATAGCGGCGTTCAGTCTTGCCGCCTGGTCCTCGGTCAGTGTGCTCTTATCTATCGACTTCGCGGTGGGCAGAAGTCCGTTTTTGAGCCCTCTCGTATCTCTGCCCCAGTTGAACTGCGGGAAGTTTTCATCGGAATAGACATCCTGGATATCATCGTGCGCGAGAAGCTCGGTGGCGAGCACCATAATGATATCGTTTCTCGCGGTTGATTCGTGAGCCTGGTCGCCGAAGAAGAAGGTGGTATCGGGCAGAGCGCAGGCGGAAGCGTCAACAACACGGTCGGGTGAAATGTGGTCGTGGTCGGGGTTTGAACAGTTTGTGCCCGCGGCGGTGTAGCCCTCGGGCAGAGTTTCGCCCACATTTGCGCTTATTGCGCCCATTGAGGTGGAGTCGAGGTCGATAACGCCGTCGCCGTTTTCTTTATTCCACGAATTGCCTACATTGTAAAGAGGCACGCCGTAGTCGACTATATTGAACGCCTTTGCGCCCGCCTCCTGAGCGGCGGCGAGGTTGTCAAACCGGTTGACCTGAGCCGTGTAGTAGAGGTCGGTCTGCTCTTTTATTTTTGCCATTTCGGGCGATGAGAGCCATTTTTCAGCGCAGGCGGGATAGTTTTCTGAGGGGACGAGCGCCCACATATTGGTTGAATAAGCGATGACGGAGCCCGCGAGGTGCTCGCACACTTTGTTGAGCACGCTCATAAGCATATCATCTGGTAAAATTCGCAGGAGGATTTCGATGCCTCTTGCGGTTTTTTCGTCCATAAGCCCCTCAAGGAAGCCGTTGTAGAGATAATCGGGGTTGAGGAAAGCGAGGTCAAGCCCCATAACGTCACCGACTATTGACGAGCCGTCAACCGCAGGGACAATATAGACTATCTTGTTGAGGCTCTCATAGACGCAGGGCTTGCCTTCATATCTGCCGCTGTAGTATTCGAGCAGACCGTTGGCTACGGTGCCGCCGAGGCTGATGGGCGCGATGTTTACTTTATCGTGACCCGTTTCCGCCTTGACCATTTCGATATACTCATAGAGCCTGTCAACAATCTGGATATTGTTGCCGAAGGAGTTGTAGGCGAAATAGTAGAGGTGGTCTTCGCCTGCTATCTCGGAGTAGCCCTGAAGAGGGATGTGACCGTAGATGATATTCTTTTCTTCCTGCGAGCACTGAGCGAGTGAGTAGGGGTATTCTTCAAGTTTGCCGTAGGGGCTCGGGTTGCCCTCGCTGTCACAGGTGTTCATATAGAAGCAGTCGTCAACAACCTTGCAAAGAGCCTTTGAGAGCCCTATATCGTGCTGGGAGGCAAGAGAAATAAGCGCGGGGGCGAGCACTCTTTTGACAATTGATTTTACATTGAAGTAGGCGGGGAAGCAGTTGATTTTGTCGCCGTCTTCATCGTAGACGAAGTTGCCCTCGTCATCAACAAGGTAAACCTGGCTCTGACCGATGCCCGGGATAACTATCGTGGGCACGCAGTCACACTCGCCTTCGCCGCCGCAGGTCGTTTTGACTTCGCTCTGCGCGGATGAAAAGACGATGCCCGCGGAGAGCACTATGCAAAGCGCGGTAAAAACAGACAAAAGTTTTTTCATGGTCATTTTCTCCTTATCATAATTCTGCTCAGGCCTTCAGCCGTTTTGCAGAGAAGTTTCCTGATTTCGCTCTGAGACTGCGGCTCGGGGGCTTTGCCCAGCCGTACGAGGATTTTTTCAATATCTTTGAGCGCTTTTGAGGCGCGGTGGGCGTCGCCTACGGTTGCCCCGAGCACCTGCTCGCTCTCGCTGACCGCTTTTTCAAGCTGAGCCTTCACGCTCGGCGCGGTCCTGAGACTGCCGTCTCTGATTTCTTCAAGGACTCTCGCGCCGTCGCCGGATTTCCATCGCCTGAGCACATAGGTGTTTGCTCCCCTGTTAAACTGCGGATAATTCACGGGGTCGCTGTGCACATTTTCGACTTCGCCCGTGATGATGCTCTTCGCGAGGTTGAGCACGGCGTTGTTTTTGCCTACCTCGTGGTGCTGATTGAGAAACACCCAGGTATTATCGGGCATAAGGGCGGTGGAAACATCCACTCTCCTGTCGGGCGAAATGTATTCACCCTTGCCCTCCCGCTCTCTTTCGCTGATATATGACGCGGGCAGGGTTTTGCCGCGCGGCGCTCCGTGTGCGCCGAGAGTGCAGGATGAGAGATTTATGATGCCGTCCGTATTATATCTGCTCTTTGACTTGACGGCGGTGAAATAGCAGTATTCCACATCGCCGAAGTCGAGGCCCGAGCCTGCGATATAATCAATCTTAACTCCGCTTTCTGCGGCTTTTAAGAGACTGTCTTTGAGGGTGAGGCGCGCTTTCTGGAAAGCGTCGGTGCGCTCCCTTAACCGGGCGTGCTCGTCGCCTGTGAGATATCTTTCGCGCAGGCCGTCATATCTGTATGATGGGAGCATTGCCCATATCTGCGGGCAGTTAAGCATAAGCGTATCGAGTATGCCGCTCATAAAGCCGCTGAGAAAAGCGGAGAAAGCGCTGTCCGGTATTGTGTGAAGCAAAATATTTATGCCGTAGCCGGGCAGGGCGTCGCCCGTTTCCTCCCTGAAAATCGCGGGAATGAATTCGTGGCGCAGGAATAAATCGGAGGTGTCAAAATCGCGGGCGAAAATATCGCCGACTATATCGGTGCCGTCAAGGCAGGCGACCACATTTACTATCCTGTCAATATCATCCGCCTCATAGAGCGAAAGATATGCCGTGAGGATTGTGCCGCCGAGACTGACAGGCAGAAAAGAGACTTTTTCGCTGCCCGAGTATTCTTTGACGAATTTTATGTATTCGTGCAGTTCTTTTGCCGAATCGAGCGGGTCACCAACGAGATTGAAGGTGAAGAAAAAGAGTTTGTCCTCGCCGATTTCCTTTGTGAGCGCCTGCATGGGCACCATACGGTATGCCCAGCCTTTTAGTTCCTCATCCATTTCGGACACGGGGTAATACCAGCGCTCGGGCTTTAAGTTATTGATGAAATCGCCGTTTAAGTCGCACTGCTGTATGCGTGAAACCGCTGCCGCGCAGTCGTAGGCTTTTTCATATACGCCGTCCGCCTTGCGGGTGACGATACTCGCGGCGAGGGCTTTGGCGAGGGCGGGAAGTTTTTCTTTGAAAGCGGCGGTGTCGGGTATCATAAGGGTGCCGCCTGTTTTCTTGCCGTTTTCGTCCGTTACGGGATCATCGTTTTCATCATAAAGATAAACGGGCGAATGGTTGATGCCGGGCAGAATTATAACGGGACTTACATTTTTCATTTTCTCGCTCACCTCCCCTGTCATAACTTGATTTTATCACAGTAAATCTTCGTTTTCAATAATATATTTTAATGCACGCACGCTTGACTGTGAGGCATAAAAAGTGTATATTATCTGTGTTGAGAGCCCCCTCCGTCTGCGGAGAGGGCATAGGAGCATTTAAGGGAAATAAGGTGAAACGGTGATTAAAAACATTGTATTTGATATGGGCGGCGTGCTCATTGACTATAACCCCGAAAAAACTCTGTATTCTCTTTTTGACAAAGAGACCGCGGATATAGCCCTGCGCGAGATTTTCAGAAACAATCTTTGGGCGGAAAAAGACAGGGGCACGGTAACGCCTGCGGACATAATGAGAATCGCGGGGCCGGAGATTCCCGCTCACGCATACGATAAGGTGAAGGATATGGCTTATAACCTTTATCCCTATATGCCGCCGTTTGAAAAGATGTATGACCTGATTCTCGCCCTCAGGGAAAAAGGTTACGGCATTTTTCTGCTGAGCAACGCCTCGGTTGATTTTTATGAAAACAAAGTCAACATCCCCGCGCTCTCGCTTTTTGACGGCTACCTGATTTCCGCCGATTATCTTTTGCTCAAACCCGAAAAGGAAATATACGAAAAACTGTTTGTAAAATTCGGGCTTAAGAGAGAGGAGTGCGTGTTCATAGACGATGTGCAGGCAAACGCCGATGCCGCCGAAAAATGCGGGATGAAGGCGATAAGGCACGACGGAAACATAGACACCCTTAAACTCAGACTCGGAGAACTCGGAGTGAACATATGAACGGCTACACCGACCTTGCAAAAAAAATACCCGAATTCCGCTCGCTGGTAAACGCGATTCACAAGGGCCGCGTACCTCTGGGCGTTACCGGGCTGTCATACATTCACAAGGCTCATGTCATCTCTTCGCTGTGCACGGGCTTCAAAAGGCGCGCCCTGGTGCTTGTGCCGGATGAATCGCAGGCCTCACGCCTTGTATCCGACCTTGAGGCGCTCGGGATGAGAGCCTATCTTTACCCCGCGAGGGATATTTCATACCGCACGGACGAAACCGTTTCGAGGGAATACGAGCACAGGCGTCTTCACGTGCTTGATAAGATGCTCACCGGAAACTATGACGCCGTGGTTGCCTCGTCCGAAGCGGCGATGCAGCTGACCGTGCCCCCTGCCGTGCTTATGAGCAAGAGCCTTTCCCTGCGCGCGGGCGAAGACTATGATATGGACGAAGCCGCGCTCAAACTTGCGGAAAACGGCTACACGAGGGCGGAGCAGATTGACGGCCCCGGGCAGTTTGCCGTGAGAGGCGGCATACTCGATTTTTTCCCGCCCGACGCGAAAGAGCCCTGCAGAGTGGAATTCTGGGGCGACAGCGTCGATTCCGTATTTTCATTTGACCTTGATACTCAGAGGCGCACCGAGATGCTCGAGGAGGTCAGGATAAGCCCGGCGAAAGAAATCCTGGTGACGGACGAAGTACTCACGGCGCTTATAGACCGCCTTATTGCCGAAAAGCATATAAGAGGCGAAGGCCTCAAAATGCTGAATGCGGAAAAGGAAAAAATCGCCTCCGGCATAAAAGTGGGCTGCGCGGATAAATTCATGCCGATTATTTACCCGGACGCGGGCGGACTGTTTGACTACGCGGCGGATAATATGCTCTTTGTGTGCGAGAGTTTTGCCGTTAAGGATAAATGGAACAGCGCCGCGACCATTCAGCACGAAACCGTCAAGGCGTTGCTCAAGGACGGCGTGCTGTGCAGAGGGCTTGACCGCTTTACGCTCGAGGACCACGAACTGTATAAACTCTATAACGATATGGGCGCCGTTTACCTTGACAACCTGCCAAGAGGCAGTTTCGACACGGCGGTAAAGGAACTCATCTCCTTCACGGCAAAGCAGATACCGCCCTGGAACGGCTCGCTCGCCGCTATTATCGAGGATGTCACGGGAAGGACGGCGAGGCAGAAATACACCTGCGTGATTATGGCGGGCACGGAAAAATCCGCCGAGGTGCTCTCGCACGACCTTGAGGACGAGGGCGTTGCCAACACATACTTCCCCTCAATTCCCGAGCAGTTTCCCGAGGGCAGAGTAAGCGTGATACCCGGCTCGCTCTCCTACGGTATGGAGTACCCCTCCGCCTCGTTTGCTCTGTTTACCTACCGCGCACGCACGGCGGTAAAGCAGACTCAGGTGAGAAAGAGCAGCAAGAACGCGTTCAACAGCCTGAGCGAACTGCACCGCGGCGACTATGTTGTTCACTCGGCGCACGGCATAGGCATATTTGAGGGCATCAACAGCCTGGAATCATCGGGCAAAGTAAAAGACTATATCAAAATCCGCTACGACAAGGGCGATTTTCTTTATGTGCCCGTAACACAGCTCGACCAGGTTTCAAAATATATCGGCTCCTCCGACAGAGGCAAGGCCGTAAAACTCAGCAAACTCGGCGGCACGGACTGGCAGCGCACGCGCTCAAAGGTGCGTTCATCCGTGCAGACGATGGCGAAAGAACTGATAGAACTTTACGCAAAGCGCCTTAAAATCAAGGGACACGCTTTTTCGCCGGATATAGATATGCAGTCCGATTTCGAGCGGAGATTCGAATTCCCCGAAACAGAGGACCAGCTGCGCTGCATAAGAGAAATCAAGGCGGATATGGAGAGACCGTATCCTATGGACCGCCTTCTCTGCGGCGATGTCGGCTTCGGCAAAACGGAAGTGGCGCTCAGGGCGGTATTCAAGGCTGTGGCAGACGGCAAGCAGGTGGCAATCCTCGTACCGACCACGATACTCGCCCTGCAGCATTATCAGACCGTGCTAAAGCGCTTTGACGGTTTCCCGGTTGAATCGGCTATGCTGTCAAGATTCTGCACGAAGCGCGAAATCGAGCAGACTGTGGCGGGCATAAGGCGCGGGAGTATTGATATAGTAGTGGGCACTCACCGCCTGATTTCAAACGATATAAAATTCCGCGACCTGGGGCTTATCATCATAGACGAAGAGCAGCGTTTCGGGGTAAATCAGAAGGAAAAACTCAAAACCCTCTACCCTGCCGTGGATGTGCTTACGCTCACCGCGACCCCGATTCCGCGCACGCTCAATATGGCGATGAGCAAAATCCGCGATATGTCCGTAATCGAAGAGGCTCCGCTTGACAGACAGCCCGTGCAGACCTATGTGATTGAGTATGACATCGGCGTGCTTACGCAGGCTATGGAGCAGGAACTGCGCAGGGGCGGTCAGGTCTATTACCTCTATAACAAAGTGGAAAATATCGAGAGCAAGGCCTCCGAAATCAAAGACCGTATTCCCGACGCGATGGTGGCGGTTGCTCACGGGCAGATGAGCGAGGATGAACTCAGCGAAGTGTGGAGAAAACTGCTTGAGGGCGAAATCGACATACTCGTGTGCACCACGATAATCGAAACGGGAATAGATGTGCCCAATGTAAATACGCTTATCATTGAAAACGCGGACAGACTCGGCCTCGCCCAGCTTCATCAGATAAGGGGCAGAGTAGGGCGCTCATCGAGGCGCGCGAGCGCGTATTTCACATTTACCAGGGGCAAACAGCTTTCGGAAATCGCCGAAAAGCGCCTTGAGGCAATCAGGGAATTCACGGAATTCGGCTCCGGCTTCCACATAGCGATGCGCGACCTTGAAATACGCGGCGCGGGCAACGTGCTCGGCACCGGTCAGCACGGTCAGATGGAAGCGGTCGGCTACGATATGTATATAAAACTGCTTGAGCAGGCGGTGAACGAAGAAAAAGGCATTGAAGAAAGCAAGAGTGAAAAAGAATGCCTGGTTGACCTGCCGATTGACGCTCACATACCCGAGGACTACATTTCGAGTATGCCTCAGCGCCTGCATATTTACCGCAGGATTGCGGATATCAAAAACGAAGAAGATGTGTCCGATGTGCTCGATGAACTCATTGACAGATTCTCCGACCCGCCCGAGAGCGTGAAAGGCCTTATCAAGATTTCGCTCATCAGAAGCAAAGCGGCGGCAAACGATATCTACGAAATCTCGTCCGAAGGCAGCCGCCTGTGCTTCAAGATATCCGATTTCGATATGGAGGTTGTGCAGCACACAGCCGCGAAATTCAGCGGACGGCTCACGGTTTCCGCAGGCGGAGGCAAGCCCTGCATCTATCTCAAATTTGACGAGGGCGAAAACCGCCTTGTGCTTATTGAAAAATTCCTCGACACAATGTCTTCCTTCAGAAAATCATAAACATCTTTAATTTTGAATTTGTCTGTGATATAATATTTTTATATTATTGAAACAACCTTACAAGTTTACCTGAACAAGAGGTGCTCATATGGCAAAAAAGAATCTCGATATACCCGAGGCAAAATTCCCGGAGCAGGTAGGTATGGACTCAAAGGAAATCGCCGCGCTTGTGGACGATTTCAAGGAGTCGGAGATTGAACTCCATTCTCTTATGCTTTACCGCCACGGCAAACTGGCATTTGAATGCCACGCCGCTCCCTATGCGAGAGACATACCTCACACAATGTTTTCCGTAAGCAAAAGTTTCGTTTCCATAGCGGTGGGCTTCGCCGTTTCGGAGGGACTTCTGAGCCTTGATGACAAGGTGATTGATTTCTTCCCCGAATTAAGACCCGAAAAGAAGGATGAATGGCTCGAAAAGATGACGGTTTTCCACCTGCTCACCATGACGGCGGGCAAGAGGGTAAACTACCTGAGCGATAAATCCAGCAAAACGTGGGTTGCAGATTTCATTAACGAAAAATGGGAGTTTGAGCCCGGCACGAAATTCCTCTATGTGAGCGAAAACACCTATATGTGCGGCGCCATCATCAAAAAACTGACGGGGCTCGGCCTGGTTGAGTACCTCACCCCGAGGCTCTTTGAGCCGCTCGGCATCACTCCGCCCGCGTGGGAACTCGACCCTTCCGGTCAGGAGACGGGAGGCTGGGGTCTCTTCATCGCCCCTTACGATCTGTCAAAAGTCGCCCTGTGCGTGCTCAACAAAGGGCAGTACGCGGGCAAGCAGATTATCCCCGCCGATTACATTGAAGCGGCGCTCTCAAAGCAGGCGGACAACAGCGACAACGGCGACCCGAAATCCGACTCCGTGTGCGGCTACGGCTATTACTTCTGGATAAACAAAATGGAGCACACCGAGAGAATGGACGGTATGTTTTCTCAGTTTGCCATTTTTTTCCACGATTATGACGCGCTCCTCGTTTGCACCTGCAGCGAAATAAACGAGCAGAAAACGAGAGACTGCATTTTCCGCCACTTCCCGCAGATGTTTATAAGCAACAAGCGCAAGGCTCCCGATGATATGCCCGAAATAAAGCTCGACCCGATGCCAAACCTCGGCACAGCCCCGAGGAGCGTCACTGAGCAGGCGCTAAAAGGCAGAGTGCTTCAGTTCAAAAAGAACACCCTGCTCAACACGGTCGGTTTCCCGACCTCGATGCTCGCGATTCCCGTGGTGTTTATGTCCAGCGAAAAGAGCGGCAACATAAACAACATCGTTTTTGATTTCCGCGAAAACGAATGCGTGATGGCGTGGGACGAGGGCAAGGACCACAATATGATTTCCTGCGGTATGGACGGAAAGCCGCGCTTTAGCAAATACCACCTGGGCGGTATGGATTACACCGCGGTGAGCACAGCCGTATGGAACAGCGAAAACGAACTTGAAATGTGGATAAGACCTCTTGAATCCATCACGGAGCGCAGGATGCGTTTCGTATTTACGGACAAGAGCGTGACCATGTATCCCACATCCTCTCCGCCGAGCAAGGCGCTCGCAAACGGAGTATCCGGCTCGGTTGCAGATTTCCTGCCCGACGCATTCAACGGCGTTGTCTCGTCCTTTATGGACAATATCGATTTTATAATTGACGCGCCTATTAAAGGAAAGATTATCTGATGAACACTGAAATGACGGTGCAAAACAAAAAAGACGGCGGCCGCAGGAAACTTGTGATTGCGGTCTGTGCCGCTGCCGTCATTTTGATTTCCTGCATTGCTCTTTTCCTTGCGAAGGACAGCCTCGTTTTTCTCTCGGCTCAGAAAAAAGCGGAAAACGGAAACTTCGCCTCAGCCGCAAGCCTGCTCGAAAAGCAGGACAGCGAAAAAGCTCTCGCCCTCAAAGACTACTGTGCTCTGCGCGAGGAGATTAATTCCGGCTACCCGGCAATGCTCACGGATTTTGATATAGACAAAATCAGAGAGTGGAACGCAAAAGCCTCAGATATAGCCTCCCGCGCGGGCTCTCTCCCGTCCGGAATAGGCGCTTCGGTATACGCGCTCTCGGAAAAACTCGGCAATATAAGTTCGCTCTATGATGAATACTTTGAAATCCGTTATGACCTGCTCGACCTTATGGATATATTCAACGAGGTGAACAGCCTCTACACCAAAGACGCGGATGGCAAAAACAGGACCTTCACCATAGCGGAAGAGAGGGCGAAACTCAGACGCTGGCAGGAGGAACTCAGCAAAACGCAGAACTATATCTACAAACTGCCGTCGGAGGACAAAGTGTATCTGCTCAATTACCTCGCGAAAGAAGCGGACGCCGAGATTGCCGAACTCAGCAGGGCTATGGATAAACTGATAGCGAACTCGGGCGTAACCGAAACGGACGAAGTGAGGGCAAACGGCGAAGGGCACAAGGTGTTTCCCTCCGTTGAAAGCACCTCGGGCGCAAATGTGACGCTGATGGATAAAGTGCCCTATGAAGAGCATCTGTTCACGGGAGTGTGCCGCGCTCTGACGGAAACCCTCGCGGAATATTATGTGATATAAATACAGTAAATACATAAAACTGCCGGTCTTGACAGACCGGCAGTTGTTTTTATTCGTTATTATCTTCCGTAAACGCGTAGTATTCGTGCACAAGGTTTTTGTAGCCGAGTTTTTTCATATCCTCATACCGCACGTTGAAGCGGGATTTGCGGTGAGAGCCGCTCACGAGATATCTGATGCAGTCCTGCGCGTAGGCGTCGATTTCGCGAAGGCTTTTATCTGTGTTGATAACTGAGAAAAACCAGTAACTCCAGCTCAGTTCATTACCCTCGGGGCTCTCGAGGAGTTTGCGGTTGAACACTCTGATAAACGCTTTTGCCGCGCTCTCGCCGCCCGCGTCATTTCGCTTTTGCCAGCGGTGAAGGGCATCCCTTTTGCGGCGCATTTTATTTTTGAGTTTTTTTAAGGTGACGGGCGAAATATCCACCGTGTCGCCGCGCATCTCAAAGCCGAGAAAAGTCCAGCCGTCGTCCGTAGTACCCGAATACTCTTTTTCGGGGTTGATTTCAAGCCCCTTTTCCGCAAGAAAAGAGCGTATAAACCGCGCGTTTGCTTCGCTCTCCTCAGGCGCGGCGGCAAAAACGATAATATCATCGGAGTATCTGGCGTATGTGATGCCCGCCTTTTCAAAATGAGCATCGAGGTCACAGAGGTAGAGATTGGCATAGAAGGATGAGAGCGGCGTGCCCGCCATTATTCCCTTGCGCTCGGTGATTTCTTTGCCGCCGTCAAGCACGCGCTCCTCCGTGAGCAGTTTTTCGAGGAAGGTATAAAGTTTCGGGTCATCCTGCGTCACGTCTTTAAGCACAGGCAAGAGAGCGGGCACGGGAATGCTGTTGAAATAATCGTGAATATCCGCTTTGTAGTAATACAGGTTTTTGCCCGCGACTTCTTTCCTCAGAAAGCGCACGGCATCCTTCGCGCTGCGGTGCGGGCGGAAGGAATAGAGGTTTGAGGCAAACAGGCTGTCGTACTTTCGCAGGAGCATAAAAGTGAGCATTTTGAGCACCATATTTTCCCTGTCGGGATAAACATAGACGGTCCTCTTTTTCTGCGTGCTGAGTTTGCTTATCATCATTTTGCGCGGCAGAGGAAACTCCCCGCCGCCGTTTATCGTTTCACACACGGGCAGGTACTCCACGCCGTCAATAAAAGCGCGCAGCTCATCTGCAAAATACGGCGAAGATTTAAGCGTTGATTTGTAAGAATAAAACCTTTCCCACATTTCTCTTTCGGAAAGGGAATCGAGCATTGACATGGCGTTTACCTTTTATCAGATAAAATAAAAACAGAAAGAGAAGAAATTAAATCCAGGGTTAATTACCCTGAATGTACGGGACCGTACACGGGCACACTGCCTGCGAAGCACTCTGAAAAGTCCGTGCCGGGTCCGCCGCAGGCGCAAAGCATTCTCTTTCTGTTTTATGTGAAATTATCAGGCGCCCAGCGCCTTGCGGGTGCGCTCAACTACATAAGCGCGGGTGTTCCACCAGCCGTGATGATTGTGATAGAAACGGAGATATGGGATGCCGTTGGCCTTGCATCTTCTGCGGAGTTTGTCGGCGGTGGAGTTTTCGGAAACGAGTTCTACCATAAGAGCGGTTCTGTCATCGGAAATAAAGGCTATTGCCGCCCTTGCGCCTTCATTGACAACCTCGCACCGAAGGTCGTAGCCGGGGAATTCCTCGGAGTAAATCTTTTTGAAATATTCGTAATAGGGGCCGGGATAATCAAACTGGTTTTCTTCGTCGGGTTTCACGTCGCCCCACGAAAAGCCCTGCTTCGGCTTACCCTGCGTGGGGGCGTAAGATGAGGGCGCGCTCTGCTGAGGCTGCTGCTCGTCTTTCTTTTCGGCGGAAACCGCGCCGTTCATAATGCCTTTGAGCAAATCTTTTGCCATCTGCTCGGCTTTGTCGGCGTTTTCGCCGCCGCCGAGTATTTTGGAAAACAGACCCATAATAATGACCTCCTGTTTTTTCTTCATAAGAAGTATAGCACATCAAGGCGTATGTTTCAATAGATTTATTTGCAAATGAAAAGGCGCCGCGGACTTAACTGTCCGCGGCGGGTGGTGCCGGTGACCGGGGTCGAACCGGTACGATGTTGCCACCGAGGGATTTTAAGTCCCTTGCGTCTGCCTATTCCGCCACACCGGCTTAGGCTATCATTATAGATTGTTTGCTTATTTTTGTCAATAATTTTATGCCCTTTCTCACGCTTATCATTGAAATCGCAGAGGTGTTGTGATAACATTAAAATGTAATCTGTCATACAGAGGAGATGTGTTTATGGCTCAGCTTAAAATGTATTGGTTTCCCGGCACTCCGATTGACGACCCGCCGCTTCCCGACGGATATTCAATTTCAAACTACAAGGGCGAAGAGGATAAAGCCGCCTGGGTTGAAATATGCAAAAACGGGCTTGTCGGCGATGACGCGACAGACGCCGCCTTTGACGACGCCATTACCTCTTGGGACGATATCGACCCGTATAAAGATGTGTTCTTCCTTGATTACAACGGCGAACACATAGGCACCGTGACCGCTTTCAAGTTTCTTGACAGAAACGCGGGCGATATGCACATGGTGGGCATACGCACCGATTTCAGGGGCAGAAAACTGAGTAAGTATCTCAGCGCAATCACCTTAAAGAAACTCGCGGCAGAAGGCGTTGACTACATATCCCTTACAACCGATGAGTGGCGCAAGGGCGCTGTCAAATCCTACCTCACGGCAGGCTTTCTCCCGGTTGAATATGATATGAATATGGAAAACCGCTGGAACGCCGTGCTCGAGGAATACGGCATAGACGAAGTGCAGATGGTTTACGAGGACGGCTCGCCGTATAAGGTAATACGCAGAAAAGGGCTGACACAGAAAATCAAATTCGGTGTTTTCGGCGCGGCGAGAGGCAAAACGTTTATGGAATACTGTAAGGAGTTTGACGATGCCGAACTTGTTGCGGTGTGCGATTTCAACGAAGACAGGCTCAATGATATAAAAGAGCAGTTTGCGGATAAAAACATCGCGCTGTACACGGACTTTGACGAATTCATAAAGCACGATATGGATGCCGTGTGCCTCGCGAATTACGCTAACGAGCACGCGCCCTTTGCAGTAAAGGTGATGCAGGCGGGCAAAAACGTTATCTCGGAAGTGCTGCCCGTTCAGAATATGAAAGAGGCGGTTGAACTTATTGAGACCGCGGAGAAGACGGGCAAGATTTACGCCTATGCCGAAAACTACTGCTATATGCCCGCGCCCAAGAAGATGCGCAAACTCTACAGGCAGGGCAAACTCGGCACCTTTGAATACGGCGAAGGCGAATATATGCACAACTGCGAAGACGGCTGGCACAGATACACCCTGTGCGATCCGATGCACTGGCGCAACACGATGAGCGCATTCTATTACTGCACGCACTCGCTCGGCCCGCTGATTCACATCACGGGACTCAGACCCGTTAAGGTGACAGGCTTTGAGGCTCCCTTCAACGCCCGTATGTACAGAATGGGCGCAAAGGCGGGAGCATTCGGCGCGGAACTCGTAACGCTCGAAAACGGAGCGATTCTCAAAAGTCTGCACGGCGTAGGTCCCTCCAAGAATTCGGTATGGTACACGGTTTACGGCTCAATGGGCAGGCTTGAAAGCGCGAGAGAGGACGCCGAAGCGGGCGGCACGGGCACGCTCTACGCTAACCTCGACTCCGCCGAAGGCGCAAACGACGGCGAAGCGGAGCAGATTGAAACAAAGGACAGCCTCTCCGATTTTTCGCAGGGCGCAGGTCACGGCGGCAGCGATGTGTATGTGATGTTTAATTTCGTTCAGCGCATCAAGGGCAACAGAAACACCGACATAGTGGATGTGTATGAGGCGATGGATATGTTTCTGCCCGGTATGTTTGCCTATTACTCCGTGCTCGAAGGCGGAGTGCCGAAAGACATCCCAAACCTCAGAAATCCGGACGAAAGAGAAAAATGGAGAAACGATACCACCTGCACAGACCCGAAGAACCCGGAATACAGATGCATACCGAGTTATTCAAAAGGCAACCCGGAAATTCCGGACGAGGTTTATGAAAAACTGAAAGAAAAGTTTGATAAATAATAAAACAAAAAGGGCTGCGGATTTATCCTCCGCAGTCTTTTTTTATATGCTGCAATAAACTATGCCCACCGCCTTTCGGCGATGGGCATTAAGTTTATTTATTGCGGTCGACCGTTAAGGAATCAGTCTTCCTTTTTTCTGCGGGTGATGACATATGCGGCTGCGGCTGCAGAGGAGATTACTGCGAATGCCGCGAGACCTGCTGTTGCAGAACCGGTATCGGGAATCAGGCTGTCAACAGGTGCTGCGCCGTCATCGGCCTTGTCGGTGGACCAGGTTGCGCTGAAGGTAAGATCATTTGCGGGCATCTTCTCGGGAATCTCGGGAGTCCAGCCTTCGAAGGTTGCGCCGTCCTTAGTGGGATCCTTCGGAACGATGATCTTGGTGCCTTCTACGATGTAGAATGTTCTGTAAACTTCACCGTCAACGATGTAGGTTACTTTGTAGGTGTGCTCGGCAAGAACGATACCGCCGATTACCAGAGCGCCGCCTGCGATAACCGCGCCGGTGATGAGAGCAGTGTTAGCTGCTGCAACGCCGCCGACAACTGCGCCGGATACAACCACGCCGCCGATTACGAGAGCAACGAACTTGGGATCGATTTCCCACTTGGCGTTGAACTCAAGATTCTCTTCGGGCATTACATCGGGAATCTCAGGATCCCAACCCTTGAATACGAAGCCGAATCTTGTGGGATCATCGGGAATGTATTCATCGGTTATCGGATCGCCGGAATGTACAACAAAGGTCTTGTATACATTGCCTTCGCGGTCATAGTAAGTGATAGTGTAGTCTGCACCGGGAACAACATACTGAGCGGTGAAGGTCAGATCCTCATCGGGCATTGAAGCATAGTCGCCGGGTGCATTGCCTTTTGCGTCTTTCCAGCCTGCGAATACAAGCTCGGGATCCGCGCTTGTGGGATCGGCGTCGGGTCTGGGAACATCGCCTGCGAAGGGAACATCAGTAAATACCTTATAATCGGCACCTTCGTTTACGTAAGTAACAGTGTGCTTATTAATCTCGTAAACGGGGTAGAACTCTCTTGAGGTTGCTGCGAAGTTTCCGTCGGGAACAATTTCTGTTGACTTATCAAGACTCCAGAACTTAGCGGTGAAGCCTTCCATCTTAAGAATATCATCAACAGTCGGAGCGGTGTAGGAATCATCGTCGGTCTTGTTGCTGTAGTTCTTGAAAGTCTTATCTGCAGTGTAGGTGAATTCACCGGTAGCGGTGTCAACACCGGTAGCCTGATAGTAAGTATCGGTTATGCTGTAAACCGCGGTGATGGTAAGATCTTCAGTGTAGGAACCTATCTGATCGATGGGCTGATCGAAATCGAACGGTGTGCCGTCGGGCAGATACCAGCCTTCAAAGTCGGGGTAATTCGGGTTGGTGGGATCTGAAGGCTTATCAATCTTAGCGTTGTAATCAACCTGAGTGGAAGTGGTTGTTGAGCTGTCGCCCGTATCAATAGTAACATTGACCTTCTTGGGTGTCTGAACAGCCTTGATTGTGGTTTCAGTATCGGGGAATACGGTGAGAGTCTGATCCCATGCTACATCATAGCCGTCTTTGATATCTGTGCCTCTGAAAGCGGGAATATCACTCTCATTCAGCGGGCTGCCGGGATAATCCTCAAGGGAATCCTTTTCACCGTCAATGTGCTCGAAGTAAACCGTTACTTTCTCGTTCGGACGGGATACGGGAGATACCTTAACGCCGGTGTAGGTTACGCCGTCAACCTCGAAGGTGTCGGTGTCGGCAAACAGAGGCATCTTTTCGGGAAGTTCGTAATCCCAGCCTGTGTAGGTCAGTGCAGGAGTATGCCAGTTATTATCAATATCGGGAGCACCCTCACTGATTGGGGTGTCATAATCCTGGGTGATTGCCTTTACAAGGTGACCATCGGGATCAACATAAACTATGGAGTACTGCTTGGGAGTGAAGGTGCCTGTTACTGTAACAGCATAGTTAGGCAGCTTTTCGGGAATATCTGACCAACCGCTCCAGGTGTAACCGTCGATAGCCGCAGGCTCGGCATAAGGAGTAACATCGTCATTGTAAGCATAGTTTTCTTCAGCGTATGTATCTGCGGAGTTGTAGCCTGCGCCGCTTACTTTATAGGTAATCTTGAAGGTCTGAGGAACTATCTGACCGACGAGGTTGAGAGCCTCGGCAGGCATTGTGATAGGTGCACCGGGTGCATAATCGGGATCGCCTTCACGGATGCTGTCTTTGTACCAGCCCTTGAACTCATATTTGGTGCTGTCAAACTCAGGAGCAGCCAGTGCAGTGAATTCATCACTTGCCGGACGAGGTCCGTCATTTGCGTTCTGGGCGTTGCCGGAAGCATCGGTCCAGCTGTATTTCACATCATATACAGAGTGACCGGCGATTGTGGTATTGGATGTGAGTTCGTTGTTATCGATATCCCATACCCAAGTCTCACCTTCATCTGTCTGAACAGCATCGGCTGCGGGCATATCATCATCGGTAAGAGTATACTTGCCGTCAACAAGGTTTCTCTTGAAGGTCTTGACGACATCGGTGTTGCCGCCCTTGCCTACGAAGGTAACAGTAATTCTGTTGTCTTTCCAAACTGCATAGTAGGTTTCGGTTGCGTCGTCTGTTTCGGGCTTAAATGTGCCGGAAACTGAGATTGCTTCTGTCGCGTTCTGATCGGTGTTCCAGCCGATGAAGTCATAGTAGGATGCACCATTATCATCGGTCTTTTTCTGGCTGAAATCATCAGCATCGGGAATTGTGTAAGTATCGCCGTAATTAAGATCGTATGAAAGCGCATCGGGATCGGAGGATACGGAAGTATCGAACTTACCGCCGTTTGCGTTGAATACTACGTTACCGTCCATAATCTCAAATACGGGGTAAATGTTGACGGTAAGAGTATCGTTATCAACTACGATCTCGTAATTGTCTTTATTGACATTTGCGGGAAGGCTGCTGAGATTGGCAACCGCAGTGTAGTCCGTTGCGTCGGGCTCAAGGTATTCTGCGCCGTTGGAAGCGAACATATAGCCTTCGGGAGCCTTAAGAGTATCGGTGAATGCAGCGCTGATGGCTGTGCCGTAATTAACACTTGACTCGAGCGGGTTTTCGCCGTTGGTGTCAAATTTACCAACGTGTCCTGCCCGGTCTTTGTTGTCATAGATGACCTTTACGGGAAGAGGTGAATACTCTGCGGGTGTGAGAACTACATTACTCGTTACAGAGGTGGGATGATCGGTCCACTTGGATACATATGTACCGAAGTTATCGGAAGTTTTATCGAGATACTTCAGATCGGGATCTGCATAATCCTGGTTGTTTGTATCAGTCAAATCGGTGCCGTAATCAACCGTTATCTCTTTAAGGCTGTCAGTGTCATCAGCGTTTTCTTTCCATGTTACAGTGAAGGTCTTAACTTTTGTGGTGATGGTGATGACATTGGCGGTTTCATCTGCGCCGAGAGTAAGAGTTGCGGGAGAGATAGCGTCTATTTCAGTGCCTTCGGGAAGTGAAACGCCGTCGGGAAGAGCATCAGCAGTGATTGCTATCTGCTCACCGATATAACCTGCGATGCCCGACTTGGAGCCGTCGGCATAATCGTCGCCCTGAGGATCCTTGACATTTACAGTATAAGAGGTGTCAGCTGCGGTGTATACTGCATAGAGTTTTGAAACGGGTACTTCTTCGCTGTCAAAACCGAGATACTTAATCTCGTTAAGCTGTGCTTCTGTGAGCATTTTGCTGTAATCGCCGCCGTAAACAGGTCTGCCGTTTTCATCGGTCGGAGCAGCAGTACTGCCGTCGGTGATTGTCGGAAGTTCTGTAGACCAGCCTAAGAAGGTGTAGTCGTCACTCACGGGTGTGGGATCGGGAATAGCGTTATTGGGATCGGCTTCTTTGGCCTCGGCATATGTAGCACCGTATTCCGCATAGAAGTCGCGCTCGGTCTCCCGGGGATCATCCTGGGTTGCACCGGGATAATAGCCGTAGCCGTTTATAGTATATGCACGAATGCTACCGCCGAACATAAGGGCTTCGGAAACGCCTGTCAAATTGAAATTATAAGTGGCAGCTGCCCACTCCTCGTTTCTATCAGCGTCATACAATGTCATCTCATTATAGAGATAAGTGTTTGCTCCGCCTTTTGAAAGCGTTTTAGTTGCCGGCTCAACGAGAATGAACTCACCGACATCACTAAGCTGAACATCCTGCTTAACAATAAGGTAAGTTGAGCAGATAAGCTCATGATCTGAAAATGTAGGAACACTCTGACCTTCTACAGGCGTAAAAGTACCATACTGATGACGATATCTATCCTGACTCTTCTTCATCAAGATAAAATAGATGCCGCCCATATTGGTGAATTCACTTGCACTTACTCCTGTGCTTTCTATATTTTCAAAGTGAGTGGCTTCCTCATACATAAAGGACTGGCTTCTATTATAGTTGGAGTTAAGATCTGGAACATTATATGTGCCGTCATCCACTTCTTCAAAATAATCTTCGAAGTCATCTTCCCAGCCATTATAGGACCAGGCGTAATCAAAAACATCTTTATCAAACTTGAAAATAAAGCCCATATCACATACAGTAAAGTCCGTGGCAAGTCTTAACTCGACTTTAACCTTGTCACCGGGCCCTGCATATTCAATACCATTGGCTGAATCATCAATGCTGTAACTCTCAGAGTCTTCATCATAAACCTTGAAATTGGCTATGAATTCAGCATTGCCTGTGGGTTCATCGACTGCCATTGCGATAACCGAAATGCTTCCGACCACCATAATGACAGCCAGAAGAACTGCTAAAGGTTTCTTCGCAAAAGTTTTAAATGTTTTCATGCAATTTCCTCCTTTGAAACATTGCATTTCTGCATTGAATTTGTGAGCAACCGAATACAATCGGTGCCTGTTATCCGGGCAGGCACAGACTAATATCCAATTATAATCACCTTATTCTAACATTGAAATGTCTATATGTCAAGCAATAATTTACATTTTTTTAACAATTTTGTAAGCAAACTGTAACCGCTTTTTAACCCTTTTGGAGGGAAAAGGCGGTTCTGAGGGGGATTTTCTGCCACGCTCACCGGGTTTTCACCGGCCGGATTAATCACGGCGAAGGCGTTTTGCACGCATCCGGAAGAGCCCGGGCAGGTAATTGATTGCCGGACAAAAATCAAAGCAACCGTACGGTTGCCGCGAACAAATATATATTACATTATATATGGGGATTTTGCAAGCGATATTTCACCCCAAAACGAAAATTCGGCATAGTTTACATCATATTTCGATATTGCAAATTTCGGTTGGTGATAATTGTGCCAATTCGCAATGCGGAATGCAGAATTAAGAATGCAGAATTGAGGGGCGCAGGGCGCCGATGATAAGCCTTCCCCTTGAGGGGAAGGCATTTTCGTGCCTGCGGCACGGACGGAACACCGAAACGACGTTCCCTACATTGATGCTCACGCATATCCTTTTTGGCGGGCGGATGATATCCGGTCTCACCTGTCGGTTCGGTCGGTGCTTCTGCCTGCGGCAGAGGTGTCCGCCGGACACCCGCACCCCTACGGGGTATGCATTAACACTTGTGTCATCCTGGGTCGAAGCGTAACGCCGCTGCCTGTGGCAGATAAAGGCGTTACGCTGAGATGAAGAAACAAGGAGAACTGCGAAACGAACCAGTGAGCAGGGCGACTATGTTTCTGAGGGGTTGCAGAGCGAGTCGAAGGATCTATGTGCAGATTCCTCGACAAGCTCGGAATGACAATTATTATGTTTGGTTCACTTCTAAACTCCGCGCCTGCGGCACGGTCGGAACGCCGGGACGTCGTTCCCTACGGAGAGTTTATTTAAAATACAATCCGTTTTTGATGTTGCTTCCTGAGCGGCACTCAGGGAGGGAACAGAAAAGGATGAAAACGGCGTATTTTCGACTGAAGACAGTATCGGGATACGGTGTCGAACCGACGAAGCGCTGCCTGTGGAAGATTCCCCCACAGTGTGGGGGAAATGTCACGAAGTGACAAAGGGGGACGGGTCCGTCAGACGATGAAGCGAGGCGGTGAAAGGAAGAAACAAGGAGTATCACGAAGTGAAAAAGCGAGTGAGACGACTGTGTTTCTGACGGTCTTAGTTTTCATTTATGAGCGAAGACAGTACTAAGGTACGGCGAGCGAATAAAGGCGTTGAGAAAAAACAATAATCAACTATTCCTTATTCAAATCAGAACACATAAAGAAAAGAAGTACGAGTGCAAAACCCGTACTCCTTTATAATTTGTTTTTTCGTTTTTCGCGCTTATTGCTACGACCGACCAAAGGGAAAGCGCCCCGGAGCAGTCAAACTGTCCGGGGCGCGTGTTATGTTGTTATGCTGTTGTCAGACTGATTACGCAGTAACAACGATGTTGAAGGATTCTGCGCCGTCCCATCTCGGGCCGCGGGCGTTACAGGTTACTTCATACTGGCCTGCACCGCTCTTGGGAGCGAACTTGTAGTAGATCGTCCACTTGATGAGACCCTGATCCATACCGTCTGTGGTGACTTTGGTATTGGCGCTGGTGCGCTGGAAGGTTGCGCTCTTGCCGTCAACAGTGATACGGACATAGTTACAGTCGTCGGTGGTTACGATTTCGACGTCGCTGCGTGTGCCGAGTTTCACTGAGCCTTCAACTGCCGATTTGGCGCTTACGATTGTATACTTGTCGTAATTGGGTGAAGAATCAGTCATAGCGTCGTCGTTGCGGCAGACGATAAGCTGAACGGGACTTGCCTCGTTTACAGCGATGTAATCGGAGGTGGCACCTGTCTTGTAGGACAGTTTCCAGTTCTGAGTTACTCTCTGATCGGAGGTTGTGTAAGTAACAGCCGTTCTGATGACCCAGACGAGGTTGTTCTCATTCTCGGTGATGGTGAGATTGTCGCTCGCCTGTGCGCCTCTCTTGTAGAGTACGCTGTAGCTCTTGGTAACTTCGTCCTTGGTTGAAGTGTAATCATAGTCGAACTTGAGCCAGGTTACGTTCTTGGTTGTAGTTACGGTCCATGTTACATAGTTGCCGCGGACAAGTTTGTAGGTGCCTTCTTCAAACGCTGTGCTTTCTACACTATTAAGTGTGCACTCGGTTGCTATGGTCTGAGCATCTCTCTCATCATAGATTACGCTGAAGACGTAACCAGTGCTGGGATCATACGGGGTGAAGTCCATAGTAGTGATATATGCTTTGTACAGATCTTCGCCTGCGGCAAGTGCTGCGGAGATTACCCAGATTTCCTCGCCGGTCTGATCGTTGTAAGTGATTGACTTAATGCCGCTGACTTCGGGAGCATTGTAGAATGTGGGCTTGCTGTAAGTCCAGGTGGTAGTACCATCGGTGATGTGAAGCTTGAGAGCCTTCGTCTTGATGGTTACGGTGTAATCGGTTTCACCAAGCTGATAGTACTTGGGATCTGCTGCGCGCTGAACATTCTGAACGAGTTTTGCGGAAAGATCCTGTGACCATACGCCTACGAAGGTGATGCCTTCGGTTTCAAGTTTGTACGGGAAGGTCACGGTGTTGGAACCTTGTGTACCCTGAACTTTCCAGCCGACGAAGTTGAAGCCTTCTCTGTCGGCTACGCTTTCGGGAGCATTGAACTCATCGTTAAACTGAACCTGAGATGTGGTGGTTGTGTTTTCAACATCCTCGGGGTTCGCAATGAATGTTACGGTGAATGTGCCGAGTCTCCATGTGGCGGATACGGTAAGGTTTTCATCGGGCATTACAAGAGGATCGGGAAGTGCGGGATTCCAGCCGTTGAACACATAACCGGTCTTGGAGGGATTGTCAATGGGAACGATGGTGTCGCCCATGTAGTACTTCTGAACTGTGGTCTTACCGTCAACATCGAAGGTAAGAGTCCTCTGTACTCTGCCGTAGTAAGCATATACGGTGCCGCCGCCGCCGGGCATGGTTGCATACTCTGCAGACCAGCCTGTGAAGGAGTTACCTGCTACCGGAGGAGCTGCGGGATAGGTGATTTCTGCGCCGTATTTCGCGGTGACTGAATCAAACTGACCCTGGTCTTCACTGTTTACCATCTTCTTGAAGATAAGGGTGTACTCTTTGGGAGTGAAGGATGCGTAAATGTCAACATCGCCTGTTGCGGGAGTACCGAATACATAATCGGTTTCAAGAGCGGAAGTGGTCTTCCAGCCGGTGAAATCATAGTACTCTTTGTTCTGGTTGGCAACAGTGGCAATAGTCTGTCCGTGAGTATAGCTTACTGTTCTGAAGGGAACGAAGCCGTTGCCGTCAAGGTAGTCAACATAAGCAGTAAGGGTGTAGCTGTTGTCATCAAACTGAGCGGTGGCGGTGATGTCATAAGCGGGCATCGTTGCCGGGAAGGAGATGACCTGAGTGGTGGCACCCTTAGTGTACTTCCAGGTCTTGAAGGTCTTGCCTTCAACTGTGGGAGCAGCGGGCTCGCTGATTGCTTCGCCGTAGAGATAAGCTGTGCTCTGATCTGCAAGGCCGTCAACTTTAACGATGATGTTGAAGGATGCACGATCAAGTTTAACATGCATTACGGAGCTGCCGTCGCCTGCTACAACGATGGTTGCATCGGTGCCCTGTGCATTGCAGGTGAAGCCTTCTCTGGTCTGATAAGGAACGGAGGAAACTGTGCTGCCTGCTGTTGCTGTGAGGATAATGGGCTCTTCGTCAACATAGCTGCCGTTAAGCTGCTGTACGCTGTAAACAAGGCTGTAGTTAACCTGACCTGCGGTTGACTTGTAAACGAAGATAACCGCTTCGTCGGGCTGAATGTTGTTGGTAACGGTTACATTTGCCTCCCAGTAAGGCTCAACCTGACCTGCATGCTCGGGAAGAGCTACGGTAGGAATGGTATCGCCGTAAGCAACTGTTGCAGTGTGATAAGGCTCATCGGTTGCGGGATCCGCGCCGAGATCGAACCACTTATCAACATAAGTGTTCTTTGTACCTGTTGAATACAGAACAAGGTCGCTGTCGGGCATATTTGCGGGAGGTGCTACATAAGTATCAGGTGAAGCGGACCAGTCGGAGTAGGTGTAACCGGTCTCAGTCTTCTTGCCTCTGAGCTGGATGGCACTGCCGTATTCAACGTTGGTTTCAACAGTACCGTATCTGCCGTATGTGCCGCCTTCCTGTTTTGTCTGATATTCGATTGTCCACTTATGGATGTTCCATACAGCAGTGGTTTCGAATGCAACCGCATTTGCCTGTGACGCTGCGGGCATGGTGGAGGGAACTGTGGGATTCCAGCTGTCGAAGGTATAGCCTTCTGTTGTGGGTACATATTCGGCGATAGGTGCCTCATATGCATAGGAAACCTCAACGGGATCAAGGCCGAGACCGAGGTTGTACTTGATCTTATAATCGTTTCTGGTGTAGAGAACGCTAATCTCGTCGCCGTCAAGAGGCATTGTTGCGGGCCATGCCTTGCTGTAACTGTTAGTGGTGAAGCCCGTCTTATCATAAGTGCTCAGTGCGGGAGCGGTAATAGGTGCGTTGTAGTCGTCGGTGATGGTGTCAATAACAGCACCGGTGTCACCGTCTTTGACGATGATGGAGTACTGGTTAATAACAGAATTGATTGAAACGGTGAGGTCGCTGTTGGGCATCAATCCGTCTGCGGGAACACCCTGCCAATCACCCCAATGGTAACCGGTGGGAGGATCAAGTTCGGGCAGAGGAAGAATTGCGCCGTAGTTTACGCTCAGAACTTCGCCGTACTGTTCACCGTCAACATAAATTGTAAGGTTGTACGGAGTGCCTTCGAATACTGCGCTGTAAACAGTATCTTCGGGAGGCATGGTATCGGTCGCATTCTCCTTGGGAATGAAGACTGCGTTTGCGCCGGAGCCGCGGCTCCAACCCTTGAAGGTCATACCGTTGGGAATGCCGCCGTGTGCTGCAACGTCAGCTTCGCTCGGGAAGGTAACGGCTGCATCGGTGTTGAAGTACTGGCTGTCAATGGTGGTGTTGCCGTTTTTGAATGTTGCCTGCTGGGGCATTGCCTGACCTGTTACGGAGTAAGCTTTGCCGCTTGTGCTGTCCATTCTGTAGCCGTCATCGGGCAGCCATTTTTCATAATAGTAACCTGCTTTGGTGGGAAGCTGAGGCATTGTAATGTTGCTGTCATAAGCAGCGGTTGTTGCAAGGCTTGTATCTTCCGCGCCGTCAACTGTAAATGTTACGGGGTAGCTGTTTGCTGTCCATGATGCCTTTGCATAAAGGTCTTTTGCGGGCATTGTGCCGCCGCTGTAAGGAATCGAATATGCAGCGTCTTCATAGTAAGACCAGCTTGCAAGCTGATAACCTGTCTTTGTGGGAGCAGGTGAAGGATCGGTGATTGTTGCACCGTATACGAAGTTGCCGTTTGCAATGGTGCCGGCGCCGTCGGTATTGTAATAAACGGTGTAGCCCTTTTCGGACCATACGGCATCATATCTGCTGGTAGTGGAGTTGATTACGGTATCTGCGGGAGACCAGCCGGTAAGAGTATAGCCGTCATTGGAGTTTGCCTGAAGAAGCTGTGCCTCTGTCGGGAAGGAGATTGTTTCACCTTCAAGGCCGGTCTGTGTATCAAACAATGTGCCTCTGTCATAGAAGCTGATTGTGTACTGCTGTGAGAATTTCGCAACGTAGGTGGTATTTGCAGTTGCTGCTGCGGGGAAGGTGACAAGAGTCTGGGTTGCGTCACCCTGTACATACCAGCCTGCGAATACGGAACCGGACTTGGTGGGAGCGGGTGAAGGAGCGGTAAAGGTGGCTCCGGAAACCGCTTCAACGGTCTGGGTCTGGCTCGTCCATGCGGGGTTCGCATCGGGAGCGGTGAAGGTTGCAACTGCGTTCCATTTTGCGTAAACGCTTACGTCGCCTGAGGAAGCGTCAACTGTGGTAACGGTATTGCCGTTTGCATCTTTCCAGCCTGCGAAGGTGAGGCCGTCTTTGGAATAAGTCTTGCCGGAAATATCAACGGAAGAACCGGTCTGATTTGTCATGCGGAGATCGGTCAGTTCGGTTTCGCCGTCATAGAATTTAATGTTGTTGCCCTGTGAGGGAGTGCTACCATTGTCAATAACGAAGATGTGGTTGGCATCTTCTGTATCAAGATGGTAAGTAATACCTAAAACGCTGGGGTCTTTTGCCGATGTCTTTAACATGTTGGCGGAACTGTCGGTAACAACGGGAACTGCGTTGGATGCGTTACTGTTGATGCCCTTCTGATAGCCTTCTTCGTAACCGACATAGCCTACAGTACCGGGAGTAACATTGTTAACTGTTCCTTCGTTTGCAGTTCCTTTGAATGTTACTTCAGACGTTGTTCTGACTTTAACAACCCACTGACCGAAATATTCGTCAACATTTTCATCAATGGGAATACAGAGTTTTTCTGCATTGGCAGTTCCTGACGGATATGTATATGTGCAGTAATACTCTGCTACGTCCCAACCGTAAGTGGTATCATATGAAAGACCGTAGTTGGGAGGATTTTTCGTTCCTTTTAACTGCGCGTCTTTTCTGGCAGCACGGGCAAGAGTGATTTTCGGGTTGGATACATCAACACCATGCTCAGCAAATGATGCGTAGAAAGGACCGTTCGGATTGTGAGCCGAGCCGTCTGCAATGGTGAAAGTTTTGTTGGTAAGACCGTCGGGAGTGTAAAGAGTTTCTGTTGCATCTGTCGGATAATCGTATGATGCAGTATAGGTCTGTGCCTGCGACGGTGCTAAATCAAAGAATTTTCTTGAGAAGAAAAAGTTTGCCTGCATTGAACCGATGTATGCATTTGTTTTGAAATAGTACCTGCCGAGAAGCGGCTCTCCGGGCTGAACCTTATGGTCGGTGGGAGCCCAGTATGTGATTTCTTCATTTGTTGCCGGATCGGTATATGAATACTCGATTGTGTCGGAGCCGGCTGCAGTCGCAGGCTCAAAGAACTGAATGCCGTAATAAATGAACGGCTCATTATAGTCATTGCCATACAGGGTTGTAAGCTCACTGTATAATTTTATGTTGTTGTTCTGTGATGTGGTATAGTCTTCGCCAGCATGGTCGTATGTCTTGTCCCAGTTATCGTTGGTCGCAGTGGTCTTTACGGAGTGGTGAACATAATGGTCCGTAGAACCTGCAAAACCGATGGTGGAAAGGCAGGAGAACATACCGAGAACCATCAACACAGCCATAAAAGCGCTTAAAATCCGCTTAAAATTTGACATCTGTATTTCTGCCTCCTTATAAGTGTTTATTCTTTGCCGGCGGGCGGGTTGCGCCCGCCGGATTGTTAAAACCGTTTAAAGATTATTCTTCGATAAAGATTTCTCCTGTTACCTGATCAAGTGTCGCACCGTCGAAATAGAACAGCAGATACTCAATATCAAGGTCGTCGAAAGCGCCGTCGGCGTTCATATCAGCTGCAGCAATTAATCTGTGTTCATCACATTCTGAATACTTGATACCGTAACCGTCTTCACCGTCGCTGTCGAAGGCGAATCTTGCCCACTCAATATCAAGGTCATCAAAGGCGCCGTTTGAGTCAATGTCGCCTCTGAGAGCAAGGATATATGCGCCCTGGAACTCGTCATTGTTATCAAATACGAGAAGAACCGAGCCGGAACTTGCATAATCTTCGCTGATATTGTCGGGGTCAATACTGTAAGGAAGAATTACAAAGTAACCGTCAGTTACAGTAAACATACTGTTAACGGCTTCCGTTTCCGCGCCTGAGGGAAGACCGAATACTACGCCGCTGACCGGAACAACGTCTCCCAGATCCTCAATGTATACTTCTTCCAATTCAGCCTGAGAAGCATAATCTTCGTCAATGTAAGGCGCATATTCTTCACCGTGCCAACCCTCTGCATAATACTCATCGTTAGCACCGAATGAGAATTCATCTTCGTCATCTCCGCCGCTGCCCGGATTATAATCTTCGAGGTTGTTGATTGCGGTGGTGATTGCGTCTGCAAGTTCATCAACCTTATCCTGCTCGGCTAATGAGTAGGAAAGCTCGTCAAGCGCTGTACGGCCTGCCTCGTATGCTGCAACAAGAGCATCCATGGAAGCGGCAGTGTAAGTGTCCTGAGTTGCAAGGGCGTCAGGGTCAAGGTCGCCTGCCATATCGGCAATACCGAGATCGGAGAAGATCTCAAGAGCTGCTTCAACGGCCGCATCAAGATCGTCATAATTTGCGCCGGGCTCAAGGCCTTTCCACGCTTCTATGAGGTTGCTCATCGCCTTGTTGTAACGTTCGGCGTTGTTGCTGGTCTTGGAAGCATTTGCAAAGGCAACCGCTCTGGCGTAATTTGCGGCTGACTCTGAGGTGAAGTCGCCGGTTTCTGAGCCGTAGGTGGAGATTGCAAGGAGAAGTTTGGAGTTGCTGTTTTCGGTGTAGGGACGGAGCCTGTTATAAGTGAGTGTAAGCATATGGGTTGCATAGCTGAACTCAATCGGGGTGATGATATCGGGCTCCTGATTCTGGAAGGCTTCAATTACGTCTGCCTGTTCTTCGGCTGAAAGTTCATCGAACTCTTCGGGAGTGTAATTGACATACTTCCACTCTTTGTCAAGCAAGCCGTTTGCGTAGCTTACGGCGTTCTTATATACCTTATATGAGTGAGCAACATAGTTTCTCTGACCGAAGTACTGATAACCGGTCTCATCATATTCAAGGTAATCTCTGTAATAGAGGGTTACGCCGTTGCGTACGAAGGACTCGCGGCTGTAATTGTGCTTCATGCCGGGAGCGGATGCTGTGCCTTCAATAGCATTCCAGAGTTCCTGCGCGCTGGCGGGAAGCAGGTAATTGTCAAGACCCTGCTCTGCAGAGTAAAGCGCTCTGTAAAGAGTGAGGAATTTGCTTGTTCCGTCTTCCACAGAATCGGCTTCAAATGTGGCGCCGTTTCTTCTGGGAGGATAGAGGAACTGGATTGCTTTAATAAGTTCAGCTTCAAGGGTGTCAACCGCGTCTGTACCGGTGGTCCTGACGCTGTTGTAAGAATAGTTCTTCTTAAGTACGTTGTTTACAAGTGAACCGAGGCCGTAACTGTCATACAGGTGAACTCTGACCTGGATGGAGGCGGAGGAGCCGCCTTCGATGACGACGGGAACAGAAACGGTGTAAACGTTGTCGGCAATATTGGTCTTGCCGTCTTCGATGATTTCGGTGGTCTTTATTCTCTGACCCCACTGGTCAAGAACATAGGCATCGTCTTCATCTTTCTGATATTCCCAAGCGGTTCTCGTATAGTTGGTGGTATCTGCATCGAAGGGATACAGGTAGTAGGAAGCGCCCTGCTCGGTAGTGGCAACCGAGATGTCTTTGGCATCGGTGGATTTTGCAATCCAGGGGCTGGATGCGTTGAGGTTGCCGATGCTCAGACCGCCCGAGCCGCTGTCATTCTTAACTTCAATCGAGTAATCGTTGATGCCGGAAAGGCCGGTGCCGCTGTCAAGATAGATATCGGGAGCGTACTTCACGATGAATCCGCCGATATTCGCGGTGGCGATAGCATCGCTGTCGCTCTTTGCCGCATCTTCATCGGCAACAACGTAGCAGTACTTGTCACTCGTAAGAACCTGATCGGCAAGCTGATTGTTTTCGTTCTTTGCCTGAAGCGGTGAACCGCTCTCATCAAGAACATTATAAGTAATTCTTACTCTGAGAAGTTTGCCCGCGGTAATATTGGGAATGGTAACATCTGCGGGATCGCCGGCAATCTGGTCATTCTGTGAAAGACCGGTGAGGTTGGTGCCTTCGCCTGAGGCGGTAACATCCTTGAACTTCGCGGTGAGAATCTTATAAGTGTAAAGATGGTCGATAACACGGCCGCTGGTGTTCATGTAACTGGTGTTAACACCGGTGGAGCCGTTGAAAACCTGGAATTTATAGTTGTTGTTGCCGTCGGGGAAGATAACAGACGGGATGTAGTTTTCAAGCTCGCCGAACTCCTGTCTGCTGTCAAGACCGAGAATCTTACATACGATGGGAAGAGCAACGCCGGCTATAATCTTACCTCTGCCGGAGATTGGAACTTTGTTGGTCTTACTGGTCTGTACACTCAGCGTGGCCGACAGAGTAGTAAGAAGGTCGGATACCATGTTTGAAAGAAGGGTGTTATTGATAATGTCATCGATAGCGAATTTGTCTGCCGCGAAAACGTTCGGGAAGAGAACATCGAAGATTCTCTTGAGAAGGTTGATAATAACTCTCTCAATACCGTATGCCTTGAATTCTGCGTTGTTGTTCTCGTTTCTGGAGAGAAGCTTCAGCAGAGTGGGCCACTGGTTGTTGACGAGAGGATATATAATGTAATCAAATAAAAGGGATTTAACTACATAAGTCTGCGAGTTGATTTCGGTGGCGAGCCATGCGGTGTTGCCCTTGATGGGGATAATGCTGTTAAGAAGGGTATCAAGGTCCTCCCAAACCATGTTTTCGGTAAGGTTGGTGTAAGCGCCGCCGTAGTTGTCACTGTTGAAATCTCTGTTAAGCAGACAGCTGTATGAGCTTGCGCCGGGAAGTTTGGTGGATGCCCAGAAGGTTACGCCCCATGCGGCAAGTGCTCTGATGGTCTTGGTGTAATCGACAGAAGAGTTGCTGCCGAGGTAAGCAAGAAGACCGGTGTTGTTGGTGGTGCCGTTGTTGGTGGTTGATGCGCCGGGAGCGGTTGCATACTCGGCGTCAAGGTTGGCGTTGATGTTGTAAACCGCAACATCCATCAGGATTCTGAGGGCTTCCTTGATAGCGGCCACATTGTAAGCCTCAAGGGTGCTGAAGTCTGTGGTCTTGGGAAGAGTGTAGGTAAACTGGGGAATATCCTGATATGCGAGCTGAGCGCATGCTTCAAGACCCGCGCCGACGATAGTCTCGGTTTCGGCATTGTCGGGGATGTACATCCAGTCAACGCTGGCGTTGATAACGCTTCTGATGATATAAGCGATAAGTGACTGATACTCAAGGTGGTCAATTTCGTCTATATCATAAACTTCTCCTCTGTTGACAAGAGAATTGGAGAAGAACTCGTTGCCGGTAACCTTGAGAATGAACTTGACAAGGTTCTGGACGTTCTGAGAAAGGTTGCTCTTGTCACCGTCGATAAGTTCAAGATTATAGGAAGCAATCTCAACACCGGCACTGTTGAAATCTTTCCAGGTGTAGGTGGTGACATCACCGGAAGTAGACTTGGAAGTGTACTTGATGATTTTATCAACAAAGTTTACGGCGTTGTGGTTAAACGCGTCAACAAACAGTGTGTAAGGATACTCAACTGTTGCATAGGGAACATGAATGTTGCCCGCGTTGAAGATCTTGAAGATGGCTTCGTTGGAATTTGCGCCTTCTTCGGGAGCTTCGCCCATATACATATAGTCGTAGTACGGGTTGGGAACGTTGTTGCCCTGCTCGTCCGTCACAATATTGTTGTTGGCGTCTCTCATCCACTCTTCGGTGTATTTGCTGTCGAAGGTGTAGCCGCACTTCTCATTGAGCCACCTTGCAACGATTCTGTTGAGAACGGGAACAGCGATGCCGTTGTATGCCTGAAGAAGAAGTTCTTCAACCATATTGTAAACATTGAGGCCGTTGTTACCGCCGGTGAATCTGCTTACGTCAACTTTTGAATAGGAAGGAGCGGGAGCAGCAGAATTCTTTGCGACTCTGATAGCATCGCCGAGACCGAAGGTTACCCATCTGTCGGGATGTACCCAGCCGTAATAGTCGTAATGCTCAAGATCGAGCGGATTGGTTGTTTTATCGATTATAGCGCCGGATGCGGAGCCGTCACGGAACATATATTCATCATATACAACCCATGAGCCCTTGTTGTTGACGCCGTAGCCGATATCTGCGGTGGTGATACCGTAGAAACGGTCATTCAGTTTTTCCCAGTTACCGAGAACAAGGTTGTTGAGAAGGTCCTGAAGGAATACGATGGTCGGGCTTCTGGTGCCGTCATACTGAGTGTATCTGACGGGGATAGCTTTTACATCAAAGTATTCATAATCTTCAGTACCAACGCCCTTGTTGTTGGTGAGCTGCTGACCTTCTGCAAGGCCGGTAAGCTGGCAGAGAAGGCCGAACACAAGCTCTCTGATGTTGAAGACATAATCGGAAATCAGACCGTTTAACAGGCCGAGATCGATTTGGCCGCTAACATAGAGGCTGGCGATGGGAGCAAGGCCGCCGATAAGGTCGAGCAGGTCATAAACAACCTGCAGGTCGGAGCCGTTTGCTCTGGCAGTGTTCTGAATGGCGCTCAGGTCAAGCAGTGAAGCGTCGCCCAGTGAGTTGAGAAGACCTGAAACGCCCTGCCAAAGTGATTTGACATTGGCTATGGTGCTGTCGATGCTCGTTAAGTTGAGGTTGCCGATGATGGGAATCTCAAGGTTGAGGTTCAACTCGGCAAGCAGCTGATCGAGCCTGTCAAGCGCCATAGTGGCGTATTGTTCCGTAGAATAAACGGCAGTGTCAACATCGTCAAACTTCAATCCGTTTGCATTGTTGGGATTGAGCAACGTGCTGTTGTTGCCTTTGTAATCAGCCCTGGCATAGCCCATTACCGTAAGGGTACTCATTACAAGAACTACGGAGAGAATGAGAGAAATTACGCGAAGTGATTTTTTCATTCTGGTTTTTACCTCCTGTCGGGTTAAGATACATTAAGGTTGCTCCGGATTGACCATGCCCGGAACCGTGCGCCCGGACACGCGCCGCGACTGACCTCCCTTTGTGCCTTCGCCAACGCCGTCCGCCGGGAAACCGGCTGAAACGACACGCTGTCAATCCATTAAGAACACCTTTTGCGCTGAGGCTTGAGTGCTTTTGGGGGCACTACCCCCTCTGTGCGCTTTATGTTCAAGAGAATTATAACTAATATAAAGCGCCGCTGTCAACATATATATATAGGCAAATAAATTTTTGTAAATTTTTCTAATTTTCGGCGCCCGAATTTGTTAATTTTTCTGCTGCTTCAGGTCTGACAAAGCCTTGATAAATATGTAAAAGTTTTTTGCTTTACATTAAAATTTGTAATAATTTCACAAATAAATTCGGCGAAATACACAATGCAGTTTCCGTGCCCGGCATTTTCGCCGCAAAACTTCCTCAGAAGTGGCAAATCGTGTCATTTCCAACGCTTATTTTGCCATTAAAGAATATTGCGGACGAATTCCGGGTCCTGTTTCAGAGTGCCGGAGGTTGCGGAAACCCGCTCAGAGCAAACAGAAAGCCCGCCGTTTGTAAAGCATTATCACATTACAAGCAGCGGGTTTTATGCGCTGAATTTTCTTTTATTATATAAGATTTCTGTGAAAAACGGACATTTTTGCGTATTTTGTAAAGTTGTTTTACTTTACAAAGCGCGCAGATAAATCTTGAACGAGTCACCGTCCGCGTTGCCGTAATTATTGAGGCAGAGACCGGCGTTCATAAGCAGCGCGCCCGAATAGGCCTCTCCGCTCTCGTCCTCCACATAATACTTATCCGGATCGAGACCTTTGAGTTTCAGGAAGAAGGCGCGGTCCTCGGGAGTCCTCATAACAACGCTTGTGACCAGAGCCGCCTCTTTATTGCGCGAGACAAACATCCACGCGGCCCTGAAATCGTTCTTATCGGGGGTAATCAGGCGGTATAAATCGCCCGAATGAATCACATCGTAATACTTATGGTATTCATTGACCTGAAGTTTAACTGTTTCCCTGTCCTCTTCGGTGAAGGTGTTGGGGTCAAGCTCGTAGCCGAAGGTGCCCCAGAGGGCGATATTTCCTTTTGTTTCAAGGCACGCGCGCCTGCTGGCTGAAACGTGGGCGCCCATTGCGGAGGCGGGATAGCAGAGCGAGGTGCCGAACTGGATGCTCAGGCGCTCAATCGGGTCGGTATCGTCGCTACACCATATCTGCGGGGAATAATAGAGCATACCGGGATCAAATCTGCCGCCGCCGCTCGCGCAGCCCTCAAGCAGAATATCGGGGAAATCGGTTGTAAGGCGGTTGAGTATATCATAAGTGCCGAGCACGAAGCGGTGGAAGGTTTCCTTCTGCCTGTCTGCGGGAAGGCCCGCCGAGCCCGCCTCGGAGAGATAGCGGTTGAAATCCCATTTGACATAGTCAATCTTGTTTGCGGAGAGGATGCCGTACATAAGCGAATAGATGTAATCGCGCACTTCTTTTCTGCCGAAATCAAGTACGTACTGCATTCTGGCGATGCTCTTTTCCCTGCGGGGCACGTGAATGCACCAGTCGGGGTGCGCGCGGTAAAGGTCGCTGTCACGCGAGACCATCTCGGGCTCAAACCAGATGCCGAATTTAATGCCGAGAGCGTTGATTCTCTCAATGAATTTGTTGAGTGGACCGCCGAGTTTTTCTTCATTTACAATCCAGTCGCCGAGTGAACTCGTGTCGTCGTCGCGTCTGCCGAACCAGCCGTCGTCCATAACGAGCATATCTATGCCGAGTTCCTTTGCCCTTTCGGCGAAGGTGACGAGTTTGTCACCCGTGAAATCCATACCGGTGGCTTCCCAGTTGTTTATGAGCAATGGGCGTTTTATATGAGCCCATTTGCCTCTTATGAGGTTATCGGTATAAAGGCGGTGGAAGGTGCGGCTCATTTTGCCCAGACCCGCATCCGAGTAAACCATAACCACTTCGGGCGCGCTGAATGATTCTCCGCTTTCGAGAGTCCACTCGAAGCCCTCCGGATTTATGCCCATCACGGCGCGTGTGCCCGCAAACGGGTCAATCTCCGCCTCAAAGACGAAGTTGCCGCTGTAAACGAAGTTAAAACCGTAGGCGCTGCCGTAATCCTCGTTGCAGTCGTGATCGACAATGGCGGCAAAGGGATTGTGATGATGGCTTGACGAGCCTCTCTTGCTCGCTACGCCCTGCTTTATGTGGGTGAGCGGCGCTCTCTCAAGGCTTCTTTCCTTGAGCCACTTGCCGTAGAGGGTAATCATATCGTAATCGTGCGTGGCAAAATCAACGCAGCAGCTCATGATTCTTTCGATGCGCACGGTTTTGGCGGTAGGATTGATGACCTTCACGCTTCTGGTCATCGCGCTGTATTTTTCAAACACGGTGTAGAAAAGCACCGCCTCAACGCCCGTGACACTGTCGCGCACAAGCACCTCAAGAGTCTGCGCCTCGCTCTCATCATTTACAAACAGGGCGGGCAGGCCTTCAATCGCGGGCTTGCCGGGGTAAATCTTATGGGAAACATAGCGCATATCCGTTACGTTGTTGCCCTCTTCGTTTCTCACGGCGATTGCGGACGACCTGAAATCGCCCGAGCCTTCGCCCGGGAACTCAAACGGTGAAACATCGGGGGAAAAGCGGGGGTTGTCGATATTGATATTCACGGGACATTCGGAGGCGAAAAAGCCTCTGTCAACAAAGGATGTCACGTTGCTGTCGGGTATCTTTGCGCCGTAGTAAAGGTGAACAAGGTAGCCCTGCTCGTAAATTTCAAAAATATAACTCGAGCCGGCTGTGTCAAGTTTGAAAATCTTTTTTTCTTCATCGAAAAAAACAGGCATTGTATTTCCTCCTTATTCCGGGTGAGGCATATTGCCGCCCTTATAGTCAATAATAATACATCACAGCCTCATTTACAAGTTGTTTTTTGTTATCTTTTTTCTTTACAAATATATGCGGGCGTGATATAATAAACCGATTTATGCAAGAAGGTGACTTTATGAACTATATCAGCACCAGAGATCCTTCCGTAAAAGTCAGCGCTTCAAAGGCGATTTCCGAGGGCATATCCGCTGACGGCGGGCTTTTCGTGCCCGAGAGCATTCCTTCGGTAACGCTCGATGAAATCGCGGCGCTTTCAGAAAAAGGATATATAGAAAGAGCGAAAGACATACTCGGCAGATTTCTCACCGATTTCACCCCCGAAGAACTTGATTCCTGCGTAAGAGGCGCTTATGAAACGGGCTTTTCGGATAAAAGAATCGCCCCCGTTGCAAAGCTGAGCGACGGAGTATACATTCTGGAACTTTTCAAAGGTCCGACCTGCGCGTTCAAGGATATGGCGCTGCAGATTCTCCCGCGCCTGCTGACCGTTGCAAACAGCAAAGTGGCACAGGGCGTTGAGACGGTTATACTCGTTGCAACTTCAGGCGACACCGGCAAAGCGGCTCTCGAGGGCTTCAAAGACGTTGAAAACACAAGAATTCTCGTCTTTTACCCGAGCGACGGCGTGAGCGCGATGCAGAAACTGCAGATGTGCACCCAGGAGGGCGGCAACGTTGCCGTGAGCGCAATCAGAGGCAACTTTGACGATGCTCAAAACGGAGTAAAGAAAATCTTTACCGATAAAAGAATCGGTGATATTCTCCGCTCGCACGGCAAGGCGTTTTCATCCGCCAACTCCATCAACTGGGGCAGGCTCGCTCCGCAGATAGTATATTACTTCTCCGCCTACTGCGACCTCGTAAAAGACGGCAGTATCAAGTGCGGCGATAAGATAAACATCACCGTGCCCACGGGCAACTTCGGCAACATTCTTGCCGCATATTACGCAAGGGGAATGGGTCTGCCGGTCGCGAAACTCATCTGCGCTTCCAACAGCAATTCTGTGCTCACCGAGTTTCTCACTACGGGAGTTTACAACAGAAACAGGCAGTTTTACACCACCATCTCCCCTTCCATGGATATCCTTATTTCATCAAACCTCGAGCGTCTGCTTTACTCAATAGCCGGCAGCGAAAAAGTGAAAGAGTGGATGTCTCTGCTTGCAAGCGAAGGCAAATATACGGTTGACGGCGAAACTCTCGCTAAAATCAAAGAGGTGTTTGCCGCCGGATACTGCGACGATGAAGCCACAAAGCGCACCATAGCGGAGAATTTCAGAGAAAGAGGCTACCTGTGCGACACTCACACCGCAGTTGCCGTTACTGTTTACAATAACTACCGCGCCGCCACAGGCGACTGCACGCCCACGGTAATCGCGGCAACGGCAAGTCCCTTCAAATTCAGCGCCGCCGTGCTTGAGGCGATTGACGGCAGACAGCAGGGCCTTGACGAATTTGAAATGGTTGACAGACTCGCCGAAATCACTTCTCTTGAGTGCCCCGCTCCCCTCGCGGGCCTCAAGGATAAGAAAATCAGATTTTCAGGCTGCTGTGAGAAATCCGAAATGGAAAAAGTCGTGCTCGGCATGATTGATATTTAAGGAAACGAAAAATGTCACTTTATGTAATTGCGGACACTCACCTCTCCTTCTCCACGGGCAAAACGATGAATGTGTTTTCCGGCTGGGACGACTATGAAATCCGGCTCGAGAAAAACTGGCGCGCGCTCGTGAAACCGGAGGATACGGTGGTAATCCCGGGCGATGTTTCCTGGTGTATGAATATGGAAGACGGGCTAGAGGATTTCAGATTTCTCAACTCACTGCCCGGCAGAAAGATTCTGATGAAGGGCAACCACGATTACTGGTGGTCCACAAAGAAAAAGGCGGACGATTTCTTTAAGCAGCATTCGCTTGATACGCTCAACATACTGCACAACAACGCTTACGAATGCGGCTCAATAGCAATATGCGGCACCAGAGGCTGGTTTTTCGACGCGGAAAAGGATGAGGATAAAAAAATCATCCTGCGCGAGGCGGGCCGCCTGAGGGCAAGCATAGCCGCCGCAAAGCAGACGGGGCTTGAGCCCGTTGTGTTTCTGCACTATCCCCCTCTCACAAAAGAACGCAGATGCGATGACATATATTCCGTGCTTACGGACGAAGGCATAAAGCGATGCTATTACGGGCATCTTCACTCCTATTCGCACCTCACCGCCTACACGGGCGTGAATGAGGACGGGATTGATTTTCGCCTGATTTCCGGGGATTACCTCGGATTCATACCCGCTTATGTGCCCGAATCAGGCACAGACAATCAAGTAAATTAACTAACCGGAGGAAACAATAATGAGTTTAGTTTCAGCAAACAAAACCGACACCAACATTTACACAATCGAGATTTCCGTCTCTGCCGAGGATTTCGCGGCCGCTGTTCAGAAATCATATCTGAAAAACAGAAAGTCCATCCAGATTCCCGGCTTCCGCAAGGGCAAAGCACCCAGGCAGATGATAGAGAGACTTTACGGCAAAGATTTCTTCTATGAGGATGCTCTTGAAGCGATATTCCCCGAAGAGATTGAAAACGCATATAAAGAAGCGGACATCACTCCCGTTGACCAGCCCAAAGACCTTGATATCAAGTATATGGACGTTGAGCAGGGCGCGAATTTCACCGTTAAGGTAACCGTGAAACCCGAAATCACCGTGAAGGCATACAAGGGTCTTGAGGCGGAGAAGGCTGAAGTGAGCGTAAGCGAAGAAGATATCGACAGAGAAATCGACTTTATGCTTGACAGAGGCTCCAGAATCGTTGATGTTGATGACAGAGCGGTTCAGGACGGTGACATCACCGTAATCGACTTTGAAGGCTTTGTTGACGGAGTAGCCTTTGAAGGCGGAAAAGGCGAAAACTACAACCTCACCATCGGCAGCGGTCAGTTCATACCCGGCTTTGAGGAGCAGATTATCGGCCACAGCATCGGCGAAGAGTTTGACATCAATGTGACCTTCCCCGAAAACTATGCCGAAGAACTCGCTTCCAAAGACGCCGTTTTCAAAATCAAACTCAAGGAAATCAAGGTTAAGCAGCTGCCCGAACTTGATGACGAGTTTGCCAAGGACCAGGATTACGACACCGTAGCCGAAATGAGAGAGGGCGTAAAAGCCGACCTGCTTGCTCACAAAGAGGAGCATGCTCAGCGCGACTTTGAGGATGCCGTTATCGCCGTTCTGTGCGACAATGTCGAAGGCGAAATTCCCGAAGTTATGTATGACAACAAGGCTCAGGAGAGCGTTCAGCAGTTTGCAAACAGAGTTTCACAGCAGGGCCTCGACTTTGAGACCTATCTCATGTATATGGGCATGGACCTTGACACCTTCAAGGCAAATATGCGCGAGAGAGCCGTAAACGAAGTTAAATACGAACTTGCGGTTGAAAAGATTGCCGAACTCGAAAATATCACCATCGACGACGAGGCGATTGAAGAAGAATATAAGAAGATGGCTGAAAACTATGACCTTGATGTTGAAAAAATCAAGGAAATCGTTGCTTCCGACGTTATCGCAAACCAGCTTAAGATTCAGCAGGCGGCAAAACTCGTTATTGACTCCGCTGTAGCAAAAGCACCCGAAGCAAAAGCAGAAGAAAAGAAAGACGAAGACGCGGAATAATCCTTAAGGGGATTTACCGCAATAACTAAATGAAAAGAGGCAGTAAAATGTTACCTATTCCCTATGTAGTAGAGCAGACCAACCGCGGTGAGCGCTCCTATGATATTTTTTCAAGGCTGCTCAATGACAGAATCATTGTCCTTTCAGACGAAGTAAACGATGCGACCGCGAGCCTTGTGGTTGCCCAGCTTCTCTACCTTGAGAGCCAGGACCCCGACAAGGATATCAGCCTTTATATCAACAGCCCCGGCGGCTCGGTAACCGCAGGTATGGCTATCTATGACACCATTCAGTACATCAAATGCGATGTTTCCACCATCTGCATGGGTATGGCGGCTTCAATGGGAGCCTTCCTGCTTTCAAGCGGTACCAAGGGCAAGAGATATGCCCTGCCCAACAGCGAGATTATGATTCACCAGCCCATGGGCGGAATGCAGGGTCAGGCGACCGATATGCAGATTGCCGCCGCTCACATTCAGAGGACCAAAGAGAAACTCAATGCCATCCTCGCCGCAAACACAGGCAAATCGCTTGACGAGATTGCCCTTGATACGGACAGAGACAACTGGCTTACAGCCGAAGAGGCAAAAGAATACGGACTGGTTGACAAAGTTATTGCACACAGATAAAGGAGATTTCCCCTATGCCGAGAGATGACGATAAGCGTTATACTCAGAATCACTCCTGCTCTTTCTGCCATAAAAGTCAGAGCCAGGTCAATAAACTCATTGAAGGCGACGGCGTATATATCTGCGATGAATGCATAGCCCTGTGCAACAGCATTCTGGGCGAGGAGTTTTATGACAAAAACTCCGGCGCAGGCAAAGTAAAAGACTTTGACTCCCTGCCGAAGCCTCATGAAATAAAGGCACAGCTTGACGAGTATGTAATCGGGCAGGACGAAGCGAAGATTACGCTGAGCGTTGCCGTTTACAACCACTATAAGCGCATTATGGCGATGAAGGCGACGGACGTTGAAATTCAGAAGTCCAATGTGCTGCTGCTTGGCCCCACGGGTGTAGGTAAGACTATGCTCGCACAGACGCTCGCGAGGATACTCGACGTGCCCTTTGCCATCACGGACGCCACCACCCTCACCGAGGCGGGCTATGTGGGCGAAGACGTTGAAAACATCCTTCTGCGCCTTATACAGGCCGCCGACTATGATATTGAGCGCGCAGAGCGCGGCATTATCTACATTGACGAGCTTGACAAGATTGCGCGCAAGAGCGAAAATCCCTCAATCACAAGGGATGTAAGCGGCGAAGGCGTGCAGCAGGCGCTGCTCAAAATAGTGGAAGGCACCGTTGCCAATGTGCCTCCGCAGGGCGGCAGAAAGCACCCCCAGCAGGAATTTATACAGATAGACACCACCAACATTCTCTTCATCTGCGGCGGCGCTTTTGACGGCATAGAGCAGATAATTGAGAAGCGTATGTCCGGCTCAGCAGTCGGCTTTGAGGCGGATGTCAAGAGTAAGAAGGAATTTGAGAAGGCAAACCTGATAAGCAAGGTCGTACAGCAGGATGTTGTAAGATTCGGCCTTATACCCGAACTTGTAGGCAGACTGCCCGTTATAACCACGCTCAAAGACCTTGACAAAGACGCTCTTGTAAAAATACTCACCGAGCCCAAGAACGCGATAATCAAGCAGTACACCGAACTCTTCCGCCTTGACGGCGTGGAACTTGAGTTTGAAAACGGAGCGCTTGAAGCAATCGCGGAAAAGGCCGTTGAAAAGAAGACAGGCGCAAGAGGTCTGCGCTCGATAGTTGAGCAGACGCTCATGGGCGCTATGTATGACACGCCCTCCGACGCCGGCGCGCAGAAGGTTATCATAAACGCCGCCTGCGTAAACGACGGTGACGAGCCCCTCGTAATCCACAGCGCCGAAAACGCAGGATAAAAACAATAACAAAAAACCGCTGCCGTGTGCAGCGGTTTTTGTGTTGAATTCGAAATTCGCAATGCGCAATGCGCAATGAAGGGGCGCACAGCGCCGATGGTGTTTATGCTCACGCATATCCTGTCTTATGTTTTTTTCCACCTCATCCGTCTGTTTCACAGGCACCTGTCTCACCTGTCGGCTCGGTCGGTGCTTCTGCCTTCGGCAGAGGTCTCCACCGGAGACCCGCACCCTCAAGGGGAAGGCATAATTATGCTCCGCATATCCTTGTAGCGGGCGGATGATATCCGGTCTCACCTGTCGGTTCGGTCGGTGCTTTCGCTTCGCGAAGGTGTCCACCGGACACCCGCACCCCTACGGGGTGAGTGCTAAAATATGCAATCTGTTTTTAATCTTGCTTTTTGAGTGGCACTTAGGGAGGAGACAGAAAAGGATGAAAACGGAGCATTTGCGAATGAAGACAGTATCAGGATACGGCGAATGAGCAAAGGCTCCGAGAAAAGACAATAACAAAACATTCCTTATATCAAATCATAACCAAACTATAATCAAGGACTGCAAGTTACTAACTCGCAGTCCTTTTTAACTCTATTGTCTTTTCGCTTTTCGCCTTTTATGTCCCGACCGAATTATAAAGAGGTTTTTTCAAAGATATACTTTCTCGCCAGACATGCGTACTCATACGGATTCGCCTTCGCCGGATCCTGCTCCGCCTCAACGACTATCCATCCCTCGTAACCGCTCTCATCGAGAATATCGAAAACGGGTGTGAAATCGAAGTCGCCGTCACCGGGCACGGTGAACGAGCCTGCTCTGACGCAGTCAAGAAAACTCCAGCCCTTTTCTTTACCTTCGGCAATAACGGCTTTGCGCACGCTCTTAAGATGAACATGCTTGATTCTCTTGGCATACTTTTTAAGCACGCCGATTGCGTCTTCACCGCTGAATGCAAGGTGACCGGTATCATAAAGAAGATAAACAAGGTCGGGATCGGTTATACTCATAAGTTTATCGATTTCTTCTTCGGTCTGAACACCTGTGCCCATATGATGATGAACGGTGAAGTACATACCCTTCTCTTTTGCGAGACGGCCCATCTCGTTGAAACCTTTTCTGATGAGTTCCCACTCTTCGTCGGTATATACGGGCTTATCGCCGAAGATAGACTTGCTTGTGCCCTGAATTGAATTGCCCTGCTCGGATGCGCCGATTACTCTTGCGCCGAGATCATAGAGGAAATCTCTGTGTTTGATGAATGCTTCGATGGTTGCGTCATAGCCTTCGGAGAGAAGGAGTGATGAAAACCAGGCGTTGCAGATCTGCAGACCTCTGACATCGAGTTTATGCTTGAGGGTAGCAACATCTTTGGGGTATTTATTGCCGATTTCGCTGCCTTTGAAGCCGCTGAGAGCCATTTCGCTCACGCACTGCTCAAATGTATTTTCCGCGCCGAGGTCGGGAAGGTCATCGTTGGTCCATGCTATGGGAGCAATGGCAAGTTTTACTTTATCTTTGTTAAGCATATTGATTCCTCCGCTTAATATAATCTTGCTTTCCTGATGTTTTCCTGAAGGTCCTCGTAAGCAGCCTGTACTCTGGGGCTTGTGCTTACTTCGGCAACACCGACTCTCCACCAGGCGTCATATCCGTCGCTCATACTCTTGTGGGCAACCTTGATATCAAACAGGCAGGGAACGGTCTGTCTTTTGGAATCTTCAAGAGCCGCTTTAAGCTGCTCAACGGTTTCAACCGTGTATGCTTTGCAGCCGTAGCCTTCGGCAATCTTTGCGAAGTCAATAAGAACAAGGTCGCCGTCAAGCATACCTGTTTCGGGATTTCTCGCACAGAAGCGGGTGCCGAAAGTATCTGTGCCCTGATTATTCTGCAGGTTTTCGATACAGCCCCAGCCCTGGTTGTCAAAGAGCATTACATTTATCTTTGCGCCTTCCATAACGGCGGTGTAAAGTTCGGAGTGAAGCATCACGAAAGAGCCGTCGCCGCACATTGTATATACTTCTTTGTCGGGCTCGGCAAGTTTGATGCCGAGGGCGCCGCATACTTCATAACCCATGCAGGAGAAACCGTATTCAACATGATAGGTGCCGGGCACGGTGGATCTCCACAGCCTCTGCAGGCAGCCGGGAAGAGAGCCCGCGGAGCCGACCGCTATTGAATCGGGAGCAATTGCTTTATTGATTTCGCCGAGTGCTCTGGTCTGTGAAAGAGCGCCGGGAAGTTCAACGGAATAATTGCGGTCAACTTCTGCAGTATAGGAATCTTTCGCTTCTTTGATTGCGTCGCCCCACGAGGCGGTATAATCGCCCGCGAGCGCTTTATCAATTGCCTCAAGGGCGAGTTTTGCGTCTGCTATAACGGAAACGGAATCCATCTTGAATGCATCAAACGGGCAGATGTTGATTGAAAGCATTTTAACTTCGGGATTCTGGAAGCCCCATTTGGAAGCGGTGGTGAAGTCGGTAAGTCTTGAGCCGACGGAAATAACGAGGTCGGTCTTTTTAGCGAGTGCGTTTGCCGCCGCGCCGCCGGTTACACCGATACCGCCGAGGTTAAGCGGATAATCCCAGGGAATATTGCCCTTGCCCGCCTGAGTTTCGCCGATGGGAATGCCGTATTTCTCCGAGAAAGCCTTTGCGGTATCCCACGCCTCTGAGTAAGTGACGCCGCCGCCGATTACAAGCAGAGGCTTCTTTGCCGCTTTAATCATTTCAGCGGCTTTTACGATTTCGCGCTCTGTGGGAATTCTGCGGTCAAGGTACCATACTCTCTTCTGCAGGAAATAATCGGGGTAGTCAAACGCTTCACCCTCTACATCCTGAGGCATTGCGAGGCAGACTGCACCTGTTTCAGCAGGGTCGGTAAGCACGCGCATCGCATTGATGGCGGCAGTCATAAGCTGCTCGGGTCTTACGACTCTGTCCCAATATTTACAAACAGCCTTGAAAGCATCGTTAGCTGTGATGCTGTAATTTGCAGGCTGCTCAATCTGTTGTAACACGGGGTCGGGTTGACGGCAGGCAAAAGTGTCGCCGGGAAGCACAAGCAGAGGAATTCTGTTTGCTGTGGCGGTGCCGCAGGCGGTAACCATATTGAGAGCGCCGGGGCCGATAGAAGATGTGCAGGCGATAATTCTGCGTCTTCTGCTCTGCTTTGCAAAAGCCATAGCGGCGTGAGCCATACCCTGCTCGTTATGGCCCTGATAGAATTTAAGGCTGTGGCCGCCCTGCTCGAGAGCCTGACCTAAACCTACAACGCATCCGTGACCGAAGATACCGAAGATGCCGTCAACGAATTTTGTTTCAACACCGTCAAAACTGACATACTGATTGTCAAGGAATTTAACGAGTGCCTGTGACATTGTTAATTTCATTTATTTCTCCTCCGCATTAATTATTTTTCAGGGGGCCAGAAGTCTTTTTCTTTATCGGGGTCGGTGACCCAGAGATGCTCGTCTATGAAAACGGGGGTGATATAAGGATTGCCTTCAAGGTGCCTTATGCCCCAGTAATACCACATTGCATAGCCGGGAGCAGTGGTCTGCGGATGAGTTTCCTTATCGCAGATAAAGACCGTTGAATTGGTGTGAGTCTTTACAACATCTTCTCCGAGTTCGGCAAAACCATAGCCGTTTTCGGGAAGGAATTTATAGAAATAGATTTCGGGCTGCGGATGCCAGTGAGGGGGATAACTTGACCACTTGCCCGGGAAACCGATTACTTCGCCCATAACCATATTGGAATAAGGAGCGGTGGAATAATCGATAACTGTGCGCACAATTCTGGTGGAAGCTTCTCTCATCGTGCCCGCTCCCCTGTTTTCGTTTCTGCACTCTTCGGGGAGCCAGAGTTTTGAGGGGAAGGTGTTTTCGTTATCTGTTCTCTGAATAAGAACTTCAGCCTCCGAAAGAGCGGTGATGCTGATTTCGGTGCCTGAAGGAACATGAAGAATCCAGGGGCAGTAATCAAAACAGTTAGGTCTGTCCGCTTCGCGGGAATTGCCTTCCCATTCAAATACGACCTTGCCGCTTATGAGAAGATATCCTCTTTCAAGCGGAAGTTTCTCTGTATAAACATCGCCTTCTTTAAGTTTGAGAATGCCGAAATCCATAAGGCTGTTTACTTCTTTATCGCCCATAGTGGTGATTTCGTTATATCCGTAGTCATAACTGCGGGGTCCTCTGATATGTCTCTTGTCCATACTTTATGTTCCTTTCTTATTCGTCTATCGGCATGGTATCGCCGTATTTTCTTACACAGGTGCCGGGGTAATCCTCAACATAATCCGCAGAACGGACCATATAGGTTTCTATTATCTCGGGGCTGTCTTCTTTAACCTCTATTACTCTTCCGCCTCTGAGGTCGTCATCACAGTAGCAGTCGTAAGAGATGCCGCCGTCCATAGCAAGGCGGATATTGCAGTAATCGCCCTCAAAATCATTTATGTGGTCGTGCCCGCAGATAACAGCCTTGACTTCGCCGCGCTCAACGAGGGCGTTGAAAAGGCCCGAATTGAAGGGACCGCAGCCGACCGATTCACGCCTTGTGCCTTTGTAATAAGTCTGCGCGGTGTTTTTATAAAGCACAATAAACTCGGGCAGAGGGATATGGAAAGCCATAATTCCGGGAATCTTTTTGCTTGCAGAGGCGTTTAATTCTTCGGATGAATTCCAGTACCACATTATCTGATTGAAGCGGATACTGTCATAACCGCAAAACGGATAGAGCGGATCGGGCAGATTGAAAAACCACGGATCGGTTTTAAGGGAAAACTCTTTTATGTAGTCCCCCATACTGTCGTGAGAATCGAGACCCCACACGTTGAATATGATTTCATCGGAGTTTTCGCTTCTTATCGGCAAAACATAATTTGCCGTGCCCGCGGCTTCCTCCGGCCCGCATTTTGAAACGCAGCATTCAAAACTTTCATAGACGGGCTCCTGCATTTCATTGGTAAGACCGCGCTCGTCATCGTGATTGCCGAAAACGTGGCACCAGGGAATCTTTCTGCGCTCCATAGGGGCAACAACATCGGAAAGATACTCGGCAAACACCTGCGCGTCCGTAACCGCTGTGCGCCAGCCGACATCGCCGAGCAGCATCACAAGGTCCGGCTTTACGTTTTCGATAATAGCGTCAAGGTCGCGGATAAGACGCGTGTCGTAATTGCGGATGCCGTGCAAATCGGAAAAAGTGAGGATGCGGAATTTTCCGTCTTTGAAGCGCAGTGGTTTTTTAATATATAAGTTTTCTTCAAGCCGTGTCATAGATAACAGCCTTTCGGATAAATATTATGCGTAATTGATGCTGACGGCAAAATACATAAGCGCAATTGAAATGATAAGTTCAATCGCAAACAATTTCCAGGTGAATTTAAGCCATTTGCCGTAAGAAACATTTACGAGACCTATTGCGATAATCATAATACCGCTTGTGGGGTAAAGCAGATTTGTAAAGCCGTCCGCCATACAGAATGAGAGCACAACCGAGTTGCCGGAAATACCCACAAGGCTTGCGAGCGGAGCAACTATCGGCATAACGAGGAAGGCTTTTGCCGTACCCGAGCCGATAAAGAATTCAAGCACCACTATAAACGCAAACAGCAGCAGGATTGCGCCGAAAGGCGGCATATCGGAAATAAGTCCGTAAACCTTATAGAGAATTGTGTGAATAATCATACCTTCGCTCAGGATATATGTGATTGCGAGTATGAAGAAGATAAGAGGAATTGCGGGGGCGATTGTTTTAACACCTTTGAGGAATCCGCCGAAAAGCTGCTTGCCTCTGAGCCCCGTCTTATAGCCGGCGACAAGGCCGCCTACGGTAAAGAGTATTGCCATACCGGGCATTGAAAGCATACCGCCGAGCGACAGTGCGAAATCGAGAATTATGCAAAGCAGAACACAGCTGATGCAGATTAAAAATGCCCTTGTTGCCTTGGCGGTGCTTTTATCTTCGAGCACGGTATCGGCATCCGTAAGCCTGAACTTGTCTCTGAGTTCTTTATCTGTTTCGCGGCAGATTGATTTTTCGGGATTCTTTTCAATCTTTTTGGCATAAAGAACAACGAATGCGGTGAGTGAGGCGTAAACAACTGCGAAAGTAATCAAACGAAGCCAAAGCCCCGAAAAGACGGGAACACCTGCAAGTTTCTGCACGGTGACAACGTTGAAGGGGTTGAATGTGGCGGCGGTGAAGCCGAAAGCAACAGCGATAAGGCTGATTGAGATACCTACAAGGCTGTCCCACCCCAGAGCGAGGGCAACGGCAACCGCAATCGGAACAAGCGTTACCGATTCTTCCAATATGCCCGCGGTTGAACTGAGCAGCATGCAGATGAATATCATCACACAGATAAGAATATACTTTCTGTTTTCAAATTTCCTTATTACAACCGCCATTATGTACTTGAGGATATTTCTTTCATCAAGGATGAAGAAAGTGCCTCCGATAAGCACAATAAACAGAATAATGGCAATACCCGTTGTGATATTTTCCGAGCCGAAAACAAGCACAAGCGAGGCAGGGACTTTCCAGAGCGGCATTTTATAATTGATTTCGTGATATGTGCCATCGATTATCTTTTCGCTCAGGTCCTCCGCACCCGTAAGGTCTATTTCGCCCTCATCGGAATAAGATACAACGGAAATGCCGTATTCCTTAAGGCGGGCGAGATAGTCTTTATATCCGATTTTGTTTTTGCCGTCAACGGTAAAAACGCTGTCCTGCTCGCCGATGCACACAACGGCGCCGTCTGCAAGGCGGTAAGTGTTATCGGGATAAAAGCAGTATTCGCCTCTGGGCACAATCTGAGTGAGCACGCCCGCAAAGACCATAATCACTACGAGAATCGCACACAGACCGAGTATGGTTTTTTTATTGAGGTGCAGACCTGTATTCTTTTCTTCGTTTTCCATTACATTTTCAGTATTGTTTTCTTTTACTATTTCCCCTGACAAACAGAAACACTCCCCGTTACCGTCCGCCTTCTTAATGCGGGCCGGATGCACAGTTTTATTTATTATATCACCGTGCGGGGAGTGTTTGCAACAAGTATTTATTTTATAAATAAAAATTTATGCCTCGATTGAGCCGGTAAGTTCACCGCCGTCATAATCGATTTTAACAAGCGAGCCGGGAGCCGGATTGTCGGCAATAATCAGACGGGCAACAATCGTCTCCACCCTGCTCTGAATAAATCTCTTAAGCGGTCTTGCGCCGTAAACGGGATCATAACCCTCGTCCGCGATAAACGCTTTGGCTTCATCTGTTATTTCAAGGTGAAGCTGCTTCTCTTCAAGACGCTCTCTGAGAGATGCAATCTGCAGCTCGATTATTTCACCGATATCCGCTTTGCTCAGCGGCTTATAGAATACGGTTTCATCAATTCTGTTAAGGAATTCGGGTCTGAAACTGTTTTTAAGCAGAGCCGTGACAACCGCTCTCGCCTCTTCGCTTATTTCACCGTCTACGATGCCGTCAAGAATAGCATCCGAGCCGAGATTGGAGGTGAGAATTATGATAGTATTCTTGAAGTCAACCGTACGACCGCGGCTGTCGGTTATTCTGCCGTCGTCAAGCACCTGAAGCAGGATATTGAATACATCGGGATGCGCTTTTTCAATTTCATCAAACAGCACAACGGAGTAAGGCCTGCGTCTTACGGCTTCGGTAAGCTGACCGCCCTCGTCATAGCCGATATATCCCGGAGGCGCTCCGATAAGTTTTGAAACGGAGTGCTTTTCCATATATTCACTCATATCAATTCTTATCATATTGTGCTCATCGTCAAACAGAGCCTGAGCGAGCGCTTTGGCAAGTTCTGTTTTGCCCACACCCGTAGGGCCGAGGAAAAGGAACGAGCCGATAGGCTTTGAGGGGTCTTTGATTCCCGCTCTCGACCTTAGGATGGCATCACATACTTTTCTGACCGCTTCATCCTGACCGATAACTCTCTGATGAAGAATTGAATCAAGGTTGAGCAGTTTCTCTCTTTCACCTTCCATAAGTTTGGAAACGGGAACGCCGCTCCAGCGGGAAACGATTTTTGCTATTTCCTCTTCGGTCACTTTGTCACGCAGAAGGGTTGCGCCGCCGTCGCCCTGTGATTTTTCCTCTTCCGCTTCAAGCTCTTTTCTGAGTTCGGGCAGTTTGCCGTATTTTAACTGAGCGACGGTTTCAAGGTCGTAACTGTTCTGCGCCTTTTCAATCATCGCGTTTACATTTTCAATCTGCTCTCTGAGTTCTCTGACTCTGCCGATTGACTGCTTTTCGTTTTCCCATTTTGACTTGAGTTCATTGAAGATATCTCTTTGCTCGGAGAGTTCCTTGCGGATGTTTTCGAGCCTGTCAACTGAGAGTTTATCCGTCTCTTTTTTAAGAGCAGCCTCTTCAATTTCGAGAAGCATAATCTTGTGAGAAATATCGTCAAGTTCGGACGGCATCGAATCTATTTCGGTCTTGATTGAAGCGCAGGCTTCATCAACAAGGTCTATCGCCTTATCGGGAAGAAACCTGTCTGAAATATATCTGTCAGAAAGAGTTGCGGCGGCGATTATGGCGCTGTCCTGAATCTTGACGCCGTGATACACTTCATATCTTTCCTTAAGACCTCTGAGGATTGAAATGGTGTCCTCAACCGTAGGCTCGGGTACGATCACGGGCTGAAATCTTCTTTCAAGCGCTGCGTCTTTTTCAATATACTGCCTGTATTCATTGAGAGTGGTCGCGCCTATACAGTGAAGTTCGCCTCTCGCAAGAAGGGGCTTCAGGATATTGCCGGCATCCATAGCGCCGTCGGTTTTGCCCGCGCCTACAATAAGATGGAGCTCGTCAATGAAAAGAATAATCTTGCCTTCGCTCTTCTGCACTTCGGTAAGAACAGCCTTAAGTCTCTCCTCAAATTCGCCTCTGTATTTCGCACCTGCAACAAGCGAGCCCATATCAAGCGAAAAAACGGTTCTGTCTTTGAGCCTTTCGGGTACGTCGCCCTTGGCAATTCTCGCGGCGAGACCTTCTGCTATTGCGGTTTTGCCTACGCCCGGCTCGCCGATTAAGCAGGGGTTGTTTTTGGTCTTGCGCGAAAGAATCCTGATTACATTTCTTATTTCTTCATCTCTGCCTATAACGGGATCGAGTTTCTGCGCGCGCGCCATTTCGGTTAAATCTCTGCCGTATTTCTTAAGAGCGTCATAAGTATCCTCGGGATTATCGGAAGTAACGTTTCTGTTGCCCCTGACCTTCCTGAGCGCAGAAAGGAACGAATCGGAGGTAATACCGAATGAAGCAAAAGTCTTTTTGATAAACGGATCCGCTTTGTTAATGATGCCGAGCATTATATGCTCAACGGATATAAACTCATCCTTCATTTTGTCGGCGCAGTTTTCCGCTTCGTCAAGAGCGGAAGAAGCCGCCGGCGAAAGATACAAATCACCGCCGCTTACCTTCGGATAAGATGAAACTTCTGACTGAACGATATTTTTGAGCGATGTGAGGTCAGCCCCGATGCTCTGAACAAGAGTGCCTATAAGACCGTTTTCCTGACTGAGCAGAGCATATAAAATATGAGCCTGCTCAAGACGGCTGCTCGATGACTCCTGCGCATATTTCTGAGCGGTGTTAATCGCTTCAATACTCTTCTGAGTATATTTCTGAGTATTCATAAATACATCCCCTTTCGATTATCTGTATATTCATTACAATGTGATATTACCGCTCCGCTGTGAATAAAATACGCGAATATTATGAACAAATAATGAATTTTTAGCACTTTGCCATTGAGAGTGCTAATTCTGACAATTATAAGTTTATATCTTTCGTTTCTCTTGCTTAACGCAACGCTTTCACATTACACTCTATTGACAAACATATAATTATAAAATAGAATATCTTCATAAAGTATTCACGGAGATACGGCAATGAGAGTTTTGTTTATCAATCCCGAAACAGAAAGATACGCCCGGCAGATTGCTCTGCCCCTGGGCTTACTTTCCATTGCCACTTATCTTCAGGTGCACGGTCACACGGTTAAAATCCTTGACAGGGTTATAAAAGCGGGAAATATCAAAAAAGAGATTGAAGAATTCGCTCCCGATTTTGTCGGAGTGTCGGTTATTTCAATGAAATCATTTTATGACGCCGAAAAGGTTACAAAAGCCGCAAAGACATTCGGCGCGAAAGTTGTGTGGGGCGGAGTTTTCGCTTCCATAGATCCCGATTTCATTTTCAGCAATATCGATATTGATTTCATTTCAATCGGCGAAGGCGAAGAAACCTGGCTTGAACTTGTCACAACCGCCGAGCAAGGCGGATGTCTTAAAGAGATTCCCGGTCTCTGCTGGAGTGAAAACGGTGAAACGCAGTATTCGGAAGGCAGACCGTTTATGGACCTTACCACTCTGCCCGAACTTGATTTTACGCTTGTTGACGTACCGAAGTATCTGACATCACAGTACGGTTATAAACACACCTGCCACGAATATATGGCTAAAGGATGCGTAGGCAACTGCTCATTCTGTTTTAACAAAAAATTCCATAACTGCAAATACCGTATGAGAGATGTTGACACATTTCTCAGAGAAGTAAAATATCTTATGGAGCATTACGGCGTTGACTGTATCTATTTCTCAGATGAACTTTGGTGCAGAAACCGCGAAGAAATGAAATATCAGTGCGACGCATTCAGAGAATCAGGTCTCGGTTTCAAATGGGGTGTGCAGACGCGCATCGGCATATTTGACAAAGAAGATCTTCAGTATATGAAAGACTCCGGCTGTCTCTGGGTCGACTTCGGTATTGAAACAGGCTCGCGCGAAATGATGAAAAAGATAAACAAGGGAATTCCCTATGACGGAATTGAGCAGACTATAAAGGACTGCAACGATGTAGGTATAGTTACTCTCCCGAGTTTCATAGTCGGTCTGCCCGATGAAACAAGAGAAAACCTTTATGATTCGGTGCAACTGGCTAAAAGGATAAATGCTACTCATATGACGTTTTTCTTCTTTATGCCGAGCCCGGGCATGAAACTTTTCAATGAACTTGTGGAAAGCGGAAGATACGACCCGCCGAAAACCTTCCGCGATTATCAGAGAGCCAAATTCTTTACCGCGCCCTCCCCTAACTTTTCACAGATTCCTTCGCTTGAAATAAAAGTCATACGCGATTTCTTCCTTTGGCGCGCGTTTTCAAAACAATCATTCGGCGGTGAAGCGAGAAAATACGAGCTTGCCAAGAAAAACATTATTGACGTGCTCAAACAATTTCAGGGGCACGGAATCAGATTTGCGCTTCATCACTTTTTCTTTTCCGCTTACGAGTTTCTTAGCATATTCTTCTATGCGAATTTCTTCCCGGGAGTGCTTAAAAGATACGGAATAGATAAAAAGAACGATTTCAGAAACTGAAAATACGCTGACAGTATTCAGAGGTGAAAAGATGGAAAACAAAAAAATGCTTATAGGGCTCAACGTCTTTGACGGTGTTGTTCTTGAAAACAGGCCCGGTTTTGCCCTCACTATAGGCGACGGCAAAGCCGCCGATTACGCTGTCTGCCATTTTGACCCCAACAGAAAAAACTATGAAGATGCCGTTGAGGATGCAAAAAAGGTTGCTTCAATCTTCAAAGAACTCGATATGGATTTTGTGGCGAATTTCGAATTTCAGAATTTCGGCTATGACTGCAAATCTCCCGACGGCTTTGACTGGTCCTGCAAAGAAGGCGGAGTACACAGGCTTAATCTGCCTCCTGAATACATCGCCGCTCTGGCAAGCGAAGGCAACCTTGCGGGAATTGAGTATGATGAATTTGAGCACTGCATTATAAACAGAAACCTTTCAATCGAAATGGCTTCAAAAAGAAAAATCAAACCGCCCGTTTTTGCTCTGAGCGAAAGCGATAATCTTAACGAGCAGAAAGCTCTGCTTGAATCCCAGTTAAAAGAATTCGCAGGCAAAATAAAAGACGCAGGCTCCCCCGCTCTGTGCGGTGAACACGTTTTCCCGGTGCTGTTTCATATTTTTGCCTCCTGCGGCATAATTCCCAATTTCAAATCACAGAAGGAATCCTGCTCAAACATTCAGTTTGCTATAGCCGGAGGCGCCGCACTTCAGTACGGAATACCGCTGTGGAACTGTGTTGACTCCTGGTACAGGCTTACCAATCCCGGTCACTCGCCGGAAGAACTTTATTCCAACCTTGAATTCGCCTATTATGCAGGTGTAAACCGCGTTTATGCCGAAAGCTGCTCGCCTATGGAAAAAGACGGGGCGCTTACGCCGTACGGAAAGAAGTACATGGAATTCTGCGGCAAATACAGAGGCAAAGAACGCAGTTACGACATAAGCGACTACACGCCCGAAATATGCATTATCAGGCAGGACGATTCTTTCTGGGGTCAGAACGATCCGCTAATATGGAAGAAGATGCTTTACGGCAACAAAAAAATAAAGCCCGATAAGTATTCAAAAAAATACATCAGGGCCATACGCCTGGTAACTCACGGCAAGTCGTTTAAAAACAGCATTTCCTGGGATAATATAGCGCTTTCGTTCCTCACAAAGCACCGCTCATTCCTGCCGATGAACAGCACGGCGGTATTTGATGACACCGTCGGGTATGATGCTCTTAAAAACGCTAAACTCTGCTTCCTTTGCGGCAGAACTATAAGCGAAAATACGCTTTCTGCAGTTTCTTCTCTTGTGAAAGAAAACGGAACAACAACCGTAACGCCGAAGAGATTCCTTCCCGAAGAACTGAAAAATAAAGCAAAAGGGAAATACTGTGAAATAGAATACGGCAAAGGTAAATATATCGTTACGGATAATCTTCTTTCGGGCAGGTTAAAGAAAGCGGTTAAGCCATTTATCGGAAACAGCGATGAAATAAGGCTCACTTTCGGAAGCGAAGAAATCCGCCTTAAAATCTCCGCAGACGGAAATACAATTGAAAGAATATAAAATAACAAACATAAAAGGACCGCTCTTTCGGGCGGTCCTTAAAATTATTATTCAATTATCAGAATATAAGCGAGGGGAAGAATCTAAGTGCGGAGCCGATACCTTCGATAATCTTGATAAGGATTTCGGACATAGTATCGTAAGTTTTGATGGTGTTCTCATCGGCCATGTGCTTTTCCTGCCTGTAGGAATACTTGGTAAGCACATCCCACATAAGAGATTTGAAGCTGCTCATTGATGAACCGGATGTCTTGAAGTTGACGAGTTCATCATAATTGATAACAGCCTCTGCCTCTTTGCTGTCGCCGCCGTCTTCGCCGTCGCCTTCACTTTCGGGAACTTCACTCTTGAACTCAAGGAAGCTGAAAGGAAGATCCTTACCGTCACCGTAAAGATTGGCTGTGGACTCGAATATATTCTTTGTGCGCTTTACAAAGTTCATACCTGAGAAGGTGTCGAAATGAGCGCTGTCAAAATCTACGATAATAAAGCGGTAAACAATGCCGTCGGGAGCGGGAAGTTTTGCTTCGCAGTCGGGATTGGTGCACTTGCCTTTGTTTTTATCGTAAATGTTGAAAATCTTCTTAGCGCCGATTGCCTGACCGCAGGAGGGGCACTTAAGAGCATAATAAGCAACGATGGTGACAGCCTCAATGTAATGAGTGGGAATGGTAAGGCTGATTATATCATCAAGTTCAAGTTCGCTTGCTTCTTTCATCGTAACGGCTTTGCCCTCTACGATGTGATACATGCACTTCGCTTCACTGCCGTAAGTGAATTCGCCGTTGCTGATATCGGGAATCTCATTGAATCTTTCGTCTTTGGTGTAATCATATCCGCCTTCATCGGCAGCGGGGGGATTGGTGTCCGTAACGTCGCCGTCAACAGCAAAAGCAGCGGCGCCAACAGAGAATACGAGCAGCATTGCAAGCATAATTGAAATAAGTTTCTTTGTCATTTCTGAAGCCTCCAATAATAAGATTGATGCTTTCAAAAGCAATCGGTCACCGTTAATCATCATAACGATGCTATTATACAGAGATATATTATAATATTTTTTTGTAAATGTCAACAATTTACCTGTTTTTTTCAATAAGATATACAGTAAAGAGCCAAAAATAAAATATCTTTTCTGTTTTTCGCGTTTTCTGTTGAAATAAACGCAAAAAAAATGTAAAGTATATTATTGGAAAAAAGATTCAGGCAAAATGACAGGAGGAATACTATGTCAAGATATGAAGAAGCGAAAAAAATATACAGCGCTTACGGAGTGGACACCGACAAAGCGATTGAAACTCTGAAAGATGTCACGGTTTCCGTACACTGCTGGCAGGGCGACGATGTTACCGGGTTTGACAGCCGCGAGGCTCTCTCGGGCGGAATACAGACCACCGGCAACTACCCCGGCAAAGCGAGGACTCCCGAAGAACTTATGGCGGACATAGACAAGGCGTTTTCTCTTATGCCCGGCAAGAAGAAACTCAATCTGCACGCCTGCTATGCAATATTCGACGGAGAAAACCCCGGCAGAGACAAAATAGAGCCCCGTCATTTTGCGAAATGGGTTGAGTTTGCAAAGGCAAGAAATCTCGGCATAGACTTTAACCCCACATTTTTCTCTCACCCTATGGTAAAAGATAATCTCACCCTCTCTTCTCCCGACGAGAACGTGAGGAAATACTGGATAGAGCACGGCAAGGCCTGCATAAAGATTTCGGAATACTTTGCAAACGAAACGGGTATTCCCTGTGTTATGAATATCTGGATACCCGACGGATTCAAGGATATTCCCGCCGACAGACTCGGTCCCAGAAAGAGATTCAAGGAATCGCTCGATGAAATCCTTTCCGTTGACTATGACAAATCAAAAGTCTATGTAACGCTCGAGAGCAAAGTTTTCGGCATAGGACTTGAAAGTTATACTGTAGGCAGCGCGGAATTCTGCCTCAGTTATTCGGCTTCAAAAGGCATCACTCCCCTTATGGATAACGGTCACTATCATCCGACCGAACTTGTGAGCGACAAGATTTCCTCGCTTCTGCTCTTTAATGATAAGATTGCGCTTCACGTAACCCGCCCCGTGAGATGGGACAGTGACCACGTAATCCTTTTCGACGATGAAACCAGAGAAATCGCAAAAGAAATCGTCCGAAACAACGCGCTTGACAGAGTGTTTATAGCAACCGATTACTTTGACGCGGGCATAAACCGTATCTCCGCCTGGGTCACGGGCGTGAGAAGCGTACAGAAGGCTCTGCTCTTTGCTCTGCTTCAGAGTAAAGATATCAAAAAAATGCAGGACGGAGCGGACTTCACCGCTCTTATGGTCAAGCAGGAAGCGCTCAAAACCGCTCCTTTCGGTGATGTATGGAACGAATATCTTGAAAGGCAGAATCTTTACGACAGTTACATTGACGAAATAAAAAAATATGAACAGGAAGTGCTGGTGAACAGAAAATGAAAGATATATTCGAAGCCCCGTTCTTAAAAGAAATGATGAAAATAACCTCGCTGATGTACAAACTCGGCTGGGATGAAAGAAACGGCGGAAATATCAGTTATATTCTTGATGAAAATGTTGTAGGCGAATATCTTGACCTTAACAATGTGATAAGGACCATACCCACAGGCTTTGACGCGAAAGAGTTAACCGGCAGAATATTCATCGTGACCGGCACGGGCAAATACTTCAAAAACGTAAAGCACGATCCGGAAACGAACCTCGGAATAATCAGAATTGCTAAAGACGGTACTACCGCAGAACTGCTGTGGGGCTACAAAGACGGCGGCAGATTCACGAGTGAACTGCCCGCGCACCTTATGAGCCACATCGAGCGCCTTAAGGTAAACCCCGAAAACAGAATCATCATGCACTGCCACCCCGATTACACGCTTGCTATGACACAGGTGCATGAAGCGGACGAAAAGAAAATCACGCGCACGCTCTGGGGTCAGATGACCGAGAGCATAGTCGTTTTCCCCGACGGCATCGGAGTGCTCCCCTGGATGGTATGCGGCAATAACGAAATCGGAAGAGCGACCGCCGAGAAGATGAAGCAGTACAGACTTGTAATCTGGACTCTGCACGGAATTTACGGCGCGGGCAAAGATATGGACGAAACCTTCGGACTTATCGAAACGGTTGAAAAGGCGGCAAAGCAGTATATGCTCACCGCTCATCTGCCCAAGGCAAACGCAATAACTGACGACAACCTCAGGGACCTGGCAAAAGCCTTCAATCTTGATTACAGAAAAGATTTCCTCGACTGATAAAATCACAAAATGAAGGAACCGGAAGTTTTCTTCCGGTTCCTGTTTTTTATGCGAGATATTTTTCAACTTCCGCTTTCCAGCCTTCGTATGATTTCGATCCTACCGCCGGCTCGGGAGAGAGCAGATTTCCCTGCCCGTCAAAGAAGACGGTCGTAGGCACATACTGCGTAGTATAGTTTCTCAGTTCTTCGGTGAAATGAAGGATGGGATAGGTGACGCGGTTCATTGTGATTATCATCTTTGCTCTGTCGGTCATATCCGCCGTGCTGAACATTCCGAGAATCACAAGACCTTTATCTTTGTAATTATCATAGAGTTTCTGGAGGTCGGCTATCTCGCCCACGCAGGGGCCGCACCAGGGCTCCCAGAAATTTATCATAATCAGTTTCGCGCCGGAGTAATCCTTTTCGGTCACTTCCCTGCCGAATACATCTTTTGCGGTGAATTTAAGCATAACTTTCTCCCTTACACTTTTGCTTTGGGTGTTATCAGTTTAAGGAAAAATGTGGTGATTTTGAAAAGGAAACTGAAAAACGGCTTGATTTTTCTTATAAAACTGTTTGCGGTGTTTTCGTTATACTCATCAAGTCTGCTCGACTGCTTATCGACCGAATAGGGCTCAATGGTACCGTTTACAACCTCTGTGCCGAGTTCATAATCAAACTCCATGGCGGGAGTGTAGAAATTATACTGCGGATAGAGGGCGTCGGAAGTCACCGTCATATCGTGATTGAGCGTAACGGTATAAACAAAAGCGTTGCCGACTTTCGGGAAGTCATTATGATGAAGGTCTTTTATAAACCATGTGGTTTCGGGGAACATACAGGTGGATGCGTCTATGCATTTGTCGGGGCTTATGTACCTGCTTTCGGCAGCGGCAATATATTCGTCGCTGAAAGTTTCGCCGGTTTTTGTACATGTTGCTCCGAGAGAAGCATTGTCAACCTTGCAGATACCGTCCGAAAGAATATCGGCATCTTCGATAACGGGCAGAGGCTGTTTGCCGTATTTGACAACATTTACAACTCTTACACCGTTTTCGCTCGCCTCTTTGATAATTTCATCGGCGCGGTTCATATAGTTGTAATGATAATTGTCAATCTTCTGTATAAGTCCGGCGTATTCATCTTCAACTCCGCCGAAAACAAGTTCTTTTGCCTGCTCATAGTACTTATCCTCGACCATAGCCCAGAAACCGGGGAATGAGCCGAATGACGCTCTGAGCGCTTCGGGAATTATTGCATCATAAATCTGCTGATAAACATTGTTGACAGCCCAGCAGACAAGATCGGTGCCGTAAACATCGCTCGCGACTTTAAGAATCTTGATTATCGTTTCGTCATTGATTTCAATGGTGTCGCCCACTTTGATGTCTACACCGAGTTCAGTATCGTTGAGATATCTTTCGAGAGCATCGGCATCAACATAAAGGTTGCCGCTGAACGCTTCGCCTACGGGAGAGGCGCCTTTGAGCGCGGATGCGTAGAAAGTGAGATCCGTCATTCTCTCATCGTGATAGGTCTCATAGTAAGTCATCGCGAGGCAGGCACCTTCGCATCTGCCGCACAGAGAGAAAGTTTCACTGCCGGTCATTTCAAGGACAAGGTCGATATAGTCCCTGAGAGCCTGCATATTTTCGGTGGGATCGAGACGCCAGTCATAATGGAAATTGAACTGATCGAGGTCAGGTGATCTCTGCATTCTGCCGTAAACAAAATCTCTGTTTTGCAGGCGGGCAGTTCTTGACTCATAAACCGGCTCGCCGTTGCCGTCAAGCCTCAGATACTGAAAACTATCGGTCATAAAGTCAATGATTATCTTGCAGAAATCGGACCAGTCCTGAGTAACAAACGCTTTTAGGAAGACATCTATGTTATCCTTTAACAGCCCGATCAGTTTATCAGTCTTGAACGAAGCGCTTACTTCGTCATCCTCAAGCCCTGCGTTAAGCACGGCAATATGAGTGTTGTAACCGAGTATATAGATAACAGGCTGATTGGTCTGCTCAGCGGCGGCTTTCTGACTGCCGCCGATATAAACGGCGGTAATCAGAAGAGCGGCGCACAGCATAACAGCCGTAATTTTTCTAATCGCTTTCCCCATAGTTTTAACTCCGGAATAATTATTTGTTGAGTACATAGGATACTACATCGGCATCGGTATCAACGTGTGAGAAGAAGAATTTTTCTCTCTCTTCGTTATTAATAACGGTAACGGGCTTAATCTGGTTAAGCACTATGCCTTTGTCTGCGAGATACTTGTTGTAATCAACATAAGTATCGGGCTTAAGGAAGAGCACTTCGGGAGTATTGAGCATACCCCAGCGTCTGTACTTATAGAATTTCTCGTTGATAGCGTCAAACTGAGAATCGATTTCCTTTATGAGCTTCTGTCTGGTTTCCTCATCGGGAATGCCGCCCTTAACTTCGCAGAGCATTGTGTATCTGGGAGGCTTGGTGGAGAAATCGGGATAGAAGCTGAAGCCCTGGAATTCGAGGTCAAGAGCCTTGGCAGCATTGGATGCCGCGGCAACAACCATATCGGTGGTGGTCTTTTCGTTGGCAACGTTCATTGAAAGATTCTGTCTGAACAGAAGTTCAACTTCGGGAGTGTTGTTATACATTCTTGTAACTTTAACAACGTCCTCGATTTTATATCTGTAAAGACCGGAGAAGTTGGTGACTATCATTTCATAGTTCTTGCCTACTTCGAGTTCGTTCATAAGCAGAGGTCTCTGTGAGTAATCCGCGTGGTCATCATCCTCGCCGATGGGAAGGAACTCAAGGAAGAGACACCAGGGAAGAAGAACGTAGTCATTTACATTGAGGTCTGTGGGGGCTGCAAAGAAGCCTTCTGCCGCCGCGTAACCCATATTGTGAATGGGAACGTTGGGACCTATATGCTTGCGGAGTTTTTCAACGTAAACGAGAAGGTTGGAGCCCATCATGCCGTATGCCCACTGGAGTCTCGGCCAGATTCTGGGAGCAATGGGATCGTCAAAACCTTTTTCAAATTCCGCTCTGAGCTCAGCCGCTCTCTTGGGATTGGGCTTGAACTTCTTTTCAAACTTTTTGCGAAGTTCGGGAGTGATGTCGATATTGGGGTTGATAATACCCTTTTCGATATCGTCGCAGAGCATTTCCCAGTTTACCTCAAGATAGTCAAACATCTGGGTAAGAAGGGTAACAACGATTGATCCGAGGTAACTTACCTTTTTGTTTTCAAGGCAGAAACGAAGGTGAAGATAAGATGTGTCAAGTTTATCCTCAAGGCTGGGGAAGAGGAGTTCAAGCGGAGAGGTGCAGAAGAAGGGAAGGATGCATTTGAGATAACGCAGAGGAATCTGACCTGCGCCGTTGCACTGCTTGCCGTCTTCGAGTTTGTGACCTGAAAGGTTGAGAGCAAGGGGGCCTACCTGGTTATACATGGTAACGCCCATATTCTCTTTCATCCAGTGATAAGCGGTTGCTACGGAAACAGAGAAACCGATGCACTGCATCTTCCACAGGTCATTTATACCTTTAGGAAGGATTTTGGGCTTGCCGACTGAACCCGAAGAAGAAGCGTAACGGATATTCTTGCCGGAAAACATGATTCTGTCTTCGCCGTTGTTAATCATTCTGTCAACATAGGGCTCGTAATCGGCATAACTTGAAAGAGGAACTTTATCCTGAAACTCTTTGATTGAGTGGATATCGCCGAGGTTGAGTTTTTTACCGAGTTCGCAGTTTTTGTTTCTTCTTAAAATCTTTTTAAGAACTTTCTCCTGGGCTTTGAGCGGATTTTTTGTGTAGTGTTTGATTTCCGCTCTTGAAACATCGCCGAGGAATACGCCGAAACCAGAAAAAGTAATCATTTGGATTTCTCCTGTTCTTTTATAAAATTTTATCTGAAAAAGTATATCATAAAAATTATAATAAGTCAAAGCAAAAATGTCGGACATTTTTCCGAAATGTCCGACACATTTATGTATTTTTTCAGTTCAATCCTACAAAAGGTTTAGTGAAAATCTTAAGAATATACCGCGAGAAAAGAGAAATGTGAAGCAGGATTTTAGAGAAAAACCCGGAAACGTTATCTTTTACCGCCGCTGCGTTATTATTCACTGCATAACCGTCAATCGAGCCGTCGGTATCGTTTATTTCATCGCTGTCATAAGCAAAGCCGTAGAGAAGAGGAGAAGCTATGGCGACAATCAGGTATTCCCCTGCCGTGACCGGACCGAATGTTTTTGCCATAGTTTTTGTAAACTCTTTACAGATACCGCCTGTACCGAGCGATGAAGCGATGCTATTGGCCGCTTTGAGGAAAACCTCGTCATTGACATCCGAGAGTGCGTCAAGCAGAATAAGGTCCGCAACACGCAGCAGCAGAGTTACCTCAGGCCCGTCAAGGGCATAGGGCTCGTTGCCCGCGTAGTGATAAGAGAGAATCTCGGTTGCGAGGTCCCACCCGTCGGCAAAACTAGTTTCCGGCAGGTCAATGCCGTACTCTGCGGCAAGTTCTTCAACACTGCCTTCTCCGTAGAGAGGCATATCCATTATTCTGAGAAGGCCGTCTATCGCGGTGTAAACTACGGGAGCATAGAAGGCGTTTTCGTCTATACCGAGTTTTTCGGGAGAGAGCGAGAGAGTAAGCCTGTATTTTATGCCCGCCTTGAAAAAGCCTTTTGAGTAAGAAGCATAATCTTCATTCATAAGGGAAATCTGCTCGTCTGTGAAGCCGTCGCAGGCGGCTGTGAGAGCGTCGGTATCTATGCTGTCTATCGATTTCTTCTCATATGTAATTGTGTCATCGGTGAAGGTAATACACCTGTATTCAAGCGGATACATGGTGAGAGAAGTTGTTGAGAAATCGGTGATTATGTTGCCGAGCGTGCTCGTGTATGAAGCAACATCGTTGCCGTGCTCATGCCCGGTGAATACAACCTTGATACCTGCGTTTGCAAACTGCTCTGCTGTAAGCGTGTGATTTCTCACAATAAAGTCGTGGCTGATAATCCTCTGCACGGGCATATGGTCAAGCAGATTGTGGTGCATCATAAGCACGGGATATCTGCCCTGCGATTTAATCTTCTTCGCCTGAGAAACCACCCAGTTAACCCTGTCCGCCGTAAGACCGTCTTCGGTGGATTTATCGGGGTCGCAGCTGTCGGCAACTATGAGGGTGTATTTTTCGTCGAGGTCAACGGTGTATGAAAGTGTGCCTTCGAGAGTTTCCTTCGCTTCGGCATAGCCGAAATCCGCGTATATTTCACGGAAATCATCGTTGGTAGTGGCACAGTTGTTTCCGCAGTCGTGATTGCCGTTGCACACATAAACGGGTATGCCCGTTTCGTCTTCAAACGCCTTGAGTTTGGCGGCAACATCGTAATGCTCTTCGGGTGTTGATTTGCCGTTGTCGGCAAGGTCGCCGGAAATCAGCACATAATCAAGACTGTCGTTTTCTCTGCACTGCCTGAGAAACTCATCAATAATAAATCCGCTTTCGTCCTCCATGGCCGCGCGCCTGTTGGCATAGAAATATATCTCATCGTCAATATCGCCGCTTATTTCCTCTCTCGGCTGATTATAATGCAGATCTGAGGCAAGGGCTATATTGAGACAAGCCCCTCCGGCATTTGCGGAAAATGCCGGAAGGGTTACTGAACAAATTATTATTGCTGATAAAAGCGCGGAAAGAGTCTTTTTCATAATCAGAAAATCTGAACTTCGTGGCCGTTATCTTTCGCGAATTTAACGAGGTTTTTGCACTCTTCGTGAGTAACAACCTTGAAGTTGTTTGCATCGGTGAAAGAATCGTTACTGAGCTGAACATCGGATCTGATGGTGAACACCTGAAGAGCGGTGCAGCCTGCGAAAGCATCTTTGCCGATTGTTTCGACACCTCTGATATCAAACTGAACAAGATTTGTGCAGTCTTTGAACGCCTCGTCTTCGATGGCTTTGAGAGCATTGCCGGAAGTGTTGAACACAAAGCCTGCGGATGAAGATGCAAATGCCTTCTTCTCAATGGTAACAACGCTCATGGGGAGGTTGACCTTTCTGATAAGTTTGCAGCCTTCAAAAGCGCTTTCGCCGATAACGGTAACGGAAGCGTTTTCGATTGTATCGGGTATTGTAAGTTCATCAACGGATTCAGTCGCGTTATATTTTACTATCTTTGCGCTGCCGTCTTCAAGAAGAACATATTCGTAGTCTTCAAATGTCAGGGTTTCTTCTTCGGGTTTGTTTTTGGTGCCGCCGTTTTTGCCGCATGCCGCGAAAACGCAGAGTACGGTAATCACTGCGAGAACGATTGCTGTAAGTTTTTTCATTAAACTGTCCTCCTGTTTATTGAATGCCTGCAATCTTACAGTTTTCAAGATGCTCGCTGTAAGTTTCGGCATAATAATATGTGTTGTTTGCATCCGTCACAAAGAAGTAATAATTATCATCCGACGGATAGAGCGCCGCCTTGACGGCTTCGATGCCGGGGTTGGTAATCGGGCCCTCCGGCAGGCCTGTGCAGTTATAGGTGCTGTAGGTCTGAAGATAACGCTCATAGTCGCTTTCGGAAACATAGGGCTTGACGCTGTCTCTGAGATAGAATGTACAGGCGTCGCACTGCAGTTTCGGAAATTCGGGGCTGGCAAGTCTGTTGTGGAGCACCGCTGAAACTCTGGGCATTTCGGATAAGACATCGGCCTCCTCCTGAATAATGGAGGCAATGGCGATTATCTCATCGAGCGAGTAGCCGAGTTCAGCCGCCCTTGTGCGCATTTCTTCTGTTATCTGAGAATTGAAATTGACAACGAATTTTCTTATGACCGACGACACTTTTTCTCCTATGTAAAAATCGTAAGTGTCGGGAAAAAGATAACCTTCAAGCAGAAAAGCGCGCTCTGAAGGCGAATCAATTTCAATACCGTATTTTTCAAGATTTTCCGCATCATTGACGGCACCGGTAAATTCAGCCGCAGAGCAAACTCCGTTTTCTTCGAGCCTTTGGGCAATCTGAGAAACGGTAAAGCCCTCGGGAAATGTTACCCTGACGATATTTGAGCCGGTATCGTTTTGCTTTGCGCTTGTGCCGGCGTTTTCAACCCTGCCCATACTGCAGGCACAGCACACGGCAAGCACAAGCAGACTCAAACTGATACATAATGAATTTTTTATTGTTTTCAGCATACAGTATTTATATCACAATATTAAAATAAAATCAAGTTAACAAATTGTTAAGCCCGTATGATGTAAATCACACGGGCTTAATCGCAAACAATGATTATTTATTCTTCCTTGCCGCTCTGTGGATTGCTTTGCCTATTTCAAACACGGGAACTGTGGTTGCCGCAAGGATAATCGAGATGGCAAGTTCATTGAACTCGAGAGTGAAATGCTCTTTTGCATCGGCAATCGGGAAGAAGATGTCGCGCAGGAACGGAACATAAATCGGAAGCAGTGTCAGGAAGGCGGTCACAACAAACGCTCCGACAAGCCACCAGTTGAAATTGCGGAACATACTCTTTGAGAAGAGCGAGCCCTGACGCGAGCGCATATTGATGGCGCAGAAGAGTTCACCGAAGTTTACGGCGAGGAATGCCATGGCAACTGCGTTGAGGCACATATTGTTATTGGCATCGGTCGCGCCCCAGATTGCGGATAACTTTGCGCCGGGGTTTGCATAGAAGAAACCGATTACATATGCGGCAATTTCAATAAACGCGAGGTATATACCCTGCCATACCATATCGAAGCCCGCGCCGCCCGAGAAAATGCCGTCGGTAGTGGCACGCGGTTTGCGGTGCATAAGGTCGCCCTCCGCTTTTTCCATACCGAGCGCAAGGCCGGGAAGCGAGTCGGTAACCATGTTGACCCAGAGAAGATGGATCGGACCGAGAATGGTGAAATTGAATATGGTTGAGAAAAACATTATGAGCACTTCGCTCATATTGGTTGAAAGCTGGAACTGAAGAACTTTGCAGACATTGTCGTAAATCTTTCTGCCTTCTTCAACGGCATTGACTATGGTTGCAAAGTTATCGTCGGCAAGCACCATATCGGCAACGCCTTTGGTAACGTCTGTGCCGGTGATACCCATGCCTATGCCTATATCGGCGGCTTTGATTGAAGGAGCGTCGTTTACGCCGTCGCCGGTCATTGCGGTGACCATACCGCGCGCTCTCCACGCCCTGACTATTCTTGTCTTATGCTCGGGCTGAACACGGGCGTAAACCGAGAATCTGGTAACTTCTTCAACAAGTTCTTCATCGCTGAATTTATCAAGATCCGAGCCGAGTATCGCCTCGCTCGCGTCGCTGATGATACCGAGTTCTCTGCCGATTGCAACAGCGGTATCTCTGTGGTCGCCCGTAATCATTACCGGGCGGATGCCCGCCTCACGGCACTCGTCAATAGCGGCTTTTACTTCCGGTCTTACCGGGTCAATCATACCGGTGAGGCCTACGAAAACAAGTTCTTCTTCAAGATCTGAAGCCTCGTATGATGCGGGAGCACTGTCATATTTACGCGTCGCAACGGCAAGCACGCGCAGCGCTTTATCTGCCATTGCTTTGTTGCTGGTTACTATATCCTGCCTTACCGCTTCGGTAAAGGGAACAACTTCGCCTTTTACAAGAGCGAATTTACAGTGATTGAGAACAACATCGGGGGCGCCTTTGGTATACTGTACTATGCCTTCGGGAGTCTGATGAACGGTTGACATCATCTTTCTGCCCGAATCAAACGGCGCTTCGCCTATACGGGGATTAACTTCAACAAGGTCGTTTTTATTGAGATTCAGAGAATATGCGTATGCAACAAGTGCGGCTTCGGTAGGCTCGCCCGTAACTTTGCCCTCAGAATCTATCTGAGCGTCACAGCAAAGAGCCATAGCCGTTGCTATAAGGTTTTCGTTATCGCCGTAGTGATCAACAACGGTCATCTTATTCTGGGTAAGAGTACCGGTTTTATCAGAGCAGATAATCTGAGTACAGCCGAGAGTTTCAACGGCGGTAAGTTTTCTGATAAGCGCCTGGCGCTTACTCATAGCGGTAACGCCGATTGAAAGGATAATGGTAACAACTGCGGGCAGGCCTTCGGGAATTGCGGCAACCGCAAGAGCGATTGCGGAAATGAAGGTTGAGAGCGCGGCGTTGCCGAAATGTGCCCAGGTGAAACCGCTTTTCTCGGTAATCACTGTTTCAACAAGACCAACAATGAAAACGAGAATCGAAATACCGATAACAAGTTTGGTGAGGAATGCCGAAAGTTCGGCCATCTTTATCTGGAGAGGAGTCTGCTCTTTTTCGGACTGGGAAAGAGCGTCCGCAATCTTGCCCATTTCGGTATCCATACCTACGCCCGTAACAATCGCTTTGCCTCTGCCGTAAACGATAACGGAGCCGCTGTAAAGCATATTTTTACGGTCGCCCAGAGGAATCTCCTCGTTGCCGTCTTTGCACATAAGCACATCAACGAATTTGGTGACGGGTACGGATTCGCCCGTAAGCGCCGCCTCTTCCGCCTTGAGAGAATGGCTCTCGATAATACGGCAGTCGGCAGGTACGGCGTCGCCCGCTTCAAGCAGCACAACATCGCCTACGCAGATGTCTTCGCTCTTGATTACTACAACTTCTCCGTCGCGCATTACCCTTGATGTGGCGGCGGTCATCTGCATAAGAGCTTCCATAGCCGCCTCAGCCTTGCTCTCCTGGATAAGGCTCATAATGGTGTTGATTATAACAACGACCAGAATAACAAGCACATCGGCAAAATCAACAAGTTTGAAACCGTTGCCCGCCTTAATCGCTTCAAACACCGCAACGCCAGCCTGAATAAGGGCGGCGATGAGGAGCATAATAATCATCGGATCCGCGAGGGAGTTAAGGAATTTTTTGAAAAGGGAATCCTTTTCGGGCTCCTTCAGTTTGTTTTTTCCGTTTTCGGCAAGTCTTTTCTGCGCTTCGGCGGAAGTAAGACCGTTTTCGCCGGAATCAAGCGCTTCGTAAATCGCGCCGACATCTTCGAGATAATGTTTCATTGGGGCAAAATCTCTCCTTCTGTAATAAACTGAATTACAAATTAAAAACCTCTAACATAGCAGGGCGCTATGTTAAAGGTCTCGCTAACATAAAAATGCACCGGTAGCCAGCCGTAAAGGCGGTTGTTGCCTAAGGGTTGAAACCTACTCCCCTCTACCGCGGTGTTTAATTTATTTGATTTTACTATAAAAAAGAATTAAAGTCAATAATT
>JAEEGL014539702.1_pt1 | contig 102049 bp, 74 predicted proteins | sample 9134231 | NCBI WGS metagenome assembly JAEEGL01 (sample SAMN16246548, study PRJNA631951) | gut metagenome | biome: gut microbiome; feature: rumen; material: fiber-attached | host: Bos | place: Iran: Karaj | collected 2018-10 | reverse complement strand
TGTATTGTTGTCACCTGACTAAGATCCCAATTTAAATTAACTACACCTTTTAATGATGTACAATTTTGGAAACATGACGACATATTAGTTACTTTGGATGTATCCCAATCTGCTACTGCACTTATATCCTTTAGCGATGTACAATTTTGGAAACAGGATGATATATCTGTTACATTATAGCACTTCCAATTTCTAACTCCTTCAGCACTTAACAAATCTCCACAATTTAAAAATCCTTTCTGAAAGCTGGTAATATAACTTGCATCCCAATGACTTAACCCATCTACAGATTTTAATGATGAATGAGCATCAAAAAGGTTATTATAGCTTACAGGTGCCATGTAAACAGTATTAGCTTCACTGTACCACCATAAGGTTTGTGTACTGCTGTCATACTTCATATATATTGGTGTTGTATAAAGAGCAGAAAGCTTCTTTCCATTTACAGTATTGTCAGGATTTTGTTTAGCAATATCCACACGAGTCCAACTACTCAACTCGGAATCAGATATATTTCCTGTTTGTCTCTTTATATAGACTTCGGCTTTATTGGTTAAATTTTTGATACTAGTCTGAAGATTCGTACCTAGCATAGCTCCGCTGCTTACTTCTTCAACCTTTGCCTTAAAGTAGTACTCAGTTCTTGTATCTTCCGGATCAAAGATATACTCTTTCATCTTATTTTCGAGGTTGTAAACATTAACCTTACTTGAACCAGTACCAGTAATTATAATCTCATTATCATTCTTATCCTTCTGGATATTGCCTTCTGAGTCACAGAGTGCCCAACCCTTAAACTCATAGCCTGTAGCTACGAACAATGCATATGTTCCGCCCGGTCCGACCATGTCTTCCCAATCAGATTTTACACTAGCTAAATCATTATCAGCAGGATCTTTTGTGAATTCAATTAAGATTTCATCCCTTGCAGTAGAACCAAATCCAAGAGAGGATCTTTCGTCAGTTTTATCAGGCAGTAATTTTACACTCTTAACTATATCACCAGCCAGATCACCGAACTTCACATCAAATGTAGTTGAAATTGTAACTGTTCCAACCAGATAGCTTGCCTTTAGCTTATATGTTTTTCCTGCTACAGTGGATGGATAAGTAAGAGTAAACTTGCCTGTAACATCATCATCCACAAGTGTAATTCCTGCATCTACAGCATCGGTAGTAAGTGATATGGCAAGAGCTTTCTTTTCATCATCTGTCAAGTTTACCTGCTTCTGAGCATTATTCTCTACTCTTATAATATAAGCATCTAAGGTAGTCTTTAATACTTCTTTAGTATTTCCTTCTCCATAATGCTGGACTTCAGCAGCAACATCTCCTATATTTAATGATTTCACGTAACTTGAATTGCTTTCACCATTGGTTGTAAATACATTCAAAGTATTGCCATTAACATTGACATTGGCAGAGTTTATATCCATTGAAAAGATTCCATTAAAACTATATGTTAAAGTGGAAATCGCATCTTTATTGTAGGCATCATCTTTTGAAAAAATTTCAGCTGATTTTTCATCATACTCTGCCTGAGCTACGTCCTGATCTTTACTCATCTGAATCATCTTAGACGCAACATTAACAATGCCTGTTAGGGTTCCGAGGCAAATAGTAAGCATGGTAAAAGCTATTAAAATTTCTATCATGGTATCGCCATGATTATCCATGATAAAGCTTTTAAGCGCACTAAATGCATATTTAATTTTGCTTGTTATCATAGATTTTTTAGTCTCCATGCTTATCTCCTCCTGTAAGATTTATGATTTTAAGTCCATATATATTTAAAAGCTTTAATTATTATCCGTCGGTTATCAAATCACATTTTTCATGTTTTTATTTACAATTATGACCATCCTAAGAATTCAAACATATATGTTGTATTGCTTTTATTTAACTCTCTTTTAATGATTATCGTACTTCCGTTTTTCTTTGTATAAACACCCTTCTTTTCCATCAATTCAGACAATCTTACTTTTACTTTTTCTCCGCCGTCCTCAACCAGCAAGAACTCATTATCCTCCGGATCAAGCTTATAAGTAATCGGATCATCTCCACTAACCTCGGTGTAATAATTATAAGAAGTATCAGCCAGGTAGAACAGGTGCTTTTGAGTTATGCCACTTACCTTTTCACCATCTGCAATTGCATTAACTCTCATGGTAAAGTAATACTCTCTTCTTTCACTCCATCCGTTTTCAGAGACCTCATCTTCTCTTCCTGAAGCAAGTTCCTTTTTTAGCTTTATATTCATACCACAGTACTTCTCTCCTCCCTCACCCGTAGGAGAATCTGCGTCAAACTCAACATTACTTACTGTTTCAGCTGTAGCCGGGTAACTCTTATCATCTGACATGAATTCATATATAAATGCTTCTATTGAGTTTGGATTGGTCTTCTTTCCGGAGTTAAGCCTCATCTGCAGTACCTTTGAAAATGACTCTGCCTGCCTATAATACCTGTCTGTAGTGATATCATCATTGGATGCAGATATCATCTGATAAGATACAAGAAGGAGAGAGAGGGAAATAAATGCTATAACTGCCATAACAACAGTAACAAGGATTATGGAAGTTCCCCTCTTATCATCCCTTAGTAATCTAAAATAATTAACAAGACGTTTCTTTTTTTGTGCACCTATTTTCACATCTCTCACCTCCTCTCTTTTTTCTCTATACCCACCTACACTTATCGCATAGGTGGGATTATTCTGTAATTATGAAATGTGTCGATTATGATTTATTAATCTAATTTATCATTCGTTACCTTCACTTCATCGGATGAAACAAACTGCTCTGAGTTATCATTTCCATGAGTGACGAAGGAACCTTCGTTAATGTAAACCGAGGTATATGACGCGCTACAATCGTATGTATTACCACCCTCACCATCAACGTTGAAGTTATAGTTTCCTGCAGGTCTTGGCACAATAAGTGAATACTTATATTCATCCTTATCCCTTTCAAAGTTAAGAATCAGGTTCTTCTTGAAGAGATAATGAATATAATTTGCACCATCATAAAGCACTGTACCTGCTATGTAATTGGTAAATCCCGGGATAGTCAGCTTACAGGTAGCTGTATCATCTTCTTCTTTTATCTCCTTCTCTACATAGTAAACATCACCATTGTAGCCGTAGGAAGCATAACCGTCATCTCCCTCTTCGTAAGTAAAGTACTTTTCGGTATTGATGGTGTCATCATCATTAAGTGTATAGTAATACATGACTCCATCTTCCTCATTTTCCCTGACTCTTCTAGGAGTAGTTGTGTCTTCGGCCTCATCAAGCGCCTTGTCATAGAGAACAGCTTCTTCAATCTTCTCTTTTATCTTCTTGAGATTCATCTCTGAGTCGCCTCTCTTAATTTCACATGTCAGGTACTCTTTAGAACCAACCTTTGCAGTGGTGATAGAAAGCATTGCATTTACTTCCCATGCGTTAATTGAACCATCCTCTGACATGGTATTGTTATTAAGATTGAGTGTAATGTCGTAACTGTCTTCACAATCATCTGGTCTGCTCCAGTTGTAGGTTTCAAATTCCATATTAGAGGTTATTTCCTGTCTTGGAGTAATATTATATCTAGGAAGATCAAATACATTACCCTTCATCTCAACAGTTGCAATATCCTTTGTTACGTTAGGCGAACTAAACTTAACCTTAGGAAGCTTTAAGTAATTACTCCAGCTATAGCTTGAGCTTATATCTGTATTTCCTGTACTTCTTATGAGTGGAAGTACGTACCTTCCTGCATACTTAAGTGACCACTCTTCTTCTCCGTTTCCAAAGTCTTCGAGAGCCAGTGAGTAGGTGTAAGGACTGGTTGTGCTTCCTTCATCTTCCGCAATCTTTCTACCATTGAATCCAAAGGCATAAAGTCTGCTTGCCTCTACCAGAGCCTGAACTCCTGTCATTATATTCTTATTGGTTTCATTTGTTATATCATCACTACCAGGAATGATATTGTCTAACTGACCTTTAGCTGCATTAACATCAGCTTCATTCTCATACAGTAATCCGTAAAGCAGATATGAACCATTTAACTTACTAGATCCTGTCACCTCTGCAAAAAGTCTACTGGTCTCACTTGAGAAATCCTCCTCGGATACATAGCCTTCGTCTGTTGTAAATTCATCATTCCACTTGAAGTTAACCTTTGGTCTTGAAAGTCTCTTTAGAATAGTCTCATCGGTTGAAGTTCCTGCAGGCGAATCATAATATGCACCACCATTATTAGCAGGATCAGCAAGAGCAACTACATAGATTTCCACATCTTTTCCGCTGTAATCTTCAAGATCTGTGACAAGATGTGATGCATTCTTATCATCTACTCTTCCTACTTCATGTAGTCCTTCATTATCCTTAAGCATTACCTTAAATCCAACTGTATAGTCTTCTTTTATATCTCCGCTCCAGCTTATCTTATACTTAAGTCCGTCCTGATCAACCAGACTTACATTTGGAGCTTCAAGCTTAGGAAGTCTCTTAGGTATGATGAAGTTCTTAGTAGACTTATTACCAAGGTAGTAGTTATTTCCGGTATTATCACCTGTACCTAAGTTTGTTACTTCAAGCCTTATGGCATCATAGCTCCAATCATTGGTTGCAACCTTAATTGTCTTCTTTGTTGCATCTTCATAAAAGTCTGATATATCCTCCTCTACTTCATTACTGATTGTAGAATCAGGATTTGTCGGATCTTCCAAAGTAAGTCCGTAAATCTTTACATCATAATCATTGGAAGCTGTAACGCTTTCATCCCACTTATATGTATATGTCATCAAATCATCTTCGTTAATACTACATACATCATCAGGGGATATATTAGGCTTATCCTTAAAGTTTATGGTGTACTGACCTTCGAATCTGTTGTTGGTACTTGTATAGTTTCCTCCATAGGTATTATTTACAGGATTAGAGTAGTAAGCTTCTTTCGTTGACTTATCATATACATAACCCTTATCTCTTGTAAATCCATTAGTACCATTCTTTATCTTAGCTGCATCAGCGTCACTTACCTTGAAGTAGTTATATACCGGTCCGAGTCCTGTGGATGCATAGGTTATCATGAACTTTATGTCACTGTAATTTCCAAATTCCTCTGCATCAGGAAGGTTAGAGCTATCAAATGTAACGGATGTAGGATTGGAAGCATTGATAGCTACAAGCTGTGAAGCTATGGTTACCTGTTTTCCGTAGGTCTCACTACCTTCATTATTATCTGTTCCATAGAGCTCAACTCTGAATTCCGGCTGATAAGCAAAGCTTGAATTGGTCTGAATATTTACTGTATACTCAAAGTCATCATAGCTCTTACCTGTTGGTTTGATGTCAGCCTTATTTTCAGACGTTCCTGCAGCATTCTTTATGATAATATTACCATTTGCACTTGGTATATAACTCTTCGGTATAAATACACTGGCATTAAAAAGCTCTGATTCCATGTAAGTTGTATCTGTAGCTTCATCTATTGCAGTTGCTCTTAATACAGAATCGCAATCAGCCCCCGGATTAAAAATAACACAATATGGAAGAGGTGTTGTACCTGAATTCGATTTACTAATCTTTTTATCTTTTAACTTTCCATCTATTGTTTTAGCTGTGACTACCCAATTGGTGTCTGTTGGGAATTCGTCTGCATTCTTAAGATGGAGATACCAATTACCCTGATATCTTATCACTTCCAAGTCAGGCTTTGTCATAATGTTCTGAGCTGAGGTATAAGCATAATCACTCCAAATATCTATATTGTTATTTGCAATATTTGAATTCTGCGGTCTCACCCTAACAACAACATAATAGTCATGATCTTTATCAATAGTAATACTATTTGGGAAATTGAATTCTATATCCTTTTGGAATGATTTTAAATTCAACCCGGATCCTTCTACAAGATTTGATGTATAGGAATCAAGGTTATCTATATCAAATGTAACGCCCTTATCAAATTTATAGAGTTTTGCCTCTACATCATAGTACTCTGTTGAAAGATTAGGATCATTCCATGTAACCTTATACTTTCCTTCACTTGCATTAATGCTTACATCAGTTACCTGACTTAGTGTATCACTATCAATAAGATTTTCATATAGTCCTTCTACATCATCATCCGTAATATCTCCACCGGAAGGTTTTCCACTGCCATCATAATCTTTAAATGAGAAGTGAATACTACCTATATCCGTTGTTTTTATCTCTGTTCCATCGTTTATATTTGCCTTAATCACATTATCGGATACCCATGCATTATCTTCACTAAAGCTTTGTAATTTGTAGGTTTCACCGTTAGTCACTGCTTTATACTTTACGTCAGCATTTGCAGAAGTATCATTAACTGCATAAACTCTGGTCAGAGAATTCTTAACTTCTGCATAATTATTATTGTTAATATAGACATCCTTTGGAACAATAGTTGAAGTAGCCCCAGTAACATTTGATTTTTGTACGCTTGCTTCTTTAGCACTTTCTCCGATACTGAGGACATTCTTGCTTTTGTAATTAAAGCTTGAATAATCCATATAATAATTATTACTACAATCTTTAAACATGAATGGTTTGGTTCCATAGTTACCTGATTGGTTTATTACATACTTACCCCACTCATCACTGGCTTCCGGATCACTACTACATACATTAAAGCAATTCCTTATTGATATGCGTCCTCCTCCTGCATTATATGCTGCCTCCTGGATATTATTATTATTACCATTAGCCTTATTACCAAATATACCGGCTGTTCTGTCTCGCATGAGTTTCTTGATGCCTGGTTTATTATTAAAACTAACAATGTTGTCACAATAATTTCTGCAACGATTAATGTTAACAATGATTGAGTTTAAGCTTATATTTTTGTTACCACTACCTACCCAACACATAATTCCTACAGCTTTGGAAAAACCTATAACAGTTGCATCCTTGCCATTGACACAATCTACAATGTTTATTTTAAATAATTCATTTGAGTTTTCAGGTGCATATATCTTTGATACTATTCCACCAATATCATTTCCGCACAGATTTGTATTGGATGTTTGGTTAAGTAAAGGTTTTGTAAGATCCAGTCCACTACTTACAGGCAGGTTAATTATTCCATGATTTTGACATGAAACAATATTTATAGTTTGCCCGGAGGTAAGACCATTAATTAATCCTACAATACCGGACGCAGTTCCTGAATCGCTCGCTTGATAGTTTGTGAACAAAGTACCAAAGTTATAACAATTTTCAACGTTACCTCCATTATTAATCCAGTTTGTTATAATACCGGATACATCATGTGCATTGTATTCCTTAACTACTCCCAGGTTAATACATGAAGATACTTTCCAATCAGAAGTAGAGCTATTACTCTGAAGCGCTATAACTCCACCGGCATACCTTAAAGTCTTTTTACTATTCTCTCTTCTGCAAACAAAAGCATTATTAATATTATACGAGAACTCTTTATCTGATTCATTTATGGCAGTTACACCTGAAACAAATGAATTTTCATCTCCGGCACTACCACCAAGCTTGTCTCCAAAGATCATCCACTTACCGCTTGCACACTCTTTTAAGCTACCGGTTTTTGCGTTAAGCGCTGTAATTCCGGCTGCATAACCCTTGCCACCGTCCATCTTTATAGTAGTTACCTTGCCTGCATTATTTGGATTTATGGTACTGTCAAGATTAGAAGGAGAATCACTATCCGGACAATTATTTGTCCTTGTTTCAAATTTATTATCGATATCATTCTTAACCTTCTGAATCTTTTGTTTCTTTTCTTCATTCGTAATACTATTAATATAAGGGTCAGTTATCTTTTTACCAAATAGATTTCTAAATTCTCTTAAATCTGCATTATTAGAACTGTTAATTATCTCTTTGGCATAATCTACCATAGGCATCTCTTCAGCATAACCGGAATACTTTATGTTACCTTCATTAGCGCCGGCGATTCCACCTAACATACCGTTAGTCAACTGAATAGTGCTTATCTCATTACTATCAATATAAGTATTATTTACGCTTGCCCCTTCTTTATTAAGGCCTACTATTCCACCTACGTATGCAGATGCTGCTATCTTTTCCTTTGAAGATTGTGACTTGTTAGCTCCGAAGAAGCCTTTGATTCTTATATAAGCACCCGAAATAAAGGCCTTTTCTATAAGTCCTCCATTTTCTGCACTACTATCTTTTCCATTGATTCCTGCTATTCCGCCGACAGCTGTTCCTGCTCCGGCAGTAGCGTCATATGTAGAAGACCCTATGTTTCCATCAAACTTAACATTAGCAACATGTCCATAGTTTTCTCCTACTATACCACCAAGATATTTAACCTTTTTAAGCTTATCAGAGCTTGTTACATCTATAGAGCTTTCAAGAGTTTTATCATGGCTTACATAATTTCCATTAGTCTTATCATAGTTAATATAACCATCTTTAGTATTCTTTCCTACGATTCCTCCAAGAGTTATATCATTCTTATTGGTCTTAAAATCAACCTTTGACTTAGCCTTACAATTTCTGATTACTCCACTGTTGGTACCTATGATATAACCAATTGTAGTAAGCTTATTTCCTTCAATATAAACCTTACCATCCTGATCATTATTTCCTGCCGTGCATCCTGCAACTACTGATCCATTCGGATTATCTGCTACTACAGCTCCTCCTACTGTCTTTGCGGATGTGATAGATATACTCTTACTTCCATTGGCAGACACTTCACATTGTATAATTTTTGAATTATTTACCGCAGTTATACCACCTGCAAAGCTACCTGATGAAGTTACATTTCCTCTGTTTACACATTCCTGAAGTTTTATATTATTTTCAGGTATTATACCACCTGCATAACCTCTTGCACTGGTTACTTCTCCCTGATTTTCTGCATATATGATATCGGCAAGGTACTTATCTTCATTCTTTTCGTCATTAACTTTTCCTGCAATTCCACCTGAAAAGTATTCGGAATCTACTTTAGCATAATTAACAATATAATCAATTGTATCGTTCTCTTTTGTTCCTTTTATCTCACCCTTTTCAAGGTAACCAACCATACCACCTGCATACTCGTTTGTTGCCTTAACCTTTACGGTAGCATACTTTCCGAAGCCTGAAGACTCTATACTTCCGATAGCAGATGTATCTTTGCCGGTATTCTTTCCTACCAAGCCTCCTGCATAGTTAGTTGAATTAACAACAAGTCTTTTACCGGAGTCACCTGAATTTTCAGCTTTAAGTGAAAGCTTGCCAAGATTTATGCCTACAAAGCCTCCCGCGTTTTCTTTACCGCTTACTTCACCGTAGCTTACGCAGTTCTTTATGATGCCACCCTTATATGTTTTTCCATTGGTATCCTTACTTCTGATATTAAGTCCTGCTATTCCACCTACGTAGCCCTTACCTGTAAGTGTGGTTCCGGAGCTCTTTTCACAATCCTCTATGGTTCCACAGTGGTACTCATAGTCATAGTTAGAGTCAGAGCTTGTGATTTTCTTTTTTCCATCCTTGCCATCATCATAATTGATTCCTACGATTCCACCAATTATGTTAATTGTATTTTTACCCATGTTTGATGACATCTTGCAGTTTTTAATAAGACCACAATTAAGCCCTGCGATAGCACCGTATCCGCTGAACTTGTAGTCAACAGCACCCTTATTTTCACAATTATCAATTACAGTATTCGTATTTACAAAGCCTATAATACCACTTATGAGACCTGTAATATAGCTATCAGAAACACTCTCTCCAACAATATTCTTTACTATAATCTTATCTCCGGTTGCGCCGGCTTCTGTAATCTTACCTTTGTTTATGGCATCCTTTATAACAAGTTTACTATCCTGGGCATTTATTCCCATGATTCCGCCACCGTAAGTAACAGCACTTACTTCAGCATTGTTAAATACTAATCCTGTTGAAATATTTCCGTCGATTGAGAATAAATATTCTTTATCAGTTGTTAGTTTATCAGAAGAATCATTTATAATATTCTTATCCGAAATACTTATAAAATTCGTATAATAATCATCTTGTGTAGCATCTTCCGGAGAAAGTATGCTTTTATCAATATCTTTTACAAGTCTGTTATATCCGATTATACCGCCAACCGCAGCTGTTCCTGAAATCTTTGATATTGGGTTATCGTACTTTATAGCCATGGAAGTATCGCTATCGGGAGCGATTATATTAGCTCCAATAACGCCACCAATTAAGTATCTTCCTTCAATGTTATTGGTTGAAACAGTAATCTTTTTATTCAATATTCCAGCCTCTGTATTAAGACCGATAAAACCTCCGATGCAATCACCCGTACCATATACTCGTCCACTTACGTATCCTGCCTTATCATCATCAGTACCAAGTCTAAGATTACCCTTTGTACTATTGTAACCTATAAAGCCACCGACATTGTTTTTTCCAACAGAAACAGACGAAACTGTCGTTTCATCTTCTGATGTACTCGTTATCTCGTATCTTACAGTTCCGTGTTCATTAAAGCCTACCTGTCCTCCTACATTAGAGCCAAAGAACTGCCAGACATTCTTTACAAGGTTAAAAATCTGACTACCATAGTCATAAAGTGTTGAAGAACAGTTACTGATAAGAGCTTCCTTACCATCAGTGCCTACATTTTTACCAACTATACCACCGATATCAATTCCGTAGCCAGCAACAGCTCCGTCATTGTTACAGTTCATAATCTTACTTCCTGCACGGTTAGATCCAGCAACACCACCTACAAAGCTATGTCCTACTACATAAGCTTTATTTATGGTATTTCCTGAGATGATAACATAGTGATTATTGTTTACTTCCTCACCCTTCATACCACCTGTTATACCGCCTACATAATCATAACCAACCAGGTAACCACCTGTGGCAGTCTTACAGCTTTCCACGTTACTGGTATCGCTAAATCCACTGATTCCGCCTACAAAGAATCCCTTAGCATCCTTCATAAGCTCAGTCTTAGCAGTTGATTCTTTTGAGTAAGCTGCTATTTTTTCAGCATCCTTCATAGTGTATGTACAAGCTGATATTCTTGAATTATAGGCATAACCAACTATACCACCGGTGAAAAATCCTTCAAGCGTATCAAATGTTGCGCCTTCCTTTTCAAACTCTGCAAGCTTAGCGCTGTCGCCATTATGAGGATTTTTCTCTGCTGATATATAACCTTCGTTAAATACATTTATTATTTGATGAGAAGAATCAGTACTTGTAGCAGTTGTATTTAAATTACCTATAATACCACCGGTAAACATATTACCCTTTACACTTGCCTGATTGAGAATTGACTTTTTACCAAGGGAGTTAAGACCACTCCTCATGGTGGTACTGACTGCTTCTATGGGTGTTCCGGCTGCTTCGTCGGATATTTTAGGTTCACCAATCATAGTTTTGTTAGATGAATCAGTAAATGCAGCATAACCACATACACTACCAATTCCTGTAAACCTGTAACCTGAATCAGCATCGTTTCCGTTAATTGATGTCTCTGTAAAGCTTACATCTCCTACATTTGTAATATTTCCATTTACACTACCTCTGATAAGAAGTCGGCTTACCTTTTGCTTATTATCAAGCTTCATAGCTCCTGCAACCATACCTATGCCTGCTCCGTCTTCTCTGGTAGCTCCTGTCTTAGAGTAATCCAAATCAGCATCAACACTACAGTTTGAATAGAAGCATAAATTATGGATATTACCGTAATTTACACCTGAAACTATTCCAATATACTTAAGTGTATCTGTTGCTACTCTTGATATTTTATTATCTTCATTTGTCTTGTCGGAAAGGCGCGCAGAGAGGGTTGCCTTTCTAAAGTAAAGACTTTCTATACTACCTTCGTTAACTGCAACTATTCCCAAAGAAACAGCTTTATTATCTGTTTCTGAAGTATTAGCTACAGGATAATCTCCCAGATTTACGTTTGAGCCAAATCCTAAACGGAAGTTCTGAAGTATAAAACCGCTTCCATCAAGTGTAGCAGACTTTGCCAACTTCTTTATTGATGGGAAAAGAGCTAAGTTATGATCTTCCGGTTTTGCAGAAGACTCGATTCCGTAGATAACGTTAGAATCCCAGTTAAGATTTGTTATTAATTCATATTTTCTCTTATCAGAGCTTGTTCCATAATTTTTCTCCATGAATTCAACATTGATAAGATGTCTGTTCTTAGAAATCTCATAAAGCTTATATGTTTCTGTTCCCTCCACTTCATCTGAAGGAGTGGCAGCAAACATAGTATTCTCAGTTGATGACTTTATGGGCGCTCCGAGAGTATACTCCTGATTTCCGATTGCAGCTTCATTGACTCCTATCTCACCGACTGCGAATATATCTTTAGGCTTATCTAAATCTAAACCTGTAATTACATTATTCAATCTTGTAATACTAAGTCCTTTTATGTCATTAATGCCATTTTCCTCATCTCTTCTTAGATAAGCCATCTTTTCAGATGTCATTGAGGCATCAAGTATAAGCTCATAAGCAGTACCGTTGTACTTAACTATGAAAGGTACAGTAGCTTCGTTATTATTTTTATCCTTTAGTGTAAGATTTGATAGCACATATTGATTTCCGGCAGTGTCATACTCACACCCTGAACTAAAAACATCCTTTGTAATGACTGTAGAGAACAAGAAGTGATCCTCATTTTCTACCTGGCCTATCTCTCCATCCTTCTTTTCATAGAACTTCAATGTAAATTTGGTATCATTATCTAAAGCAGTAGAATTACTTGAAAACCTTAAGTTAAGGGTCTCTTCATTGTTAAGAGAAAGGTTTGTAATCCTAAGGTTAGTCGAAGAAAGAGCACCTACATTGATCTGATTTGAAGCATAGTAACCTATACCACAGTCTTCAAGCTCATCTTCACTGCGGTTTTCCTTGTTGATGTAATATGTTGTAATCGCTGTGGATATTCCTTCAGTTGAATAATCAAAACCACTTACAGAACTACTGTAGAACACAGAATGTACGGTTCCTGCGGTATTATCGAATTCCACTACAAAAGATCCATCTAAAATGGATTCATCAAAAATATATGGTCTGATCAGACTAAAGATAAATTTCTCTGCATCTGACTTGCTATTAGAATTATAATCACCTTTATCAACCTTTATATATGAGTAAAGATGGACATTACCCTCATTATCCTTCTGAGTCGGTAAACCGAAGGCATCCTTTCTCTCTGTTGATATATCTGTTGAATACTTATTAATATCTGCCTTTAAGTCATCCTGCACGCCCCTGCTTGCAGACACAGCAAGTCTTGACTGCATGGCATAGTAAATGGTCCTTGCAGCCTCATTGTTCTGCTTATACTTTGAGTGCGCAATCCAGCCCAGCGCACTTACAACCGAGATACCCGTAATTATAGCTATAACAGCAATAATTATGATTAGCTCAATCAGGGTAAAACCGGCTGTTTTATTCTTTTTATCTATATTATAAAGTTTATTCATCCAATCACCTCAAATCAAGAAGACAAAAAACAACTTGGTACATAAAAGATTATATCTTCTCTCTGCAAACTATAGGCACATATAACCATATATACATAATTATTATAATTATTTAAAAATTATAAATTTTTCATAAACTCCGCCGAATAGTCTACACTTAAATGAATTGTATCATATTTTTTCTTTTTTTTCAACAAAAACCAAGATGATAATAAATGAAAATATTGTGAAGATATTTTAATCTGTATCAAATCAGGGAAATGTGAGAATTGCACACATAAAAAGCCTGAAACCCAGCATCTGTAGGATTCAGGCATGAATTTAAATAACAATGTCTTTGTTAAATGTTTTAATCATAGAACGCTACTCTTCTCAGTTCTTCCATGGTGGTAACACCCTGCTCTATAAGCTCTATACAGCTTCTCTTTAGGGTTTTCATACCTTGATGCTCGATAGCATACTCCTTCAGTTCTTCTGTGGTTGCACCTCCGGAAATCATCGCTCTTACAGGCTTATCAACTACGAGAATCTCATGGATTGATATTCTTCCGGAGTAGCCGGAACCCTTGCACTGTCCACAGCCCACCGGAATCTTGACATTCGGAATATCATAACCGATGTACTCAATTTCTGCTTCTGTAAGCTTTCCTACCTTTGCACAGTTCGGGCAAACCTTTCGTACCAGTCTCTGCGCAATGATACCGTCCAATGCGGAAGAAAGCATGTAAGGCTCGATACCCATATCTACAAGTCTTATAACAGAGGATGCAGCGTCGTTGGTATGGAGGGTAGAAAGCACCAGGTGGCCTGTAATAGCCGCTCTTACTGATATTGAGGCTGTTTCTGTATCTCTGGTCTCACCAACCATTATGATATCAGGATCCTGACGCAGGAGTGCACGGAGGCCTATCTCAAAGGTAAGACCTGCGATATTATTAACCTGCATCTGATTTAGCTTTGGAAGGTTTTTCTCAACCGGATCCTCGATGGTCGAGATATTCACAGGTTTCTTAAGAAGGTCAGCCAATATCATGTAGAGAGTAGTTGACTTACCTGAACCTGTAGGGCCGGTAACATATATGATACCATTCAGAGATTGAAGCATCTTCTGAACCTTCGCATAGTTTTCTTCATTCATACCAAATGAATCGGCATAATCTATGTTTGCATTGTTTGAAAGCACTCTCATAACAACCTTTTCACCGAAGGTTGTAGGAATTACGGATACACGGACATTTATAATCTGATCTCTGATACGCACTCTGAAGTGACCATCCTGAGGGATTCTTCTTTCAGCAATATCAAGGTCTGACATAATTTTAATTCTTGCAACTAAGGATGCATGAATATTTTTCTGCAGTGTAACATAATCAACTATAGCGCCATCTATTCTCATGCGGACGGATGTCATCTTTTCAAATGGCTCGATATGAATATCCGATGCATTTTCCATGTAAGCTTTTTCTATAAGGCTGTTAACGAGGTTGATAATCGGAGTTTCGTCACCATCTGAGATATCGACAAGCATCTCTTCTATGGAAGGCTCGGTATTCGACTCATTCGCCACGTTAACCGCGGTTTTTGCGGATATTTCTGTATAATAATAGTTAATGGCATTTTTAAGAGGAGCAGCCTCAGCAACGTAAAGATCTACGTCCATACCTACGGTCTGCCTGATATCCTCTATACCGTAGAGGTTAAGAGGGTCGTTAACAACAAGTACGAGGTGCTCATTTTCTACAGCTACAGGAAGCATGAGATACTTCTCTGCAAGCTGCTCCGGCACGAGCTCAACAGCTTTAACATCCACCCTTACCTGTGATATATCTACAACCTGAAGATCAAGTCTCTCGGCAAGCGCACCAATCATCTGAAGCTCTGTGATAAAGCCGAGACTGATAAGGATAGAACCTATCTTCTCGCCCTTATGCTCCTTCTGATACGCGAGTGCCTGCATAAGCTGGTCTTCGGTTATGTAACCCATCTCTATAAGAGTATCACCTAATCGGAGTTTTTTAATACTTCCTGAATCCAATTCTTGTCCCCTCCCTTGTTACTGTTTAGTTAGTGTTCCCGGTAATTAATGAATTAATTACTCTGTATCCCCATCTGTAGACTCTTCTTCACCACCCTCAGCATCTTCCTCATTAGCTTTATTGGGAGATGTGTAAGATGTGTCGTCATACATATACATTTGCAATATAACATTTAATATTTTTGTTCTTTTTGATATCTGTCTTATACGACCATTTGCATCTGTTTCATATCTTGCAACAGGTTCGCTCCATGAGTATGATACCACTCTTGTGGCAGGATTATTGTTGATAAAATCATTGAGAAGCCTTCTTTCTCTGCCTTCATCCCCCTCAACATTAAGGGTTACATTAGCTGCGTACACGCCTGAATTAGTAGTATCTCCTGCTTCATTTACAGCATCGTTTAAGCTAACCATCTCGCCGGATGAAAGAAGCTCTTCGACTGTCTTTTCTTCCTCTGCGACAGCATCGGCTGCTTCAGTTGAATCCGAATTTTCAGTAACACTTACTTCATCAGTTTCAGCTCCGGCTTCCTCCTTTTCAGCGGCTTCCTTGGCTTCCTTTTCCTTTTGTGCAACAGAGTACTTGTAAGGCTCTAAAAGCACAAATTCCGATGGCATCTCAATATTTAAGCTTGTTACTAAAAGCTTGTTGTTAAGAGCTTTGTCGGTTATATACTTATCAATCTGAGATGAATTCATCATGGGGAGGTATATGGATGAAAGACTTTCAACATTTTTATCCATGGTATCAACATAGGTTTTTATGGTATCAACCCTCATGATCTTCATCTTCATGTTGTCATAATCTTCTTTGACCTTTGATATTTCCTTATTTGTCTTGGAAATCTTGTTATATATCGGTCTTATGGCACCCAGTCCAAATATAGCGATAATAACAACAAAACCGAGTATATATAGGAGCTTTTTGTCTCTCTCTGTCATCTGTGTCTGCATAACTTACTCCACCCCACTTTCATCTGCTGCTGTGCTACTCGAACCGGAGTCAACTGAACTTGAACTGCTCGAACCGCTGTCACTAGAGCTATTTTCATCTGAACTGTCTGAATCGGATTCACTCGAACCGGATTCAGCCTCAGAACTAACATCTTCTGAATTCTCAGAGCTTTCAGAGCTTACATCCTCCGATTCAGTAGTACTCGAACCACCTCTAACACCATTCTTATCCATCTCTTCTCTCTTGAGCTCTTCTTCACTCTTTCCTGCTATTTCTGAAAGTATACATGTAAGATTTATGGTCCATCCACCGTTATCATTATGTATGTAGCCTGTGTAATTTACGTTATCGAAGGCCTTGTCCTCCATAAGCCTGGATACGAACTTATTGACCTTTTCCTCTTTAGAGGCTGTTGCGGATATAGCAATAACACCTGTAGAGCTGTCGTAATTGGATATCTGGATATCCGCAAGTCCCTCAGCTGCCTTCTTCATGGTTTTTATAACAGAGTAGTTTGGCCAAGGGAAGGAATTAATGTTTTGATTCAATATATATAAACTACCATAATGCTTTCCGTAGCTTCCCGCTTTGGCAGCTGCTTCGTCGTAATCAAGCACCTGCACTATATTTACAGGATTTTTTACGTAATCCTGATACTCTTTTAACTGTTTTGAAGTTTTGGAATTAACAACCGCAAATACTATGGTTACTATAGTCATTACAACTATTGTAATTCCATATGGTATGAGCTTCTTTATGAGCGCAGACTTGTCGGAGGACTCTTTCTTCTCGGAAAAATCAATCACTTCCATTATATTTAATTGATTTTTTCGCTCAACCACACCCGCTACCGGATACAAAAGCTCATTTAACGTATATTGGGGATCCTTAATATTAACCTTGGAATTGTTATTTAGTCTCTCGATTGACACATCGTAAGAAAGAGTATCCTTTATGGTATAGGTACAGTTTACCGCATCCTGCTCACCCATACCTGAAAGGTAAATTGCCTCTATCTGATCCTCAACTCTCTGGGATGCCGCGAACTGGTTAATCTGGTTTACAGTCGCAGCTATATCTCTTGCGAAGCCCTCAGTTCCAACATCGTTGAATACACGCCTTGATGCTGAATAAAAGTATGCTCCCTTAACGAAGAATACCGATGTAATAGTATTACCGTCGAGGTTCATAACTATACAGGTCTTTCCTGTTACACTATCCTCCTGTAAGAGGAAGTTTATGGTAACACCGGTACTACTATTGATATTCTCGATACCCAGTCCTGCAGCCTTAAAAAGCTGTGAATACTCAAGTATAAGACTTTTATCCGCTACTTCTGCACAAAGCTTCTTTTGCTTTATCTTCTTGTCGCTGGAAATCTCGTAAAATCCGACTACCTGATCATTGCCTTCATCTGCAACCTCCCTCTTTAAGTACTCTTCACTTTTTTTCTTTGACTGAAACGGAATGTCTACCATCCTGACAGCCACATGAGGATTAGTTACGATAAGCTTTAAGCCCTTTTTACTAAGCTTATTTGCCTCCCAGAATTCCTTCATACTCTGGGAAAGAGCGGCTGAATCCATAATCACGCCATTGAGGATTGAGCCCTCAGGCACAGGCATGGTATAAACCTTGTCAATACTTACGTTTTTTCCTTTTGCACTTCCGGATATGACCTGTACATGCGTGTTGGATAAATATACAATCAATCCCATATTTCCTATCCTCCAATTCAAGTCTCGAATATTTTGCCCATGCGAAGCTTTAACTTCGACTTAGGTATAAGCAACTAAGCAGGTGTAATAACCTTTTATAAAATTAACTTGCTCCAATACTCTTATATGATCCGTAAATTGGTGTTATAACGGATAATATAATGAAACCAACTACAGCTGCAAGTACTACAATCATAACAGGTTCAATATATGAAACCATCTGTGTAATAGCCTTGTCGGATTCAAATTCCAGGTCTTCAGCTATGGAAACAAGCATGGTGTCGAGAGAACCCGCTTCCTCACCTACATTTATGGAGGAAGTAAGTTTATTGATAAAGCCGTCTACACCCTCTAAAGAAGATGTAAGTGTATTACCGGCCTGAACACTCTTTATTACCTCATCAAACTGCTCTTCTATGTAACTGTTTCCAATAGTGGTTTTTGCTATGGAAAGACATGTTACAATCGGAATACCCGATGAGTACAGCGAGCAAAGAGTTCTCGCAAATCTTGCTGTATATATGATTTTTAAAAGTTTTCCAATCTTTGGTGCTTTTATCTTAAACTTGTCGAACTGATAAACAACTGCCGGAATCTTCTTTAAGAAATAAAGTATAAGCCATATAACAGCGGCAGCTATAATAAGTGTATACCAGTATTTTCCTACAAATGAACTGATTGCCATCATAATTTCGGTTGTAAAGGGAAGTGAGTCCATCTTATCAAACATAGACTTAAACTGTGGAAGAACAAATCCGAAAATTACTGCAACTACGACCACAATAAGAAATGATAATATCTTAGGGTAAGTCATGGCACTTTTTATCTTTGCATTCATTCTGTCTTCTCTTGTATACTGATCAGCCATTCTAAGAGCTGTGGTGTCGAGCTTACCACTGGCTTCAGCTGCCTTGTACATATTGGTAATAAGAGGGGGGAACACACCCGGAAGATTCTTCATGGCTTCCGAAAGAGGAACACCCTGTACAACATAGCTTGTTATCTCTTTATAAATCACTCTTTCGTAAGGTGTTATAGATTCATCCTCAGACATAATCTGTAGTGCCTTAACAAGTGAAACGCCGGCATTTAAAAGAGTTCCGATCTGTCTGGAGTACTCTGCCAAAGCCTTTGTTTTAAGAGGTTTATACTTTTTTAATTTTGCGGCATCCTTAAAATCCAGAAGCATAAGGCCTTCTGCACGTAGCTTTTCATGCAAATCCTGTTCGCTCGATGCATTTAACTTACCACTTTTTACTTTTCCACCAGCATCCTGTGCTTTATACTTATATAAGGCCATTTATTTTCCTCCATGCAAAAACACGTATTTATTCAGTCGAATAATTCATAACCTTCAAACTTAATCTAACTGTCCACTCAGCGTAACCCTTTTTCCCTCTGACGTAATAGGCGATGTAATTTCCGTTTCTGTATGTAAATGAAATGGGTTCATTGTTTATGTTGTCCCAGGAAATAATGGTTACGTACCCCTTTGTATCACTGAGCTTTCGTATCTGATTCTCAACTGACTTTGAAATACCACTGTTGGAATCAAAATCATAAACAGTTCCGTTTCTATACTTTTCTATAGCAAGCATCTTCATAGCGGTAAGTACGTCCTTACCTTCACGAAGTGTCCTTCTTGCATCCGTATTTACCTTGAAAAACATACCTGCGCCGACACCGATAAGAACCACCCACAGAACTATGCTTATTATCAGGACAATATCCCTGTGTTCTAATTTTCTTCTAAATCTATCCTTCACCAATAATCATCACCCTCTTTGCACCTTGCCCCATAAAAAGGGAAAAATCAAGCAAAATGACACCTCTTCCCTGCGATTATCCCCTTAAAACCATACTTCCATAAAAACACTTGTTAAAAGTATACCATAAAAATTATAAAAATTCAACAAAATGAGTAAATATTCGAATTTTATAGGTGGCTATAATATCGGTTGGTTTTCTTATGTTAAGTATTAATGTACCGTGGGCGGGTGTGGGACCACCTAAATCGCAGAAAACAAAAAAAGGAGGGCTCCGCCCTCCAACAGTATATTTACGCGCTGGTAACCAAGAACATTACAACAAAAAGTATGCTTACAATCCAAGTAGCAGGACGAACCTTTTGGAATTGACCTGTCAAGGCTCTTGTGAGAACAAAACTGAAAAACCCAAAAGCGATGCCATAGCTTACGTTGTTTGTAAATGGCATCATAACGATGGTCATAAATGCAGGAAGAGCTTCGGATATGTCGGACCAATCTATGTCGGTTATGCTTCCCATCATGAGTATACCGACGTAAATAAGTGTGGCTGCCATAGCACAACTTGGGATAAGCTTAGCAAGAGGTGAAAAGAAAATTGATATAAAGAAGAGTATACCTGTTGTTAAGGCTGCAAGTCCTGTTTTACCGCCTTCTGCAACTCCGGCTGAAGACTCTACAAAGGGAGTTACTGTTGCGGTTCCAAAAATAGAAGCAAATATTATCGAAACAGAATCAGAAAACATGGTAGCTTTAAAGTTTGGTATCCGACCATCTTTAGTAAGTATATCAGCCTTTGTGCAAATGCTGTAAAATGTACTCATGGAGCCAAACATATCTATCATACAGAAAGCCAGCAAAAGCGATGTAAATGATATGCTAAGTTCTAAAACTGAATGAGTCTTTAGATATACAGAAAAATCAAAGCCTTCCGAAAAAACCTTACCAAATGCTTCTTTAAAAAACATTTTGAAAGCATGGCCAGGATTAAAAGATAGTCCGTTTAAAAAATCATCATAGAAGTCCTTTATGGTAAGTCCGAATATGTAGTAAAGGGCAGTCCCGAGAATCAACCCCCAGAATATCGATCCCTTCACCCTCTTTATAGATAGAGCAGCAATTATCATTAAGGTTATAATGGTAACCAAAATAGGCATTATCTGTGCCCATGTGACATTCTTATCCAACATATTAAAGCTTGTCATCCCTACCAGGGTAGAGTCACTTGGCACTATAAGTCCGGAATTCTTAAAACCAAGAAAAGCGACAAACAGACCGATTCCGGCAGGTATAGAGCATCTTACACAAGTTGGTATGGCATAAAACATCTTTTCTCTGACTCCGGTAAGAGTAAGGATGATAAATATAATGCCGTTACCTAAAGTAAGAACCAATGCATTTGCATATGTAAAGCCCGTAACCGTGCAAACAGTATATGCAAAAAATGCATTCAATCCCATACCGGTTGAGATACCTACCGGAAGATTTGAAAACACACCCACAAGTATAGTTCCGAAAACGGATGCACATGCTGTCGCAATGTAAATTGCATCAAAGGACACTCCGTCAAGCTTAGAAAACATACCTGCATTAACCATCAGAATATAAGCCATAGCCATAAAGCAAGTAGCCCCAGCTATAACCTCGGTTTTAAAGGTTGTATTTCTCTTGTCCAGTTTAAAATAAAACTTTAATCTCTCCATATAAGCTGTCCCCTGATTGATATGTTGTCTCTAGATAAAAAATGTTATGTTAGTTGATATTGTTAATATGCTTCTGTACATCGGTGTTGTCGTTACACTTATTTCTGATTTTATCATGATTTATGATAATTATCCATAATTATTTGTTTTTACCCTCACGGAGACCGTACTTTTTCCGTTTTTCATCAAAAGTACCGGCTGTGGGACGGAAGTTTTAGCTTCGGGACCCTCCCTTTTAAGAAAATCTGCAATTTTGACGGTTCCTCTCCCGCCTGCGACACCTACAGAACCCTCCCTTTTAAGAAAATCTACGATTTTGACGGTTCCACTCCCCCCGAATTCTTCCACTTCATCACCCCACACTTGAATTTCATATTTCGTTGTGTTAAGGTATATGTTGATAATACTATAAAAAAGAGGGAATTCTCATGAAGAAGATACTTAAAATTGTCGGAACCACCCTTATTATGGCAGTTGTGCTAATAGTTGGTGTTCTGATAGTGAATTCTGTTAAGGGCAGAGATAATCTCAGAGAAGGCGGAATCGTAAATGTAGACGCTGATAAAAGCAAAAATGGAAGTACTTCCACTGCCAATACCGATGATGAAGAAAAAGGTGGAGATGTGGATAATGTTGAACCTTCAGACTCTGATGAGATAAATGATTCGGGTGATGAGGATACTGAAAGTGCTTCTGTAGATGGACATGTAGTTCAGGATTTTCTACCCAAATACACTTCTGATACAATCCCATCAAAAATGATAGAGTATACCAATATCGTCGTTAACGAAGAGCAGCTCGATAACGTTAACGACTATAAGCGAGAAGGTACTATAGGATTTGGCCAAGGCAAGGATTACACCTCGGTCGAGGGAGTTATAACCTTCCGTGGTAACAATTTCAGAAACTCTCCTGCTTATGGTGAAGCAACTATGAGCGAATACAGTATGGAAAAGCTTTGGAACGTGGGAACAGGAAGTATGACCAGTAACGGAGCTTATTGGAGCGGAAGTGGTTGGACCGGTCAGCCCCTCCTTGTAAAGTGGCCTGCAAAAACCAAGCGGCATATGAGGATGTACCGCTGGGCAAAGCAGGATGATGACCTGGTAGAAGCAATCTACGCTTGTATGGATGGTAATATATACTTCATAGATATAAGAAACGGAAAGCAGACCAGAAAGCCTATGGAGCTTGGATTTGTATTTAAAGGAGCGGGAGCGCTTGATCCAAGAGGTTATCCTATCATGTATGTAGGTGCCGGTTATGACGGAAGCAACGGAACAGCCAGAGCATTTATTATAAATCTTCTTACCAATAAGGTTATGTATGAGTTTGGAAACGACGATCCATTTTCCCTTAGAGGACACTTAAGCTTCTTCGATTCTTCTTCACTGGTTGATGCAGAAACTGATACCCTGATACAGCCGGGTGAAAACGGAATCCTTTATCTTATAAAGCTTAATACGAATTACGATGAAGAAAAAGGAAAGCTGTCCATAAATCCGGACAGGGTTGTTAAATGGAGATATAAGGGTAAGCGAAGCAATAGCCAGACATATTGGCTTGGCATGGAATCCAGTGCAGCTATCTATAAGGGATATATGTTTATAACAGATAACGGTGGACATCTCATGTGCCTGAACTTAAATTCACTAAGATTACGTTGGGTGCAGGATATACTTGATGATTCAAACTCTACTCCGGTTCTCTCTGTAGAAGGCGGAAAGCTTTACATATATGTAAGTACATCCTTCCACCTGGGATGGCGAAGTTCTACCACGGTTGAAATTCCTATCTGGAAGATAGATGCAGCGGATGGCTCTATAGTTTGGAAGAGGTCCTACACCTGTTCTTCAGTAGACGGTGCTTCCGGTGGTGTGCAGTCCACTATTGCAATCGGATACAAATCACTTGCTCGCTACATCTATGTTACAGTAGGTAGAACGGGCGGAACCAATAACGGTGTTCTGGCATGTATTAGCAAGCGCTCCGGAAGAGTTAAGTGGGAGCAGGCAGGCCCTTATACCTGGTCATCTCCTGTATGTGTTTATAATACATTCGGTAAAGACGAGGTTTTATATGCAAGAAGTGATTCAAAGCTTCTTATGGTAGATGGACTTACCGGTGAGACAGACTCAGAGTTGGAGCTTGGAAGCGGCAATATAGAAGCTTCTCCTGCGGTTTACAACGACACACTTGTTCTCGGAACAAGAGGAAATAACATATTCGGAGTAAAATTAAAGTAAATATACTTAAACAAAAAACAGCAATAACTTGGGAGTTATCCCAAGTTATTGCTGTTTTATATATCAAATCATGAGGATTGGTGTTAGCATATCTTATGTTAAACTACAAAATATCCATCCTTACTGTAGAGATATGATTCAAGGCGGCTGTTATCGATATCCTTTTCAATTAACTCCTTATTTTCTAAGAGATAAGCCTTCTCTTTATCAAATGCATAGAGCCTGTAGATGATAACACGAACCTTCTCTCCCACCTTTATACTTCTTCTTTCCAAAGAACGGTGGGTGGTAAGTATAACTCCGTTTAAGTTAATCTTTAATTCAAGCGCATTTCCACGGAAAAGAATATCTATAACTTCTCCTTCTTCCGAGCAGTCAATCACATTCTTGAATCTCTGGTTATCAATCTTAAATGCCTCGACAAACTCAGGTCTGATAACAGCTCCTTCGTAATCACCCTTATCAAAGCCACGAAGCTTATGATAATCAGTTATGATTGTGGACTGACCGATAAACTCAGATACGAAAGGTGTCTCAGGATTCTTGTAAATCTCTAAAGGCGAACCAATCTGCTCTATCCTACCCTGGTTTGTAACGATAATCTGATCTGCAACCTCTACAGCCTCGTCCTGATCATGTGTTACGAAAATACTTGTGATGCCTACTTTGTAAATCATTTCACGAAGCCATGTTCTTAATTCCTGGCGCACCTTTGCATCGATAGCTGCAAAAGGCTCGTCGAGAAGAAGTAAGCTTGGGTTTGGCGCAAGAGCTCTTGCAAATGCAACTCTCTGACGCTGTCCACCTGAAAGCTGGTTTGGATAACGCTTCTCAAAGCCTTTAAGGCCTGTGAGTTCGAGCAGTTCATTTACCCTTTCCTTAATCTTTTGCTTGTCCCACTTTTTAAGCTTTAAGCCAAAAGCTATATTCTGGTATACAGTCATATATCTGAAAAGTGCATAGTTCTGGAACACAAAACCTATACCTCTCTCGGCTGGAGATATGTTATTAACGACCTTACCGTCGATTATTATCTCTCCCGAATTAGGATTTTCCAAACCTGCGATCATACGTAAAATGGTTGTTTTACCACTTCCGGATGGTCCGAGGAGTGCTACAAGTCTTCCCTTTTCTATGCCGAAATTAACATCCTTAGATGCTTGAAAATCTCCGTAGTTTTTATTTATATTTTTTAATTCAACGTACATAGTTAACCTCCATAGGTACATCAATTACTGTTGTTTAATGTGCCGATTTGTGCTGCTCTTCCTTTTCCTTAGAACCGTGCTCAAATATATTTCTGAATATAAGCACTATGATTGCTATGATAACAAGGAGTGAAGAAACTGCAAATGATGCTGTTATCGAGTCTGCCGATCCTGCAAGATAAAGCGCATCAATTTCCAAAGGAAGTGTAAATGTCTCTCCTCTGGTCTTTGAAAGTGCATTAACCGCTCCGAATTCACCTAAAGCTCTGGCTGTACAAAGGATGATTCCGTAGAGAAGCGCCCACTTTATATGAGGGAAGGTAATCTTTTTAAAGATTGTAAATCCTTTTGCACCCATGAGTGCTGCAGCTTCCTCTTCATCCTTACCCTGTGCGTTAAGAACAGGAATAAGCTCTCTGGAAACAAATGGAAATGTTACGAATATTGTTGCAAGACACACACCCGGTAAAGCAAATACAATCTTTATATCAGTTCCGAGCGCTTCGTTGATACTGTCTATTATTGGTGCAGCCCATCCCATACGCCCGAAGGTCATGATAAATGCAAGACCTGCTATAACCGGAGAGATGGAAAATGGTATATCTATAAGGGTTGCAAGCACCTGTTTACCCTTAAATGTATATTTTGTCAAAAGCCATGATGCCACAAGTCCGAAAAATGTATTTACAAGCACAGCAACTACCGTAGCAAGTATAGTAACCTTGAATGCTGATGATACATAGACTGTGGAAAGAGCTTCTTTATAAAATGATAAGCCGCTTTTTAAGGAATTGGCCAACACTGATATAAGTGGAAGAACCAGCATTAATAATACAAACAGAACACTGATAGTAATCAGCACTATTTTTGTAACCTTTCCTCCCTTTTGTGCTTCGTTCATTATTACCTCCTATCGAAGTTTAGCTGAGATGCCGCACGAGAACTTCAGGTTCTCGTGTCGGACCTTACAAGTTTACGGCTTCGGCGTAAACCTGATAGTTGAAACTTTTAAACGTTATTTGTTCTACGTGACTGCTTAACCTGAACTATATTAATTAGCAACAATAACAGGAATGAAACTATAAGCAGTATAAGCGCTATAGAAGTTGCTCCACTGTAATCCATATAGTTAAGTTTCTGCATGATTACGTATGAAACCACCTGAGTGTGTTCCTTCTGGCTGTTTCCGGAGATATAGATAACACTTCCGTACTCACCTATACCACGTGCGAAAGCAAGTCCGAAGCCTGTTATAAGAGATGGTCTTAATTCCGGTAAAATAACCTTAAAGAATGTCTGTCTCCTGTTGCCACCCAATATAAATGATGCTTCTTCATACTGAGAATCAAGCTTCTCCAATACAGGCTGTATAGCTCTTACTACAAAAGGAATACCAATAAAGATAAGTGCTATGGTAAGACCTATGTGTGTATATGAAATTCTGATACCAAGCTTAGAGAGTGGTTCTCCGATTTCACCTGTTGTAGAGTACATCTTAGAGAGTGTAATACCTGCTACTGCTGTAGGCAGAGCGAAAGGTAACTCGATAAGACCATCAAGAATTCTCTTTCCCGGGAAGTTATAGCGAACCAATACCCAGGCAAGTATAACACCAAATACACTGTTTATGATGGCAGCTATGAGAGAACAAAGTATACTGGTTCCAAATGCATAAAGTACTGCAGGAGTTGTAACTGTTTCCCAAAATTCCTTAGGAGACAATCTAAATGCATATACTAAAACAGAAGCAAGAGGAATCAGAATCAATATCGAAAGCATTGCAATAGTAATGCCAAATGTCAATCCAAAACCGGGTATAACCCGCTTTCCTTTTCTCATGTTTACCTCCAAGTTGAGGCTTTTTGCTGAAGCCTTTTGATTTGATATAGATTTTTTTGATTTGATATAGATTTGATATAGATACACAAAAAGCGGGGCAAGCTGTCCCGTTTTTTGCATATTATTTATTGGTTGATTCAAATATCTTTAGCCAGCCCTTTATTTTTCGCTAACCTGGTGACAATTCCGCTTATAGCGGAATTGTTAAAGCTGGTAAGGTTGATTCAAGTATCTTTAGCCAGCCCTTTATTTTTTGCTAAAGCTGGTAAGGTTGATTCAAGAAAGTAAGAACCAGCTTTTTTTAGCGAGCATAAATCTCATCAAAGATTGCGCCGTCCTTGAAGAACTTATCATAAGCTTCTTTCCAACCACCGAAGTCATCGATATTGCAAAGTTTCATATCAAGATCAAACTTATCAGCATAGTTCTTAAGTACATCTTCGTTAGATGGACGATATCCGTTCTTTCCGATGATTTCCTGTGCTTCATCTGTGTAAAGGAACTCAAGATACTCTTTAGCTAACTCCTCAACACCATCCTTCTTAGCGTTCTCGTCAACTATAGCAACACTTGGCTGAGCTAAGATACTTACGCTAGGAGATACGATTTCATAATCATCCGGGTACTCATTTACAGTTGCGATAGCTTCATTTTCCCATGAAAGAAGTACATCACCCTGTCCGTTTTCAACGAATGTTGTTGTTGATCCACGTGCACCTGAATCCATAACTGTTACATTTGCATATAAAGCCTTAACGAATTCCTTAGCTTTCTCTTCATCGTTATCGTTGTTCTCAAGAGCATACTCCCAAGCTGCAAGGAAGTTCCACATAGCTCCACCACTTGACTTAGGATCCGGTGTGATAACCTCAACACCTTTCTTAATTACATCGTCCCAATCTTTGATACCCTTTTCATTACCTTTTCTTACAAGGAAAACGATTGTTGATGTATATGGTGATGAATCCTTATCAAACTCATCAATCCATCCATCTTCGATAAGTCCTGCATCCTGGATAAGGTTGATGTCGTTCTCAAGAGCAAGTGTAACAACATCAGCTTCAGCACCCTCGATTACTGAACGAGCCTGTCCGCCTGAACCACCGTGTGACTGAACGATTTCAATATCTTTACCCTTCTCATCCTTGTAGTGCTTCTTGAATACTTCGTTGTACTCTTCATAAAGCTCTCTGGTAGGATCGTAAGATACGTTTGTTAATTTAAGCCCCTTCTTCTCATCTTTACTACCTGCTGACTTTCCACATCCTGTTGTAAGAGATGTAGCTGCAACAACTGTTGCAAGAGCAAGAGTTAAAATTCTGCTTGTTAATTTTCTCATTTTAATATCCTCCAAAAAAAATTGATTTGATATAATCGGCTGCGCTGTTCGCAACCTGTATATGCAAGATACTATAGGTTGAAAAATAATTCAAGAGAAAAATATACTTTTTTTATGTTTACATATCGTTTTTGATATATATCTAAATAAATCATAAGTCACTCTTAGTAATTAAAACCACTTATTCAAGCCATGTTTCACACCCTTTAAATCCCATAAATACTGCATTTTCACGAAATAAAAAAGCCGAAACCATGATATAAACCATGATTTCGGCAAAATTTTAAATATTTGATTCTTTTTTAGCCAAATCTATAAAATCTTTCATACTTTCGGATAAAAACTTGTTTTTATGATATACGATACTATACTTTCTCGTAAGCTTTATACCCTTTATATGAAAAGTCTTTATTTTATTGGTCTTTATGCTGTCTTCTACCATGCGAAGAGGAAGTATGGATACGCCTAGCCCCGCTGCAACTGCATTTGAGAGAGCCGCCGTACTGGTAGACTCCCATATGGGATCGATTTTTACCCCTTTTGCAGCCAAGTGACTTTCTGCCTGCTGTCTGGTGCCACTTTCCTTTTCTCTCATAAGAAAGCTCTCTGTGTTTAGCTCTGAAACCTTAACATCGTCTCTATCCGCAAATTTATGAAATCTACCGCATATGGGCACCAACTCATCATCCATAAATACTTCTTTTATTATACCTTCATGGTTTACATCACCCTCTACAAAGGCAAAGTCCAGCTTATTTTGGATTATCATATCCTGAATAACATCGGAATTATCTACCACAACCTTGATAGTAAGATCCTTATGTATTCTTTTATATTTTATAACAAGCTTTGGTAATATACACGAACCTATACTTATACTGGAACCAATCTTTATTACACCCTTTTCATTCCAGTTTTTCATCTTATCATCCATCTCATCGTAGAGTGAGATAAGTCTCGCGGCTTCTTTGTAAAGCTCTGTCGCCGCGTCCGTAGGTCTTATGCTTCTGCCATCCCTTTCAAAAAACTTGGTGTTGTAATACTCCTCCAGTTCTCTGATAGCCAGACTGGTAGCGGGCTGTGTCAGCCCCAGCTTCTTACCTGCCGCAGTTACACTTCCTTCATCATAAACCGCAACAAAAACCCTTATATGCTTAATATTCATATCGTTCCTCCCGAGAAAAACAATATTTCCGGACTTTTATTAGAGGTGGAAGATTTCTCCGACCAAGTTAAACCAATACTTCCTTTAACTTTTCTAAGTCCAGTCTGAATACAGGATCAAATTCCTCTGATAATATGTAAGTGAGAAGCGATTTTGTAAACTGGATTACTTCAACACTTGATCTAATCTCTGACAATCTGCTGGTGCATACCATAAGTCTTCCGCTGTATACACGGCCTTCGAAAAGTATTCCAAGCTTATGATTTCTGTCAAAGTTATCTATCATCTGAACTATCGGTCTGTAAGAAATATCTGTTACATCATCGAGTATTACACAGTCTGAGTGTGAAACAATCTTATACCACTGAGGTGTAGAGTACTTAAGGGTTGGGAAGCTGTTAAACACCGGATGAGTATTATTTATAAGAAGTCCCATAGTTCCGACTGCTGTAGGCTTTTTCATCCATTCACATATATTTCTAAACATTGGATAACACCAAAAATCAGTACAGTAAAAGCCTCTTATGGCTTCACTCACCTCATAAGGTAAAAGCAGTACACTTTGACCGTTTTTAAGAGCTGCTGAAGCCTCCGCCATATCATTTGTAATAAGTGCAGAGTACTTAAGATTATGAGAATTAACAGCAAATGATTCTTTAACCTCACTTAGCTCCGGATACCGAACAACTTCACCCGGCTCTGCTTCACCAAGTGTAAGAGCCCCAAAAGGAAGTCCGTCCCAAGCTCTGCTCGGTCTTTGTTTAACGTCAAGTATGCTACTTATCCTTGCTTCACTTGAATCTCTGTTTGGATAAAGCCAGAGATCATAGCTGTTTTGTATATCAGTATTATTGATATGTAATGTAAGTCTTAGAGCGTAAGGTCTCTCTGTATCCGGTAATGTAACATTAATAGGCGAAAGCTTAACCAGATCACTTACTCCGTCAGGAACACTTATCTCGCCCTCTGCTATACATGTAAGCACAGGCCCTCTGCTGTAAGCATCTGAAAGTATATGCTGTCCCTCAGGGTGCAGCTTTCCGGCCTTTCTTACGGCTCCGACATCTACAATCTTTAGCGACCAATTAACCTTTGCATTGGATAATCTTGCCGGATTGTAATATCTGATAGCTGTATCTGCATGGAACTCATCACCACCTCTTAAGATGTATGATGTGAAATTAGCCATAAGTACAGCATCAGAGCAGTATCCTCTCCACTCTTCTGCATTTACAAGACCCTTTGAGTCCATAAATGCGTCCAATATACCTACCAAAGCGGTACCCTGTCCCTGGAAATCCTGTATATCCAGTATCTGATAGCCTGCTATCAAGTCAGATCTTGCAGCAGCCTCGAGCTCCTCTTTATAACAATCAACAGCAAACTTACCGCTTGCCATAAAGAAATCCTCAGCCAGATCAAGCATACCTTTGCTTTCAAGTCTTTCTCTGAAAACTTCAAAGTTTCTTGCCTTTAAAGGTCCTTTATATTTACTTATCTCCCTAAAGTTAGGGTATACGGCAAACTGTCCTATCTCATGAGATATAACCGGAATCTTAGGCACCAGTATTTCATCATCAAGCTCTGAAGCCTTAACTTTCTTTACACCGGTACCATACTGAATCTCAATCTCTGCATCCGGGTCAACCCCTGAGACATCGATATTTTCTATATCAGGATGGATAATCTTATCGTAATTATATGTAGTGGAAGGCTCCTCTGACTGTATATGTCCGAGAGGTGTATCGCACATACCGTAGGAACCTCTGAAATGCCTGTCAAAAGGTGCCAGCCTTACTCCAACATAGAAGTCATCCTGAGGCACTATGAGAGGTGCATGCTGGAAGTTATTAGATCCCTGTGTGTACAGGTGCCTGCTGTCATATATCTTATAATCACTGAGTATATCATTCATGACATCCTTATTGCCCCAAAGCTCATTGCCCAGAGACATCATACAGAAGGATGCGTGATTTCCATACCAATCAAGCATGAGAAAGCCCTGATTTACCAGATACTCATGCTCTGTAGCATTGTGTCCTTCGTCTTCCGGACCCGACAGTGTTCCCCAGAAAGGAAGCTGTGGCTCCATATATATACCTACTAAGTCTGCCGCAAGAAATGCTGCTTCAGGCGGACAGCAGGTATGATATCTGTAATGATTGATACCGTATGACTTAGATATCTTTAAAACATGTATCCAGGATATAAGGTCTGTCGGAAATACACCTGTAAGAGGGAAGGTAAGTCCATCGTGCTTTCCTCTTAAGAATGTTGGATTTCCATTAATCAAAAACCTTTTACTTGTTGTTGAAAAGTTTCTTAAACCAAAGTGAGTTGCAATCTCCTCACCATTTTCAAGTGCTGCTTTTAACTCGTATATGCGAGGGTTATGTTCACTCCAAAGCTCCGGTGCAAGACCAAGATTATAATCCAAATGAATTATGGTCTCTATACCTGCTTTAAGCTCAAAGTTCTTAATTCTTTTACCCAGAGTGTTGCCTATGTAGCCAAACTCATCCATAAGTTGAGCTGTTACTGAGGCCTGCATATACTCGTCATTTGTGGTTGTATTTACAACATAGATATCTACACCTACCATCTTTTTACTTACATCCGGATAGGTTACAACCCTGTCTATGTAAACCTTTTCATAGGTTTGAAGTGCTATCTCACCGACTATTCCAAGCCAGTTACTCTGGGTATCCGGAGAAGTAAGATGTCCTCCTCCTGTAGGATAATCGGTATTAGATACCATTATAGTTAATTCAATTTCTTCTTTGTCTTCAGGTATAAATTCTGTGAGCTCATAAACGTGAGGTGCCACAAGGCAGTCGCACTCTCCGACTGCCTTATCATCAACCCAAACCTTGGTAAGCCTTGTTCTCTCAAGCTTGAGTTTTACTACCTTACCGGCCAAGGCTTTGACACCTACTTTGCGCTTAAACCATGCGTAGCCCTCTACTGCATACTCATCGGTTAAGTGCTCAGTTTCTCTTTTTTCATTGTACCTTCCCTTTTTTGCTAACGAAGTAGTTCCGGGAAGTATCATGGTATCATCAAAATCAGCTTCGTAAAACCTATTCTCTATACCAACCTTTTCTTCGTCTAAGCGAAAACTCCATACTCCCGATAAATCATAAACATCCCTCATATGTAAACTCCATTCCGGGAGCATTGTAGCTCCCTAAAACCCCGAAACTGATTATCTTGATTATTACCTTAATTTCATGCTCTTTATGTAACCTGTTTTCTTGGTAAAGAGCTTCTTATATGTTTTTCTCTTCTTTTTAGGAGAGCTTATCTTAGCCTTTTTAAAGATTCCCTTGATAGCATTAGCTCCAACCTTCTTAAGAACAAGTGATTTAATCTTTATATTCTTAAGGCTTGAAGCACCGTAAAATGCTCTGGCTTCGATAGTTCTAACATTCTTTCCGATAACTACGCTTGTAATGCTCTTATTATCCTTACATGCATCTGCTGCAATAGTAGTTACCTTGCACATAACACTTGTGCCGTTCTTTACTACTGCTACTTCATCAGGAATAACAATCTTCTTAGCACTTGTATCTGTAGGACCTGAGTATGCTACAGCATCTGATGCACTGTCATAAACATACTTTCCGCCTTCAAACTCTGTAATATTGCTTGCAGTAGGCACTGTAGGTGCCTTAGTAGGAGCTGCCGTTGCGGCAGGTGCCTTAGTAGGAGCTGTTGTCGGTGAAGCACTAGGTGTTACTTCAGGAGAAGGACTTGGTTCTTCAGGTAATGTATCTCCATGATGTAATCCAAGTATACCAACAGCATCAATGGTAAGTGAACCGTCTAAAAGCTCGATTGTTACGGTATGTGTATCATAGGTAAGATCAGCTAGCGAGTAGATGGTACACATGTTTTCCGCTGAATGGGTATAAGTCTTTTCATAAAGCACATTTCCATCCAGATAAACCTTTATGGTTGCATACTTCTTATTGTAACCACTGAACTCAATACCTGTTCCCTTAAATGTATATGTAAGTGTGGCTCCTGCTCCTGTTGAGAAGGATGCGCTTCTCTGATATATGTACATACCCTGTCCTGTAGCATGGTTCCACTTATCATTATAGATAAGCTTTGCAGCCTTTTCATCTGTCAGATCGTAAAGCTCAAGGTTGTCTACATACTCTGTATAATAAGGTGCATATCCCTCTATCTTAGAAATCATAAGATTATCGTAGCAAACATTTGACCATGCACATCCGAGCCCTACACGTCCGTATGTTACAGGATACTCATCAGTATAAGATGTAATCTCAGTGTCATTTACATAAACCGTAATTACGCTTCCCTTTGCTTCCATGGTGATTCTATTCCATACACCAAAACCTGTATTAACACCTTCAGGGGCACTCTTTCCTTCTTCTACTGTATATTCAGCTACTGCTTTACCGAGTCTCATAAGCTTATAGCTTCCGTCTGTAAAAAGCTTAAAAGTGTATCCGGCAGACTTATCAAGTGCTGCGTCACCACCGGTTTGCCTTACAGCTACAGCAGCATATGGATTTTTAGTACTTGTCTCTTCTATGCATGTATCAACGCTGACCGCATAATTAGTCCACCTGAAATCTCCTATCAGCACATTGGGATCACTTGAATTCCATGCACCAACCCTTTCGGATGTCTGCTGACGAAGTACATTGCCATTATCTGTTTTAACAACCTCGTATGCACCGTTTATGTTATGAGTATAACGAGGTATAAAGCCTGTAGCGCCACCCCTTGACTCTGCGTAATCCTCTGTTTCTCCTGTAAGGGAGCCCTTACCGTCAAGGATAGCTACAGTCTTTCCTTCATACTCAAAGTTATCCGCATAAAGTACAGAGCTGCCTGTATCCTGAGTACTTCCTGTATCGTCTGTGTCTAATACTGTTCTCTCTGTCTCTCTTGGAAGACCTGCATTTAACTCAGCATCATCCTTCTTATCAAGACTTGTAACTGTTACTATGGATCTTTTCTTAACAGTGACGCTGAACTTTCCGCCTGAAACAGCCTCATCACCGAGGTACTTCATGTAATTCTCATCATATGCACCATCGTCTGCTGCTCTGGTTTCCCAGACTTCTACAGAATCTATATCCTTTTTGAAGTTCTTGATTGTTACGTTATAAGTTCTGTCTGTATCTGAATTATTTACAAATACAGTAGAAAAATCATCTTTATCAGGACACCCAAGAGTCATATAGCTATCTGCATCATTCTCGCCTGTTACGATTCTTCCTGAGCTGTCTCCGTCTACATCACACCTTGTAGACTCGGAAATAACTCTCCAGATACCATTGGTATTGGTGTCATTCTCCCATCCGCACTTAGCAAACTTACATACATGAGAAAGTGCGAGTAAACCTGTATCGTAGCGCACATAACCTGACCATGGGTCTCTTGCGCTTATAAGCTCCTTGAAGGAGTACTGACCTCCTTCATAGAAAGAACCTACTACAGGCTGATAGATGTTATGGGTTCTTCCAGTACATACAAATCCTTTTATAAAGTGATTCATCATCTCAAGGGCACTTCCGCCTCCGCCTATACCTTTTCCAGTACTAGGTCTGAAGTAAGAATTGGAAAAAACTGCCTGATTTTCACTGCTCCATACTTCCTTATCAAGCTCGGTGGCAATCCTTGGCATACCATCCACAGCCTCACCTTCAGACCTCCTGTTACTGTAAGGATAATGCATACCCGCTGCCGCAATACTCTCTGCAAACTCCTCATCTTCAAAAAGAGCTTTGAAAGCATCCTCACTAAACTGCTCAGCTTCATCTGTAATTATGAATTTGATTTTCTTATATAATTTAAGTGCTGTCTTATCAGGGATAGTCTCCTCTGTTTCAGCTGCTATCTGCTCCTTAAAGTACTTAATACGCGGAATATCCCATGTTCCGTTCCACCCTTCATTAGTATTTGGATTGATATAATCAATCATATAACCATATTCTTCATAAGCCTTAAGTATGGTCTCCTTAAACCAATTATAATAATTCTCATCACCTTTTATATAAACCGGCTGATTCCACTTAAGTACACTTGTCTTAAGATCCGGATTAATCTTCTTTGCATCTGCTATAAGCTGCCATCCTGCATTTCTCTTAACATTAGCCTCTTCATCCGCTGTTCTCTTGGTAGCTGCCTCTGAACCGGTTGAGTTATTACCATCATTACCCATCTCAAGCTTTAAGTGGGTTATGATAGGATTATCTCCTCCAAAGAGGTACTGCATAAGCTTCGCATATACTTCCGGATGCTCTGACTTATAATCCAAAAGCAAATCGCTTGTAGAGTTACCTGAAAGCATACCAAATCCCTTGTATGTAAGTCCATTTACATTATCTACATTGATATCTTCTGCATCAATTGTAAATTTACTTGTACTTGCACTGAGATTTGATTTCATTTCTGCCGCCTTTACTTTCTGTTTCTGCATGGGAATACTGACACTTGTTAAAGCAAGTGCAGCACTCAAACAAATCGCTCCAACACTTTTAATCGTCTTTCCCATATAACCTCCAAATATATTATAGATTTTCCCTAATAGTAAAAAAATACTTCACATAATACCTAAGTCTTATAATACATAAAATTCATTGATTTAGCAATATAAAAATGTTATTATCAATAATTAAGAAATACTAACGGAGGCGCTTATGATAAATAACGATTCTATCAAAAAGTTACTTTCATATGTGGATGATTCTGATGTGGAGTCCATAAGTGACAGCATAAGCTCTACTCTTGATACCATGAATCATATCAAGAAGGAATCCACGTTGAACAGAACCCCTTATGACCTTTCTGAGTTTATTAACTTAGATGAGGAATCTCTTAAGCATGTCTCTTCCCTTTCGGATGGATGGGGTCTTGTCCTTGCGGGAGGCGGCGGTAAGGGAGCCTACCAGGCAGGTGTTATAAAAGCTGTCCTGGATTCAAACAAAATAGATATAAAAGCCTGTGTGGGTAATTCTGCAGGAGGATTAAATGCAGCGCTTTTTTCTGCTCTTCCAAAAGAAAAACTCTTTGATATCTGGAAATCCATAGATCAGCTCGATGTCCTTACTCCTGAGGGAATGTCCTACGAAGAGATAGACACTCTAAGAGATATAGAGTTTTTCTCTGAGTCCGAAATATACTCTGCCGTGCTTTCCGGTCTTCTAAATCAAAAGGGAGCTTACTCAAGACATGGACTATCGAGAGTAATAGAAAATACAGGCGTAATGACAGAGCTTAACATGAGTAAAACCCCTTGCTTTGTTACCTGTTTTAATATCGATAAACTAAGGTGTGACAACATATTTTTAAATAATCTGACTCCATTTGATATAGAAAGCGCCCTGCTTGCGACCTCAGCCATACCGGCTATTTTCGAACCCGTTACATTTTTGAGAGGAAGGTACTTAGACGGTGGATTTCCTTACCTGGGGAACAACACTCCACTATCTCCGCTTTATAAGCTTGGCTTTAGAAGGTTTCTAGTAATCCACCTCTCACCTCGTAAGCAAAGAGCGGAAAGTGTAAATTCACTTAAGCTAAATCGGCGATTGACAGGAGAAAACCTGTACACGGGTGCTACTTATGTGCATATATTTCCTAATAAAAATCTTGGAAATATGTTTGAGGGAACTCTTAATTTTGAAGATAATTACATCGACAGTCTTCTGGATATGGGCTATAATGATATGAAATCGAAGCTTCCGGATATCGACCTTGCAATTGAGAGCACACCTGATGAGTTCGGGGAGATTCATATACTTAACGGTCGTAAATATCGTAATTACGACGAAGTGCTTGATTCACTGATAAAAAAGTAAAGATATCGAAAAGAATTTATTTGTTTTATGCATAAATTATTTACAAACATCAATCCGGTTCAAAAAAACTAAACAAAAAGAAGGAAAAACCATGGAAAAAAAGCTTATAGAACAAATCGAAAAATGTTACGAAATCTGTGATTATATCGAAGAAAATATGAAGGGGATCACTGCTCCGAAGCCTTCAGTAAGGGAAAACTTAAAGCAGGAATTCTTAAACTTTGCCCTTTACATCTCATTTGCCAATGCAAAGTACAGCGATTTTGAGCAGACCTTTATAAAGGAGCACCTCGGAATTAAAGTAACCGAGGATGACGCCTATAATCTAAAGGTTACAAGGGTACTGTATGAGAATAACTACGGAAGAACTGTACCATTTATACTTAAGTATATGGTAGTTGCGGATGCGGGAAGAAAGATAAAAGGCGATAAATACCTTAATAAAAAAGCAAAGACCTTAGTTGAGACCTATAGAAACCTGGGACAAACATACATAGCTACCAATCCGGCTGCTGGAGAACCGGAAGTAAGGGTCATGACGGGTTACATATCTATGCTTGACAACTTTTTAAAGACTTATGGGCTTTTGAATATAGATCATAAAACCAGAACATTTGACTTAAGTTCTCCTGAGGAGAGTACAGAGACTACGGAGAACCTGCTTGCTGAGCTTAATTCGCTGACAGGACTACTGTCCGTTAAAAACGAAGTAAATCAATTGGTTAACCTTCTAAAGGTTCAGAAAATGCGTGAAGAACGTGGTATGAAAACCACTTCCACCAATAAGCATGTTATATTTTCAGGTAACCCGGGAAGCGGTAAAACTACTGTAGCTAGGCTTCTGTCAAAGATATACGCAAGTATTGGTGTTGTCAGTAAAGGTCACTTAATAGAGGTTGACCGCTCCGGACTTGTAAGTGGTTACATCGGTCAAACCGCTCTTAAGGTGCAGGATGTGGTAGAATCTGCACTAGGTGGAATCCTCTTTATAGACGAAGCCTATGCGCTTACCAATTATAAGGGCGAGGGAGACTTCGGTCAGGAGGCCGTGGATACGCTTCTAAAGTGCATGGAGGATCACAGAGATGATCTCATAGTTATCTGCGCCGGTTATACCGACCTTATGGCTGAGTTTGTTGAGTCTAATCCCGGACTTAAATCCCGATTCAGTAAGGTTATAGAATTCGAGGATTATACCGCAGAGGAAGAGATGGAAATCCTTAAATCCATGTCCAAAAAACAGGACTATCAGCTATCTAATGAAGCTACCCAAAAGGCTCTTGCTTTCTTTACTGAGCGCTGTGAGAATAAACCAAAGAATTTTGCAAACGCAAGAGATGTAAGAAATTATCTTGAGAAGGCTGTTACCAACCATGCAACCAGGATTATAAGCCAGAACAACGAACAGACAGATATTAATGATATAACACTTAAAACTATAGAGGCTTGCGATTTAGAGGGCATAAACCTGGATTAAAATTTACTTCAATAGGAGTTTATACGCTTTACTATAAAAAGTAAAAACTGACCTATGATTTCTTTTGTTTTTGAAATCCATAGGTCAGTTTATTTTATTGGTTTTGTTATTTTTTATTTGTTTTTCTGATGAATACGGGCAGCTACATTAATCAGGCTCATAATCTTTTCTATGGCATCTGACTGATTGCTTCTTTCCATCTTCTCTATAAGCTTGTCTTTTTCATTATACAGATTTTTAATGCTTGCAAAGAGTACTTCATCCGTTATATTTTCCTCTTCAAGCACATGAGCAAAGCCCTGCTTTTTAAATGATTCTGCATTTAAAATCTGATCTCCTCTGCTACTCTTTCTTGAAAGTGGTATAAGAAGAGCCGGTTTTTTAAGTGCAAGAAGTTCACATATGGAATTTGCTCCTGCTCTTGAAACAACTATATCAGCTGCTGCAAAAAGATCCGGAAGCTCTTTTCCTATATACTCAAATTGCGCATATCCCTCAACCCTTGAGTGCTCGCGACTTAAGTTACCCTTTCCGCAGAGATGAATAACGTTAAACTTATCAGTAAGTATACTAAGTATGCTTCGTATACCTTCATTTATGGCTACAGCACCCTGGCTGCCACCCATAACCATAAGAACCGGCTTTTCTTCCTTAAAGCCACAGAACTTCACTCCTGCTTCCTTACTTCCTTCGAAAAGCTCCTGTCTTATAGGCGATCCGGTTACAACTCCCTTAGAATCCTTTATATACGGAACTGTCTCAGGGAAGTTTACGCATACGTGTCTTGCACAAGGTATACATAGCTTATTGGCAAGTCCCGGTGTCATATCCGATTCGTGAATTATACAAGGTATACCGAGACTGTAGGCTGCTCTCACAACAGGTACGGATACAAATCCGCCCTTTGAAAATACCACATCAGGCTTTATCTTGTTCAATACGGATGTAGATTGCTTGATACCGGTAAGAACCTTAAAAGGATCAGTAAAATTCTGAAGATCGAAGTACCTTCTAAGCTTTCCCGTAGAAACGCCTGCGTAAGGTACTCCCTGATCAAGCATTAGTTTTCTCTCTATTCCGTCCTTTGAGCCTATATAATAGATATCGTAGCCTGCCTTCCTAAGTTCCGGAAGAAGTGCAATATTGGGTGTTACATGACCTGCGGTCCCACCACCCGTTAGAACTATGGTTGCCATAATACTCTCTCTTTTCTGTTTCTTTTAATGTAAATGTGTCAATACCCCCACCTACACCTAAGCTTAGAGGTGGGGAATTTCTCCGACTGAGTTAAAAATCACTTACTTTACTACTGTCTCTTGCTTTTCTTAACATAGTAAGGAATCCTGTAGCATACCTTCCTATGCTTTATAGCTATGTCGTACTTACCTTCAGCAAGTGTGTCTAAAGGTACGGTAACATAGAAGTTCATCTTTCTAAAAAGCTTGCTATCCTGCTTTGTGTCCGTAAGATTCATCTCATAGACATTTTCTTCGTTGTAGATGTAAACCTTCTTCAAAGTGTGATCCTTGCAGAATATCTGAAGCATATCATCTATAACTCTAAACTTAAGATTCTCTATATCCTTCTGAAGTTCTGCCTCAGCATACTTTTTAGGAAGCTTGGTTACCTTCTTTAGCGGAGTAAGCTTTCCAAGTACCAAAGGCTCATCTTCTGTTATCGGACTCATCATGGTATCGATATCAATATCAATAAGATACGTACAGAAGAAGTCATTTTTACAAATAATCTTGTTAAGCTGCTCTCCTGTTTCATAATCATACTCGTATATAGCTGCTCTTGCATCTTTTATGTGAGTCTCAAGATTTGCACACATGGCGTAAACTCTCTTACGACCATCATTATCCTTACTGTTTTCAGTAATTATCGCATTGGATCTGGTTATACTGAGCTCAGTAGGAAATCTCTTAAGCTGCTTAACGGTTTTTAACTTTTCATCGATTCTGAAAACCATTACATTGGACTCTTTCTTACCATCAAACCAGTCTACAGGTCTTCTGTTTCCGGTATGATTATCAAAAAGTATGATGTCTATTGTTTTATTCTCTACATCTCTCTCAAGGATTTTAACTGCATGCTGCTGGAAGAACCAATCATGGTGTCCCTCCGGCTTAAGAACCATACTCTCCTGCTCAGTACCCTTGTAAAACTCAGGATTTGTAAGAATCCACTCAATCTTATTGGTCTTAAGACTGATTTTTACTATGGTATGAACATTTCTAAGAGATGCTATAACTGCATCCTCATCGTATATATAATCAAATGAATTGATATGTGCCCAGTCGTGTCTGGTATCGTAGGTTCCGTCGAAATAATCGTTCATGTTTATCTTTCTGGTAACCTCTCCTGTTGCACGACTGACCTCTATAATCTGATTTTCTAAGTGCATGTCTTCGGGAAATGAACTGGAGGACTGAAGGAAATCGCCCTTCCCCTCTTCTTCTATAGCCCAATGATGGAAGCCTATATCGTTATGATATGTCTTATATGCACGTCCTAAGTAATCCATCTCATACATGATATTGGTATGAGCGTTACCGTAATTATATCGTCTCTGATCCTGTTCACAATACAGGAAGTGACCGTTCTTTATTAGGTGATAACCATATGGATATGGCATCTTAGAAGCTATATATCTGATATTACCCTTGTTGTCAAAGGCATAAGAGCTTCCCAAAAATCCGCCTGTAATCAGTAAGAGTGTATCATCTCTGAAGTCGAGTGGGTTTTCAGGTTTTATACTGCTTTTTAAGGTTTCCGGAAGCCTGGTGGTTTTAATATTAATAGTTTTAGAGTCTGTTGTATTACCTGCCGCATCAACAATCTCAATTATAACTTCATTACTGGCATCCTCATACAGTCCTATAATCGGGACACGATGTCTGGTGGTAAGTACCTGACTGATCCTTACATAATCAGCAGCGCCAAGCATCCCCTTTACTGTATACCTTACCGATACATTCTCCTGAGTATTAAATACAACAAGGGCAGACAGAGGTGACATCTTATATGGATTCACCAGTACAAGCGGCTTTTTAAGCTTATACTTTTTAGAATCCAATATACTCTCTATCATCTTTTCTTTTCGATAGGTTTTTACGGTAGGTGAAGCATTTTTCTTCATGTCGGTACTCACCGTATAAGGAACCTGCTTAGGTGACAGCTTATATGCTTTGGAAGCGGCATTAAACTCTTCCTCATCCTTTATAATATAATCTGCAAATAAATCAGATAACTTCATAAATAACCTCTTTCTTTAATATGCCTTACCCCAATAAACCATGGTTTTAGCTTTCTTTCCGCAGCATACGCAGGTGTCACTGATCTCTTCCTGCTCAAACGGCATACATCTTGAAGTTGCGGTTGTATCTTCTTTTATCTTTAACTCACAGGCTTCTTCTCCACACCACATAGCCTTAACAAAACCGGGCTTATTGGCGATGATATCCTTAAATTCATCATAGTTCTTTGCGGTATAAGTACTACTGTCTCTGTGAGCTTTTGCTCTCTCAAGCATGTCTGACTGCATGGTTTCAAGAAGCTTTGCAATCTCAGCATCTGCATCCTCGAATCGTATGGTTGTCTTCTCTCTGTTATCGCGGCGCACCGCAACGAAGGTTCCGTTTTCGATGTCTTTTGGACCTATTTCAATACGAATCGGAACTCCCTTCATCTCATGCTCTGCAAATTTCCAACCCGGACTCTTATCGGTGTCATCTACCTTTACACTGAATGCTCCGAGTTTTTCCTTGATTTCATTCGCTTTATCAAGCACGCCCTCGCTGTTTTGTCTGATAGGTACTATAACTACCTGTGTAGGTGCTATACGAGGCGGAAGCACAAGTCCGGAATTATCACCATGAACCATTATGATGGCTCCTATGATACGTGTTGACATGCCCCAGGATGTCTGATGTACGTACTCAAGTTTATTTTCCTTGCTTGTATACTGTATGCCGAAGGCCTGGGCAAAACCGTTACCGAAGTTGTGGCTGGTACCGGACTGGAGTGCTTTTCCATCGTGCATAAGAGCCTCTATGGTATATGTCGATTCAGCTCCTGCAAACTTCTCTTTATCAGTCTTTTTACCCTTTATCATAGGGATGGCAAGTATTTCCTCACAAAAAGCTGCATAGAGATTTAACATCTGTATGGTTCTTTCCTCTGCTTCTTCTGCAGTGGCGTGAGCTGTATGTCCTTCCTGCCATAAAAACTCCATAGAGCGAAGGAAAGGTCTGGTTGTCTTTTCCCATCTTACTACAGAGCACCACTGATTGTAGAGCTTTGGAAGATCTCTGTGAGACTCTACTATATCCTTATATAAATCACAGAAAAGTGTTTCAGATGTAGGTCTTACACACATGCGCTCAGTAAGCTTATTTAAGCCTCCTTCTGTAACCCATGCTACTTCGGGCGCAAAGCCTTCTACGTGATCCTTTTCCTTATTAAGAAGCCCTTCCGGTATAAACATAGGCATATATACATTTTCAACGCCTGTTTCCTTAAATCTTCTGTCAAGCTCCTTCTGGATATTTTCCCATATAGCATAACCTAAGGGACGATATATCATACATCCTCTAATACTTGAATATGCTATAAGTTCTGCCTTTTTGACTACATCAGTGTACCATTGGGCAAAATCCTCTTCCATAGAGGTGATTTCCTCTACCAATTTCTTTTCCTTTGCCATACTTCCCTCCAATTGAGTTTTATTATTTCACATTCACGATAACCTGAGATGCTTTTTTTCCATTGGCAACAAGTGTAACCTTTGTCTGTCCCTTCTTTTTAGCTTTAAGACTAAGAGTTATCTTACCCTTCTTACTTGCTGCTTTTTGGAATTTAAGTAAGCCTTTTTTTGTATACTTCACCTTGGTTGGTGTGGCTACGGGTTTAGAATTGTTCTGAGCCTTCTTTACGATATACTCAACATTTACAACGCTTCCCTTCTTACCTGATACATAAAGTGCTTTAGGACCAAATTTTTTAACCTTGTTCTGAACGAATACCTTAATCTTAGCTGTCTTGTTTCCTGACTTAAGAGTTACTAAAGTGTTTGTACCCTTTACAGCAGCCTTAGGTACCTTAATCCTAACTTTATTTGTAAGCGGATTAACTATCGCCTTCTTAATCACCTTAGAGTTTTTGATAATTGATTTAACAGGCTTATAGGTAGTCGCACCTGCTGCTGCTACAACCTGATAAGGAACTGCAAGCTTTCCACCTGCCGGGATAATAACAGTCTTATATGCTTTATCTACTTTAAGGCTCTTAGTCTTATCTGCTGCTTCAACAGTAAGATTAATAGCTGCAACTGTAGATACGTAAGCAGTCTTCTTTTCTACTTCCTTAACATACTTATCTCCGTCATCATCTACTGCCTGCTTTGTTGTAACTGCTGTCTCTGTGGTAGTCTTTATAACATAAAGTGAGATAGCTGCCTTGGAAGTAACCTTTGCTGCAACGTCATAAGTAACATCTACATTTGCATCACTTGCCTTAACAGAGGCCTGTGTTACTACATTTACTGAATTTGTTATAATCTTAACAGATACAGCATCCCTACTTGTTACAGCGGTAGCTGCAACCTTGTTGGTATATGACTTTATCTTATTAAGTGATCTGACTGTAACAGCTGCTGTCTGGAAAGGTACCACTCTAACTTCTGCTGCAGAGCTAACCTCTGCAGGTGTATAGATACCTGCAATCAAAAGTGCTATTGCGAGCACCTTAGCCAATGTTTTTCTTAAATTGTTCATAATATTTTCCTCCCATTTTCCTAAAATGTAAACTTGTCAGCAAAGTAACTTTGAAGTTCATCTATCTTAACTCTTACTTGTTCCATGGTATCTCTGTCACGAATCGTAACTGAGTTGTCCTCTTCAGAGTCGAAATCATAAGTTATACAATAAGGTGTACCAATCTCATCCTGTCTGCGGTAACGCTTTCCTATAGCGCCTCTGTCATCATACTCGCAGTTATACTGCTTTGAAAGCATTTCATAAATCTTTGTTGCAGGTTCTGATAATTTCTTTGAAAGCGGAAGTACACCAATCTTTACAGGTGCAAGAACCGGATGAAAATGAAGTACGTTTCTTACAGAACCATCTTCAAGAGTCTCCTCATCATAAGCCCCGCAAAGGAATGCAAGAGTAACTCTGTCAGCACCCAGTGAAGGCTCGATAACATAAGGTATATAACGTTCATTCTTCTGATCATCAAAGTATGTGAGGTCTTCCTTTGATACTTCCTGATGACGTCCTAAATCGTAATCTGTACGGTCTGCTATACCCCAGAGCTCGCCCCAACCAAATGGGAAGAGATACTCTATATCAGATGTAGCCTTGCTGTAAAAAGATAATTCTTCTTTATCATGATCGCGAACTCTCATCTCTTCTTCCTTCATGCCTAGACTCTTTAAGAAATCTATACAGAAGTTTTTCCAATAATCAAACCACTCCAGATCTGTATCAGGTTCACAGAAGAACTCAAGCTCCATCTGCTCAAACTCTCTGGTACGGAAAGTGAAATTACCCGGTGTAATTTCATTTCTGAAGGATTTTCCTATCTGACCTATACCAAATGGGATTTTCTTTCTTGAAGTACGCTGTACATTTTTAAAGTTTACAAATATACCCTGTGCTGTCTCAGGTCTTAAGTAAACAGTATTTTTAGCATCCTCTGTAACTCCCTGGAAGGTCTTAAACATAAGATTGAACTGCCTTATATCTGTCCAATTTACTTTGCCACATGAAGGACAAGCCACCTGATGCTCATCTATAAACGCCTTCATCTCTTCGTTAGACCAGCCATCTATGGAACTCTCAAGAGTTATGTCATTTTCCTTTGCATAATCCTCGATAACATTATCAGCACGAAATCTCTCATGACACTCCTTACAATCCATAAGGGGATCTGAGAAGCTTCCAAGATGTCCTGAAGCAACCCATGTCTGTGGGTTCATGAGGATGGCGCAATCGATACCTACATTGTAAGGATTTTCACGTATAAACTTCTGCCACCATGCTGCTTTTACATTGTTCTTAAGTTCCACACCAAGATTACCGTAATCCCAAGTGTTGGCGAGCCCTCCGTAGATTTCCGAACCGGGATAGATAAATCCTCTTGCTTTGGAAAGTGCTACGATTTTGTCAAGTGTCTTTTCCATGTTTGTTTTTCCTCCATGTTTAGCAAATTGCTATTTTACTTTTACTTTTATTTTTTTACTTACTGCACCGGATGTTACAGTAATCTTAATAACTGTTCCCTTTGAAAGCTTTTTAGCATTCTTCTTAAGCTTGATTGTTATAGTCTTCTTCTTAGCCTTGTGGGTTACCTTTACGTATTTTTTGAACTTTTTAGCTACCTTTACGGATACCTTATCTGCATCCTTAGAGGAATCTACCTTAGTTACCTTGTATGTAACCTTCTTACTCTTTCCTGCTTTAAGTGAGAAAGATGTGCTTGAAAGCTTTAAAGTCTTTGTATTGCCAAGGCCTGTTGCTTTAACTGCTGTTGTAACAGCAGGTGTTGTAGCTACTGTAACCGGCTTAGCTACTGCCCCCTGAGTAGGTACTGTAGGAGTAGTCTTTCCGGTATCATCAGGATTTCCTTCGCTTGGATTTGGATCATCAAGGACTCCGTCGTAATCCTCTACGATATTTTCAGCATTGAGCATATCGTAGAAGCTTGATTCTCCGTAATATGCTCTAAGTGATGCACTTATACCCATAACAAGCTGTGTAGGATCAAAAGACATTAAATCTTCGTTTACAAGTGGCTCGCTTTCTATCTTGAAGTCTACGAATGAAGCTGCATTTTCAAGGAAGGTATGACCGTTCTTTATAAGTCCTCTCTCAGAAGATTCAATTCCAAGGCCGTCTATACCGCAAACCGCAAATGCTGTCATACACTGAGCAAGAGTCCATGGATTACTGTCTGTTCCAAAGCCTGCATATCCACCGTTTTTGTTACTCTGTGCTTTTGCAAGATAATCAAATATAAACTCTACTTTATCTAACAACTCTTCATAGCTTATATCCATGCCAAGTTCATCATACTTCTCTTTACTAAGGTAAGGAGCAAGTGGAGTAACTGTCATAGCTGCTCCGTCAGGACTTGACCACTGTACTGCTATATCAATCTGCTTATCCATATCAGCAACAAGATCTTCTACAAGCTTCTTTTTAGTTACAAACCCTTTAGGGAATTTTTCTATATCATATTCGTCATCAGGAATCTGATAATTAGCGCAATCAAGCGCAAGTAATATCATGCCTGCTACTGAATATGCACTGTAATACTGCTCACCATTAACCTCTTTTTCGTACTTAGCTTTATCTGTAAGATAAGGAATGAGGTTTAGTCCGTTAATATCCGCTGCATCTCTTCCGCATGCTGTTATAAACATAACAAGCTTTGCAAGATCTGAAATTCTAAGCGATGACAATGTAAGTACTGCATCCTCTGTTTCTCCGCTATAACCAACTATACTATACTTGGTTGCTCCGTAGTGAGCTATCTCCTTAAGAGCTTTGTCAACCTTCTTAAATACTTTATTATAAAAATCAGGATTGTCATAACCTGCACGTATGAGATCAACAACAGGCTTTAAATCATCTGTTATACCCGGTGTAAAATCTGCATAATACTTTTGATATGTCGCATCTTCTATGATTCCATTAGCTTTAGTTGCCTGATTAACAACTTCCTTTTCTTTATCTACATCTATGGACTTTTCTTTGTTTGTAAAGCATTCAGCTTCAGTATACTCAGTAGGGTAACCCTCGAAAAGAAGAGAAATCTCATCTCCGTTACTCAATGTATAACCACTTATACCGACTTCAGCTACTGTATTATTAACACAGAAATTCCAATACTTAGAGTAGTCTGAAGGAGTTGCCACGCCTCCGATTCCGTTTATAAATGTTCCGTAATCAGAACTTGAAGCATCAAGTTCGATTTTATTGTTTTCAAGAGCTGATTTTATAGCATCTTCAGCTGTATCCCCATCATTTACAAGGACTGCGGTCTTATCCAAAACCACTTCGTTATCGGTTTCATTCTTTTCGCCAAGGGAGTCAACTGCTACCCAGACGATTAACTTCTTTGCTTCTTCTGCACTTGTGCTTACAGGATTTATAAGACCTATAACAAGCGTAAGTGCCAATACAATCGATAAAACACTACTAAATTTCTTTGTTTTCATTCAGATATACCCCAACAAATTATGAACCCTGAAGCTCGGATTAACAGTTGTTTTCAAGGTTTGGGGAATCCTCCTTTTCTTAGATTATATTTGCATTTTTTCTTATACAGAGAAAAATGCATACTCGGCAATTATAACATTATTTGCAATGAATGTAAAGAGTACGTTGAAGCTGGGTTTGAGCTTAGGTTTGGGTCTTATATCAACCTTATACAGATACGACATTCTGCGGATTGCCTTCGAGATAAGCGTTTAAGTTGAGTGCTATGGTGTCTATAAGGCGTTTTCTGGATATGTCTCCTAACCATGCGATGTGGGGGGTTATGATAATATTTGGTGCACCTATAAGCGGGTTATCTTCTTTCATGGGTTCAGCTGAGATTACATCAAGAGCTGCGAAGCGTACCTTCCCGTTATCTAAAGCTTCCCGTAGGGATTTTTCTTCTACTATTTGGCCTCGGGATACATTTATTATGATTACTCCATCCTTCATGAGGGATATATGTTCCTTGTTAACAAGGTGGGTGGTCTCTTTTGTTAGCGGAACATGAAAGCTTATTATATCGGATTGAGTGAAAAGTGTTTTTTCATCAGTAAATATAAGATTTTCGTTTTCCTTGGCATAAGAGCTGTACTTTGAAGGATGCCTGGTAAAAACCAAAACCTTCATACCAAAGCTTAAAGCTACTTTTGCTACTGCGCGCCCTATGTTTCCAAAACCGTATACTCCGAGGGTTCTGCCTGAAAGCTGCAATATGGGATTTAATTGATAACAAAATGAGCTTTTTCTTATCCAATCCCCTGATTTTACGCTGTTATCATGCCTGGTAAGATCGCAACAGGCTGACAGAATCAGCGCCCATGTGTGTTGAGTTACAGATTCTGTTGAGTAGGCAGGTACGTATGACACAGTAACTCCGTGTCTTTTTGCTGCTTCTAAATCTACGTTATTATAGCCGGTTGCGCAGACTCCCACATACTTTATCTGTGGGAATCTTTCAAAAACCTCTTCATCCATTATAAGCTTATTGGCGAGGACAGCCTCTGCTCCCTCCATTCTTTCCCACTTATTTTCCTCTGTAGTTCCTTCATAAACCACAAATTCACAATTTTTCTCAAAAGGAGCCCAACTAAACTCTCCGCCTTCATTTACTATATTTGCTTCCAATATAACGGCTTTCATAACACCCTCCTTTTCACACTTTTACCCTTCGATTAAGACTCGTAGGCGAGTCTTTAACGCTCATGGTGCGTAAACTGCACAAAGAGGCTGATGAATCATCAGCCTCTTAATAAAGTCAATATTAATTATCTTAAGTATCTGGTATATCACACTTGATTAGTTGTTGATAAGCTTGCTCTCATCACTCCAGCTGTAAAGCTTACGGATCTCAGCTCCAACCTTCTCTGACGGATGCTCAGAAGCGAGCTTTCTAAGAGCCTTGAAGTGTGCCTGTCCGCCTGCAGCTGACATGTCAAGAAGGAAGTCCTTAGCAAATGAACCATCCTGGATATCCTTAAGAACCTGCTTCATAGCCTTCTTAGTATCCTCTGTAATGATCTTAGGACCTGTCATATAATCACCGTACTCAGCTGTATTTGAGATAGAGTATCTCATTCCTGCAAAACCTGACTGATAGATAAGATCTACGATGAGCTTCATCTCATGGATACACTCAAAGTAAGCATTTCTTGGATCATATCCTGCTTCTGTAAGAGTCTCGAAACCAGCCTGCATAAGAGCACAAACACCACCACAAAGAACTGCCTGCTCACCGAAGAGGTCAGTCTCTGTCTCTGTTCTGAATGTTGTTGAAAGAATGCCTGCACGAGCTCCACCGATACCTGCACCATAAGCAAGTGCAAGATCAAGAGCCTTACCTGTAGCATCCTGCTCAACAGCAACAAGACAAGGTGTTCCCTTTCCTGCCTGATACTCACTACGAACTGTGTGTCCCGGAGCCTTAGGTGCTATCATAGTTACGTCAACATCCTTAGGTGGGATAATCTGATTGAAATGTATATTGAAACCATGAGCAAACATAAGCATATTGCCTGCTTCAAGGTTTGGCTCAACGTCAGCCTTGTAAAGTGCAGCCTGCTTCTCATCAGGAATAAGAATCATAATAATATCTGACTGCTTAACAGCCTCAGCTACAGGGAGAACTGTAAGCCCCTGTGACTCTGCCTTTTCCTTTGACTTTGAACCCTCATAAAGACCGATGACTACATCGCATCCTGATTCCTTAAGGTTGAGTGCGTGTGCGTGTCCCTGACTACCATATCCAACGATTGCAATCTTCTTGCCCTCGAGTAATGATAAGTTACAGTCACTTTGATAATAAATCTTAGCCTCTTCCATGTTACTAATCCTCCTTAAAAACAATAAAAATAAAATATATGCAAAGTTTCAAAACCAATCCATATCCAATCTCGGAATAAAGATTTATTTATTCACTAATGCTGTCCATCATGCTCTCGGTACCTCTTCCGAGTCCTGCGATACCTGTACGAACAAGTTCAAGTATCTCATAGTTATCTAACAATCTTATAAATGCATTGATCTTAGTCTGATTACCTGTAAGCTCTATCATAACAGAATCAATCTCAACATCTACAATATTTGCTCTAAATGTCTCTACAAGAGCTGTAATTTCCACGCGTCTCTCGGGTGGAATCGCTATAGTTATAAGCACGAGCTCTCTGGTAACAGAGTGTCCATCCTTAAGCTCTATAACACTTTTTACATCTTCAAGCTTTTCTAACTGCTTCTTAATCTGATCGAGTATCTGATCATCTCCATAAGCTACAACAGTCATTCTGGAAAACTTTGGATTTTCTGTTTCTCCTACGGTAAGACTGCTTATGTTATATCCACGTCTACTGAAAAGACCTGAAACACGACTAAGCACACCTGCTGTATTGTCAACCAATATAGAAAGAACCTTTTTTTTCTCTTCCATACTAACGTCTCCTCCATGCCGAGCACATAGTGTGAGGCACCACACGAGAATCTCAAATTCTCGTGTCGGATTAAATGCTATTTGAGCCCGGCGCAAATAGCCATATGAAAAATCATCACATCAGTGTGATTTTTCATATTCTCCTCCATCCATTCAAAACATTTATCCTAAAATTTTAACAACGAAAACATATTTTGTCAATTAGCATTTCTTCCACAGCAGAATTTATATTTTTTACCGCTGCCACAAGGACATGGGTCATTTCGTCCTACCTTCTGCTCTTTAACAATAGTTCCGGACTTTTTCTGCTCCTTGTACAATTCCTTTCTCTTCTCTTCGGAAAGAAGTGTGTCCCATACTTTCATCTCATATAGCCAGTCAGCCTTTGCTCCGACCATATTGTAATAAAGCTTTTCTAAATCTATAGGGAGCTTAACCTCTGTGTTTTCGTCCATGTTTTCTATATCATTTGGCTCTTTCAAGCTGTCATTAATACCATCTAAGAAACCTGCCATGTACTTTAATTCCATGCCGTACTTTTCAGCCAACTCCTTAACAGTTCCGCTCTCAACATCATTCGGTCTTGAGAGAAGATCCTCATATATAGCTTTTTCTTCTTTAAAGTACTTATCCCAGATAGCTTCACCTGCTTTAGACTTGAAATCTACACCATATGCATATTCACGCCACTCATGTAATAAACTCATAAATCCCTCCATAAAGTTAATTGATACTTATGTAAAGCGGAAAATATAAAGTATAAAATACCTATAACCGCTTCGATTCCTGCCGGCTTACGTGGCAGACTTTCGTATTATAGCACCTTTGTAATGAAATTTCAATTATCTGTTTAATTTATCCATGATATATGCCCTGAATTAAAAAAAAAGAGGACCAAATCATATAAATCCATCCATTTTTAAGGTTAAAAAATAAGACTAAAAGTCCGCAAACCCGCATAAACGCCGAAAAAAATAAAAGAGACACAACCGGGGAGTCATGCCTCTTTTGGAGAAGGTATTTTTGTTACTTATGGGGTGTAGCAAAAACTATATAATGTATTGGGGTTTACATGTGTTAGTATACCCATAAACCCTTCGTAAGTGTGCATAAACATGAAAAAAATTTTATATATTTTTTGTGCATTTTTTATATAAAAACAAATGCTTTTAGTTAATTTGTCCAAAAATCACCTTTCATAAACCACTTTACGAGTCATAATTACCATATATATATTAATAATCTCAAATAATTATGCCTCAAAAAGCATTTCAAATTCTTCTCTTGTTATTCTTTCTTTCTCAAGAAGCATCTCTGCTGACTTATGAAGGACATTGATATTATCCATAAGAATCATCTTTGCGTCCTCATAACAGCTGTCTATAATCTTCTTAACTTCGCAATCTATGATACTTGCTGTCTTTTCACTATAGGCTTTGGCAGCATGCATCATATCGCGACCGATAAACATCTCATCCTCATTAGCATAATTAATCATACCTACAGAGTCTGAAAAACCGAATTTCGTAACCATATCACGGGCAATCGAAGTAGCCTGCTTTATATCCTGAGAAGCTCCGGTTGTGACATCATCAAATATAAGTGACTCTGCTATACGACCACCGAGAGAAACCTTTATATCCTGTATCATCTCTCCTCTGGTTCGGAAAATGTTATCCTTTTCATTGATAGGCATGGTGTAGCCTGCCGCTCCTGTACCTGTAGGTATTATGGAAATGGTATGAACAGGTCCTACGTCCGGAAGCACATGGAAGAGAATTGCATGTCCGGCTTCATGGTAAGCAGTTATCTTTCTATCATGCTCTGTTACCTTTCTGCTCTTTCTCTCAGCTCCGATACCAATCTTTATAAACGAAGTTCTTATATCTTCATCGGTTATGTATTGTCTCTTATCCTTTGCGCAACGAATAGCCGACTCATTCATAAGATTTTCAAGGTCAGCTCCCGAAAATCCTGCTGTTATCCTGGCAATAGCCCTAAAGTCAACATCGTCTGCAATAGGCTTGTTGAAAGCATGAACCTTTAAGATTTCCTCACGCCCGGCTACATCCGGCATACTAACTGTTATATGTCTGTCAAATCTACCGGGTCTTAATATAGCCGGATCCAGGATATCTATACGGTTTGTGGCCGCCATAACGATAATTCCCTCGTTGACACCAAAACCATCCATCTCAACCAAAAGCTGATTTAATGTTTGTTCACGCTCATCATGTCCACCTCCCATACCGCTTCCACGCTTTCTGGCAACGGCATCAATTTCATCTATAAAGATGATACAAGGTGAATTCGCCTTTGCCTGTTCAAAAAGGTCTCTAACTCTGGAAGCTCCGACACCGACGAACATTTCGACAAAATCAGATCCTGAAAGACTAAAGAAAGGTACGCCTGCCTCTCCTGCTATAGCCTTGGCAAGTAAGGTTTTACCGGTACCCGGAGAACCTACAAGTATTACGCCCTTGGGTATACGGGCTCCAACCTTTGTATAATCCTCAGGTGCCTTAAGGAAATCAACAAATTCCTGCATTTCCTCCTTTTCTTCCTTCATACCCGCTACATCATCAAACTTTCTTGCAGCCGGATCGTCGGGAGCTATCTTCCTGGCTCTGGATTTACCGAAGTTAGCCATTCTATTATCTGTTCCCTGTATATTTCTGGCCTGAGAGCCTATGAAAACAAAGAACATAAATACCACTACAGCAACTACACCGATTATTCCTATGATTATAACATTTGAAGATATACCGGACTCAGGCTTATGTACTGAATAATCTCCTTCGTATGAATCGACACTCTTTACAATTTCCTCAACCTTTGTGATATCGGAAACATAAAACGATACGCTTGTCCCCTTCTTTCCGTCTACGTAAACCTTTCCTGCGTTGGAATTAGCACTGGGATATACGTCCACACTTTTAAAATTGCCTTCCTTTATTTCCTGCTCAAATTTCATGAGATTATATCCGGTTGTATTGGAGGTCCCGTTAAAGGACGCCCAAATAAAGAATCCGATTAATACCAGTACAAACAGGATTATTAACCTCGGTGAAATAAAAAACGATGGTTCCTTGTTATCCATATTACTTTCTTTCCTCCAAAAATTATCATTATTGCTTTATAAAACCTATATATGGCAGGTTTCTGTGCTTTTGGGCATAATCCATGCCCCAGCCTACCACAAACTTATCCTCTATGGAAAAACCTACATAATCTACGTCAACAGCCACCTCTCGTCTTGCAGGCTTATCTAACAGAGTGCAAATCTTTAGCGAAGCCGGTTTCTTCTGCTCTAATTTAGTCTTAAGCATGGCAAGTGTATTGCCTGAATCTATGATATCCTCTATAACCAGACAGTGTCTGTCCTTTATATCTTCATTTAATCCGCTTTTTACAACCAGTTTTCCACCACTCATCTGATTTCCGTAACTGGAAACACTTACAAAATCCAGTGTAACAGGCATCTCTAATCTTTGGCTAAGGGCAGTTGCAAAGTAAACACTTCCTTTGAGAATACATATTAAATGAAGATCCTTATCCTTATAGTCTTCATTTATCTGCTTTGCAAGACTGTCAATCTTTTTCTCTACCTCTTCTTTAGATATTAAAACTTCTACTTCATCGCTCATGCTATACCTCCTATCTCGGCCAATAATATTTTTTTTGTAGTTTCAGAAACATAAGTCCTGGTACTTACTTTATCATAATCAGGTATCCATAGTACATGATTTCCGTCCGCAAGGACCAAAAGCTTTTCCCTTTCATCCCGGGGCACCTTTTCATCGATAAATACTCTGCTAAGTTTCTTAATCTTATCATTACCGATGTACATGTAATCCCCCTTCATGGGATACCTTAATTTAAGTATTCCATTTATTTTATCACAATCAAAGTACTTAATACAATACGTTTTTTCAAAGCGAAAATAATCATTTGGATTTATATCCTTTATTCTTACTACTCTGAAGCTTATATCCATAAGGGATGAATTCTCTTTCTTGAGATTTCCATACTCATATATGATTTCCTGGATCATGTTTTCTTTACTTCTAATGCTATCTTTTGAGTCCAAAGAAAAGGCCTTTTGATTATAAATATATATCATATCATAGCTTTTTTCAGCTGTAACATGATAAGGAAGTGAAATCATCTTGCCTGTATCCGAAGCCGTAAGCTTTACAAGCATATTTACATGCTCTCTCCCTATATCCTTCTTCTTTCCTGCACAAAGTGCAATAAGCTTCAAAGCAAGAGCCTTCTGCACGGCTATATGATTTTTTAAAAATCGCTGTGCTTCATATGAAATCCTATCATCCTCCACATTTACGATTCTATCAAAGGTCTGCTCGGTAATATCATCTAAAAAGTTGTCAACCTCAGCTAAATCCCGGGCAGTCTGTGCTATGTGAGCAACGGTTTGGTTTTGGATTTCCTGCTCCATATACGGAATCACTTTATTTCTAATCTTATTTCTGGAATGATCATTCTCAGCATTGGTGCTGTCTATCCTCCATTTAAAGCCTTCTTTGTTGAGGGTATCCTCTATATCTTTTTTTCTGATATCAAGTAAAGGCCGTATAATCATCATTCTATCATCACTTTTCAACCTGCTCATACCGGTTAGACCTTTAAGAGAGCTTCCTCTCAATAGCTGAAATATAACGGTTTCCGCCTGATCATCCATATGGTGAGCAAGGGCAAGCTTTATAGGATAGCATATATTTAAATCCGATCTAGAGCTTTCACTCTTTATTTTTTCTCTTATTTCAACCCTTACCTTTTCAAAACACCTATAACGATAATTTCTTCCTGCCTCCTCTTCACTAAGCTTATTATCATAAGCAATCTGCACAACATCTGCTTTAAAGGAGTAAAAAATTAAGCCTCTTTCAGCACAGTAATTACGCACGAAGCTTTCATCTAAGTCCGCTTCCTTCCCTCTTATCCCATGGTTAATATGAACCACATAGATATAAATATGTATCATTTTTTGGACTTCTTCCAGGCATTTAAGCAAAAACATGGAGTCCGCTCCTCCCGATACACCTGCTATTATGTGATCCTTCTTCTCAACTAATCCTTCATCTATTATCCTTGTGGCTGTTTCTCTGATCATAATTATTTCCTTTATTTGATAATGTGTCTCATATCTTTCTCATGATACGAAAAAAAGGATTGCGAAATGTGTGCAATCCTTATCTTTCTCACTCGGCTGGTTCAAAAACCACCTCTCCCGGATATGCTAAGCCAAGCTTCTGTCTTGCGACATTCTCGTAAAACTTCCTTGTCTTAGTATATTCCTCATAGTCTTTAATCTTTTCGTTATTCTGTTTTAATTCCTCGCTCTCACTCTTTAGTTCAGCATATTGATGCTTATAATCTCTCTCCTGTGCCTTTAATTCTCTTGTTTTAAAAAAGCAAACCGATCCCAAAACTACCATAAGAACCAATATACCTAAAATCGTGAATTTAGCGAGGCTTCCCTTTGTTGCTCTCTTAACCAAGGTTCCACCTACTTTCCCCCAAAACTAAACACGAAAACACTTTAGTAATGATACTACATTCACGAAAAAAAATCAAGAAAAATTTAATAAAAATGTAAAAATTAATCTGTCTCACCGTTTTCAATATAATACTGTAGCGCTTTTCGCATAACCGGGTGATAGAAGGTGAAATCAATTACGCTTTCCTCCTTATTATCATCCTCTGTATTATATCTGATTTTAGCCGACTTCTTGTTAATTTTGATGGTTATATTGCCAGGCTCACTCTGATTTTTTACTTTTTCGAATTCAATTTTTTCAGTACTATCAGATTTTCTCGTCGAATCTTTGCTCTTATGTACATCAATAACTACAAGCTCTTTGGAATTATCTAAAAGTCCCTTATAAATATAATTAATATATTCTGTTTTTTCTGCATCTGTCGCGAATTCATATATATATTGGGATGAATCTTCTCCTGTGTTTACTCCGAATACTCCATATGAGTCAGGGCACAAGAAAAGAGTGTGTACAAATCTTTCTCCGTTTGAAGCTTTCGAGTAATAAGACTTTATTAAACCTGTTAGGTAAAAAGGAAGCCATGAATTAATGGCATCAACCATCTCAGTTACATCTCTTTCTATATTATGAATGATATCAATGTGTGTGCCTGCCTTTAAAACCGAAGCCATAGAACTTAACCATAGCATCCTATACTCTGTGTCCTCTAGCATCCAATCCATCTTTTCATCTGAGTAGAGACATATCTTTTCAGGCTTTTTTATAATTGTTTCAGCAAAAAATCTAAGTGAAGCCTCTCTAAGTCCGTCTTTACCGGTGTACTTTTTTTGTGTATCGGATGAAAATTTATCTAATAAGTTTTTATCAAGGTTTGGTATATCTGTGGGTGAAGTAGCAGATATCTTTTTTACATTAGCTAGAAGACTCTTTATGGCTGTATTTTCGCTTGTTTTAAAACACATAAGCCACTCCTTGAATTGCTCATAATCGCCTACGGTTAAGCCTATTATCTCACTAAGTTCATCAATTTTTTCCTGTTTTTTAAGAGCTTCGTAAAGCTCATAGGATATATTATCTTTCAATTCACTGTTTGACGCAGGAGTTCTGCTTCCGCTTTTATATCTGCTTATAAGAGAGGGATCAACATTGATAGCCTTACCAAGACTAACATTTGACATCTGTATCAAGTCCATGATCAATACAAGTTTATGATTAAAGTATGCAGGCCCTTTCTCTTCTTTAATTCCCATTATATCAACCTCAAAGCCGTACACAGCTTTTTGCCTTTCATAATAATTTACATAAAAATAATTATATACTTCATGGAAAAAATTTTCAACCTGATTGACTTTTATTTTATATATGATACACTATTACTTCGTAAATATTGCACAAAGAGAGTTTATACAGGGAGATAACTACAGTATGAACATAAAAATTAATATATTCAAGAATATTATAGGACATACAAAAACAATACTTAATCATAAAAAACTTGTGCGAGAGCTTTGCTTCAAAGCAGGACTTTACAGACAGGGTATCATGCACGACTGGTCTAAATACAGTCCACTGGAGTTCTGGACAGGCGTTATATATTATCAGGACGGAAAGAGAAGTCCCAATGCAGCCGAAAAGGAAAAGTATGGTTTTTCAAAAGCTTGGCTTCATCATAAGGGCAGAAATAAGCACCATTTTGAATACTGGATAGACTTTGATTCTAACGATTTTACTAAACTAATTGGCATGGAGATGGACTTAAGATACGTTATAGAGATGTTTTGTGACCGTGTGGCTGCCAGCAAAAATTATTATCCTGATTCCTATAACGACGGATTACCTCTACAGTACTACAATGCACATAAAAAGTATTATGTAATGAACGAAAAAACCGCTGATCTTCTTTTCAAGCTTCTTTCTATGTTAGAAAAAAAAGGAGAGGAAGAAACATTCAGATATATCCGTTTCCTTCTGGGCAAAAATCATAGTATAACATTGGGAAGCAGGCGAAAAAATGGAGGTTCTGATGAAAAGCTTAAAAAAATTTATTTTTAAACTAAGACCTTTTTGGATATTCATTTACTTTGGTCCTTACATGGTTTGGTTTATGCAGTTGGAAAAGCAAAGGCCTGTTAAATTCTGGGTTCACTCAAAGCTGGATGATATAATTCCTTTTAATGAGTATTTTATAATACCTTATTTGGCATGGTTTGGCTATGTTGCTCTCGTGGTTTTACTCCTGTTTGTCAATCCCAGGTACCTTAAATTTTTCAAAGAAGGCCATCCTCTTTATAACATTTTTAAAAATAATGATGAAGAAGATTACTATAAATGTTGCGAATTACTTATGCTTGGTATGACAACCGCACTATTTACATTTACATTTTTTAACAGCGGACAGAATCTAAGACCGGAGGTAGTTCCCCTAAATAACGTCTTTTCAAAGGCTGTTGCAAATCTCTATTCCTTCGATACATCTACCAATGTATTTCCAAGCCTTCATGTGTACAATGCAGTAGTTGTAACATATTCATTTTGGACAAGTAATCTGATTAACACTCTGAAAGAGCCTTTAAGAAGTATATTGAAGGGATTTTCCCTTCATCTGTGTATCATGATAATACTCTCTACGGTATTTTTAAAGCAGCATTCGGTCGTTGATATATACGGTGCATTTGGTATGTTTGCTATCATGTACCTGTTGGATGTAAGGCTCTTTCACAGGAAAAGCTATAAATCAATCAAAGAAAAAAGAATCAGCTAAAATAAACTAAGCTAAACAAAGAAAAAGTTACTTGCCTTAAAGCAACATAAATGCTATAATTTAGCGGATTTTAATTTAGAAAGAAGGGATAATAATGTCAAAAAAAGGTAATCTGATGTCATTTCGTCCTGACATAAAAGTTTTGGACGCTACACTTAGAGACGGGGGTCTGGTGAATGACTTCTATTTTGAGGATGATTTTGTAAAAGCACTTTATAAGGCTAACATGGATTCAGGAGTAGATTACATGGAATTCGGTTATCGCGCCGATAAAGACATGTTTGAGGAAGATAAATTTGGAAAATGGAAATTTGCAACCGATGAAGATATAAGAAGTATCGTAGGCGACAATGATACATCTCTAAAGATTTCCATAATGGCAGACGTTGGAAGATGTAATTATAAGCGTGATATTGCACCGAGATCTGAGTCTCCTGTAGATCTTGTAAGAGTAGCTTGCTACATCCACCAGATTCCGGCTGCTATAGCAATGATTGAGGATGCTCATGCAAAAGGCTATGAGACAACATGTAATATTATGGCAGTAACCAATGTTCAGCAGTACGACCTTGTATCAGCGTTGGAGATGCTTACGGAAACACCTGTTGACGGCGTGTATATAGTTGACAGCTATGGTTCCCTCTTCCCCGAGCAGGTTAGAGACCTTACAGATAAGTATTGCTCTATACTTGAACCATGTGGAAAATATGTCGGAATCCATGCTCATAACAATCAGCAGCTTGCATTTGCAAATACTATCGATTCCTGTGCACACGGAGCATCACTTCTGGACGGAACTTACGCTTCCATGGGACGTGGAGCAGGTAACTGCAGTATGGAACTTCTGATGAGTTTCTTAAAGAATCCGAAGTACAACTTATTCCCGGTACTTAAGTTTATAGAGAAACACATGGTCCCTTTTATGGAGAGCCCCGACGTCCTTTGGGGCTACGATATACCTTATCTCATTACAGGACACTTAAATCAGCATCCGAGAACAGCGATAGCAGCAACGAATGCACACAGGACTGATTATACAAATTTCTATAAAGAGCTTATAGACAGAGATTAACATATTATTCATATGCAGATGTGTCTGTACACTCTTCAAATTCAAACATAAAGCAAGAGCCTTTTCCTGGTTCTGATGATAGTCCTATGTCACTACCGTGGCGTAGGGCTATATTTTTTGCAATCATGAGTCCAAGCCCGGTTCCCTTTTCGTTCTGGCGTAGCTTAGAAGTATAGAACTTCTCAAATATATTTTTCTTCTCTTCATCGGATATACCAACTCCGTAATCTCTTATACCGACTCTGAAGCTATTACCCTCGATTCTTTCAAGGGTTATATCTATGAAGCTCTCCTCTTCGGAAAACTTTACTGCATTATCCACAATTATCATAAACATCTGTCTCAGTCTTGCATAATCGCCTATTATCAGGAATGTTTCATCCCCTTCTTTGGATAATCTGATTTCAATTGACTTTTCGTCAGCTAAGACTCTTGCGCCTCTTACAACGTCATCCATTATCTGAGAAAGGCTTACAGGCTCTACATCAAACTTATAATCCGGATTTTCCATCTTAGAAAGTGCGAAAAGATCCTCTACCAGCGCATTTATATTTTCACACTCCGATAATATCCTTAAATAATAATCGTTTATCATTTTCTCATCTGTTACAACTCCGTCGTTTAATGTTTCGGCATAACCCCTGATAACGGTAATAGGTGTTCTTAATTCATGAGATACATTTGCAAAAAAATCCTTACGCTGCTTATCAAAGTTTTCTCTGTCGGTTCGCATCTTAAGAAGCTGTCCTGAAAGCTCATCCAGAGCAGATTCTAAGCGGTTAATCTGCTTGGACTTGGCTTTAAGCTCTACGCCACTGTAGTCACCCTTTGATATTCGCATGATATCTTTGTCAAGTATCTCTAGCGGCTTTGAAACATGCTTTAGGAGTATGGTTCCGAAAAGAACCGATACAAGAATTGCAACTATAACACTTATAATACCTATAGTTATTCCCTGCTTCATGCCTATAGACTTTCGTTCAAGCATAGATATCATCATAACAGCGCCTATTACCTCTTCGGATTCGCCATATATGGGTACTGCGACACGAAGAATAGTCATGGCATAAACACTGTCATGACCTGTATTGACACCTGTTTTTCCACTGAATGCTTTTTTCAATACCTCATGCATCTCATCTGTCAAGCTTGAATCGGTATCAGCATTGGTAAAATCAGTATCCAGAGGATTTTTTGCATCAGAATTCGAGAGCACCCAAACCTCGGTCTGGTCAGACTGCTCCAATTCTTCTATATATGAAATGTACTTGAGATATTTTCCTGATTTGTTCTCGGAAGCGAGTGAAGAAATTTTTGAAGAAATATTATTACCCTGTTTTATAAGGGTGTTTTTATAGGCGCTTACATACATATCGCGATACATGTATATAAATATGCTGCCAACCGTGACAGCGGTTAGAATCAGCATTACAAAAAAGGCCAGATATATCTTCATAAGAAGGTCATTCTTTTTTATAAAATTCATATACACCTCCAAGCCACCTATAAAAACGAGTATGGTACCGGCTAAAAACCTCTATTTAAGGTTTTCATCCGGTTTTCTTTAGGTCTTAATAAGAATTACAGAGTTTCAAACTTATAACCCACTCCCCAAACAGTCTTTAGGTTCCAATTAGGGTGATTGTATTTATCGATTTTGGATCTGAGTCTCTTTATGTGTGAATCCACTGTTCTGGTGTCTCCGTAATAATCAAATCCCCACAGTCTGTCAAGAAGCGCATCTCTGGTAAAGACTTTGTTGATATTGGTTGCGAAGAGCCACATGGTCTCTATCTCTTTCTTTGTAAGCTGCAATTCTTCTCCTCCTATGGTACAGGAGTACTCATTTAAATTAACTACAAGATTATCAACTTCTATTTCATCGCTGCTTTTGCCTTTTTCATCAGACCCTATACGTCTTAATACAGCTCGAAGGCGTGCCATAACCTCTCCCGGACTGAAAGGCTTTACGATATAATCATCCGCTCCGATGTCAAGTCCCATGATTCTTTCGTAATCTTCACCTCTTGCAGTGATAAGTATAATGGGAACATTGGAGGTTTTTCTTATACTTTTGCAAACTGCATATCCGTCCTTATCCGGCATCATTACATCCAGAAGAACTGCCACGGGATCGTAGGTTTCAAACATTCTTTCCGCTGAAATACCATCAGATGCAATTATAGGCTCATAGCCCTCTCTCTTAATATAAACACTCAGTATATCTGTTATATCTTTATTATCATCTGCTACTAATATATATTGCATATTTTCCTCCCTTGTCTTCCTATTTCTTTACTTTTAAACAATTATAGAAAAAAAATGTCATTTTGTCACTTGTTTTTTGCCCTATAAGGCCCAAATCACCAATTTGTTCTATTTTCGACATATTTTTGCCAATAAATAAACATATAATCTAGACAATCCATAAAAATCAAGACTTGCTTGCGTTATAATCGGATTTGTATTATTATAAAACATACGTTTTACAGAAAGGGGGAGAATATGAAAAATAAAAGTTTTAGACTAATATCAGTTTATGTAACAATACTTTCTTTAATTATCTTATTCGCTACTCCTCCGGCTTTTGCAAGTGCTGACGAAAAACAAAACCATCCTGATGATGTATATCGTTTAAGCGTTACATACGCAGATGTATTTGCAGGTGAATCAGTAGAAATAAAAGTTGAGAATCTCAAGGAAAAGGATACTGTCGAAGTAAGCTCTAGCGATGATTCAATAGTAAGTGTAAGCCAAAAGGATAATTCAACGATTACGTGCACCGCAAAAAATGCCGGCTCTGCAACAATTACTGTTATGGTTAAGCAGCCTCGATTTATCATATTTTCCAAGGAGCAGGCTGCTCTGACCTGTACTATCAATGTTTCACCAAGAGCTATAAGCTTAAGATTTAATGAGAAACGCCTTAAAATGAAGGTAAATAAGACAAGGACTGTACACGTAACCACTAAGCCTTTCATGTCAGGAGAGGCTCCGTACTTCTACTCAGCTAACTCAAATGTTGCAATAGTCGATCAGTCCGGAGTCGTAACTGCAGTTGGCCGCGGTAAGACTTTTATATATGCGCGTATCCATAACGGAAAGACAGCACGACTGAGGGTGTTAGTTAAAAAATAAGTGTCAGCTTTGATGACATCTTCATAACAGCGACTCTAATAAAAAAAGAGGGCATCGAAAACGATGCCCTCTTGAAGTTTACAAAAAAATTCAAAAGATAAAAGGAATTACTTAAGAGTAACCTTAGCTCCAACTTCCTCAACCTTAGCCTTGATAGCGTCAGCTTCTTCCTTGCTAACCTGCTCTTTGATAAGCTTAGGTGCTCCGTCAACAACTTCCTTAGCTTCCTTAAGACCTAATCCGGTGATCTCACGAACAACCTTGATAACCTTAACCTTCTGAGCGCCTACTTCTGTAAGCTCAACGTCAAACTCTGTCTTCTCTTCAGCTGCTGCTCCGCCTGCTGCTGCACCTGATACAACAACACCTGCTGCTGCAGAAACACCAAACTCTTCTTCACATGCCTTTACAAGGTCATTTAATTCAAGGACAGACATGCCCTTTATTGCTTCTATAAATTCTTCTGTAGTCATTATAATATCCTCCATTTAATAATATAATAAATAATAATTGTAAGCGTAATACTATGCCTCTGCAGGTGCTTCTTCTGCAGGAGCTGCTTCGCCATCCTTCTCTGCAATCTGCTTGAGTACACGAGCAAGATTTGTGATAGGTGACTGAAGTGAACCGAGAAGCTTTGATATAAGAACTTCTCTTGATGGTATAGCTGCAAGTGCCTTAACACCCTCAGCATCATAAAGCTTTCCTTCTACTACAGCAGCTTTAAACTCTACTTCCTTAGCTTCCTTCATGATATCATTGATAATTCTGATAGGAGCTGTAGCATCTTCCTTTGAGATAGCAATTGCTGTAGGTCCTGCAAGAATATCATCAAGCTGTGCAAAATCAGATCCTTCAAAAGCACGCTTCATAAGAGTATTCTTATAAACCTTGTATTCGCATCCTGCCTCTCTTAAGTTTTTACGAAGCTTTGTATCGAGCTCTACGCTGATACCTCTGTAGTCAACAGCAACAACTGTGGCTACACCATCAACCTTAGTTTTGATTTCATCAACTATAGGTTGTTTTAACTCAACCTTTGCCATGAGTAAATCTCCTTTCCTGCCTTGCTTTATACAGGGCATATTTGATTCTGCCATGACTTTTAATATAGAAAAAACCTCTTTCGAACACAAACGAAAGAGGGGATTAAATCGTAAATATACTACTAAAAATCAATCTCCTCGGCAGGCGTCAAAAACCCTTACATCCATACGGATACCTGCTGTCTGTGGCAGATGTTCGCTTCCGCGAACTGCTAAAGAATAGCATAGTATACTAATCATGTCAAGTATTTTTTGCAATCTGATGATTGAAAATATTAAGTCAAGCATAAAAAAGGGCGATTCATGCAAAAAAAGGGCGATTCATGCAAGAATCATTGACACATTTTAAAAAAATAATTAAAATTTACAAAGGAGTTAATGTGAAAAATCAGACTATGATAGGGGGTATAACTTTGGGAACAAATGTTATTATTTTAGAGGATGATTTTGTCCAAATAAACGGACTAAAACACCATATCAAAGAATATGATTCAAGTGCAGTAATACATGAATATGACAATGCGGATAGCTGTTTTTCATTTTTGGAAAAGTGTGAGGATGTTGTTCATCTGTTTTTACTTGATATTGCTATAGGAAATCAAAAAAATAATGTAGGTATCTCTTTAGCAAAAAGCATCCGCGCTATGCCTAAATATAAAGATACCCCCATCATATTTATCACAGGCTACAGTGACTTTGTCTTTGATGCTATAAACACTATTCACTGCACATCCTATATTACAAAGCCATACTCACAGGAGCAGCTTACCGAGCAGCTAAAAACAGCTTTGCAAAAAAATAATCTTAGACTTAGAAAGCCCGGCGGAACCTTCTATAATATTGACTTTTCAAACATTATTTATATCAGTTCCGACGGACGTACCATACAATATCATACAACAAAAGACACATTTACCTCTTCCACATATCGCCTGAAGGAGCTATCCGGACTTCTGCCTGATAACTTTCTTAGAATACATAAGTCTTATATAATCAATAAAAACTTTTTGCGTAATTACAGCTTTACTGATGGTTTTGTAGTATTAGAGGGAGAAATAACTTTACCCATAGGAAGATCTTATACTATATACTAAAGTATTTTACTTATTAATCATTTCCCCAAAAATTGTTACTCATATCATTAAAGTGTTTTGAGTATGTGAGGGATACAGGTAATTTTTTACCATTATCAAGGATTATGGTGTCTTTTGTTTTGGACGCAACATGCTCCAGGTTTACAACATAACCGGAGTGAATTCTGCAAAGCCTCTTTGAAGAATCCATGTCTTCGAACCTTTTAAGAGGTTCGATGGTATTGATTCTCTCTTTTGGAGTAACGATGAAGGACTTTCTCTCTTCTTTTTCTACAAAGTATATGTCTGCTGTCCTTATATGTCGCTTAATCCTCTTTGAATAGACGCATATGCTGTTGTTATTATCAATTCTGTTATTTTCACTTTTATACTTATCCAGCGCCTTGCTTATATATTTCTTCAAATAACTATTTCTTATGCAATATGTGTGATTTACACTATATATGTTTTCATCAAATCCATTATTCTCTATAAGAAATATTATCCCACAATAAGGATTTATCTTATTTATAGATTTTGCCAAAGCTACAGCATCCCACGTATTTCCATTTAGCTTACTGAGTATAATCAGGTCACAAGGGAAGGTGCCTCTGTTTACTTTTTCTTTTAGTTCCTTTGGCGTATACTTGATATAATTATTAATCGAATCAGGAGTTACATCCTTTATTGTATTAATAATACTATCAATGATATTCATTCTTTTATCACATATTCCAACCGTCATCTCAGTTTACACTCCTATCTCTCCCCATAGGGGTATTAATGTCGATTCATTTTCCTTTGCTTCATATTTTTATATTCGAAACCATAATATCATTATACTATCTCTTATAATTTTATATTTTTTTTTTAATAAAACAAATCCGTTACCGTCATGAACGACAGTTATTTTGTCATGAACGACATTTTTATTTGCTTTTTTATTTTTTTAGATGGTTCGCTATCAACTTGACAATTTCGATTTTTGTAATTTACAATTATAAACAGACTAAGGTTAAAATGAAGAAAGGACAAAAACATATATATGAATTATATTCTATTTGGAATAAGTATATTGATACAAGCTTTAACTTCTTTATATATAACAAAAAAACTGAACGCACATACCACACAAAAGACAATTTCACCGATTCTTAGTGGCTTAATTTTTGTTGTTTATGTAATTTTGATGATTATAAGCACTTATATTCTTTTATATTCACAACTGATATCAATACTTATTGTCCTGTTGAGTGAAACTGTATTTGCAAAGTGCCATACGGGATATAACACTTTTAAGTCGGCATTTGCAGGCTGCTCAAATATTTGTATTAGGTATATTACAAATCTGCTGTCAATGAGTATATTATATGTAGTTAACATCCGTTATGATGAGAACTATTTATTTACTCTTCATAATAATTATTTTTTTGTGCTAATATACTTACTTTCAATGATTATCATAATTATCGGTATGTCAATATTAAAAAATCATATAACCTCTGTTTATGCCTATCTGTTGGATCGATTTGATTCCATAATGATGATAACAATTGCACTTTTCATTCTATATGAAATCATTTATATATTATTCAACACTAAAAAAGGGTTATCCGGCGAAAGCTATTCTTTGATTCTTTTTATCATACTTCTATTTATTTTCCTGTATGTCGAAAGAAAACAAACCACAAGGGAGCAGGAGTTGCGCGATTCCATCAAGTACATCCCTATTCTTGAAAATATAATTAAATCCTTAAGGGAAGAACGTCACAACTATAATAATCATATCCAGACCTTATGCTCTCTTCCTTACATCTGTGATAACTACGAGAGCCTTTGTAATGAACTAAAAAAACAGTCAGAAAGCTTGAGTAGCGCCTCGCCCATACAGTACGCAACTGCTATTCCAAATAAAACCCTTGCTGCTCTTATTTTCAGTAAATATATTACTGCAAGGGATAATGACATAATCATGAAACTGGATATAGAGCGCACTGATTTCAATACTGATATATCCGATATAGATCTTATAGATTTATGTGGAATCCTTATAGATAATGCAATAGAAGCATCAAAAGAATATAAAACTATATATGTAACTCTTAGTAGCACGGAGGAAAACAGGTTCAAACTTGTAGTTGCTAATCCATGCGACGAACTATCCGAAAAGGAAATAAAAGATATGTTCTCCATAAGCTACAGTACGAAAAACTCTACTGATGATGAGAATCATGGATTCGGTCTTTATATTGCAAGAAAAATCATAAAAAGGAATCATGGGATTATAGATATAAAGAATACAAAATATAAAGATCCGGATGATAACGATACCGATATAAACTATCTTACCGTATCAGTTGAAATATAAATCAGGCAGAAAAAATCGCCCCCTGCTCGCACGTGAGTCTTAGACTGGCTTTGCTGACATCTTCCTTTCGACAGCTCTGAGACATAAAAAAACCCCGGAAGTCACACTCCGGAGAAAAAAAAGAGGCGCAGGCCGGATTTGAACCGGCGCATACTGGTGTTGCAGACCATTGCCTTACCACTTGGCTACTGCGCCATAACTCATGCCTGTACAAAAATTATAACAGGTTAATTATAAAAAAATGACCCCAACGAGATTCGAACTCGTGTTACCGCCGTGAAAGGGCGATGTCTTAACCGCTTGACCATGGGGCCATAAGTGCTGTCGTCCGTAAAACCCGACAACATTAAGCATAATATCACAGTTTTTCATAAAATGCAAGCACTTTTTTAAAATTTTACCAGCAGTATAAACCTGCTTATTTAATTTTTATTCTGATAATGTCATCCTTTATCTCTGAATCAGCTCCCATCTTGCTTCTGATTATCCTTGCTGATATATTGTCGGTCTCCTTATCCGAAAGGTCGTTTTTAATCCTGTCACGACACTTAAGTCCTGCTATGTCAAATATTATCTCCCTTGGATACTCTTCTTCTCCTGATATTATCTTGATACCCAGTTTATCGGTATCGTCCTTTATATCGATAAAACCAACCAAAAATTCTTCTATAACCTGCATACATACCAGGTACTTCTCTTTGAGAAGAAATTGTCCTTTTAAAAATGTTTCGACAGAAGAAAGGATTTCGAAAATATCTAATTCTTTAACCCATCCTTCCCACTCCCACATCTTTATGCGGAATATGAAATCTTTTGTTTTTTCCCTCTTCGGAGCAGAGAACATCTCTTCAGGTGTTCCTTCTTCATAGACGACTCCTTCATCTATATAAACTACTCTTGAAGAAACACTTTTAGCAAGCCTCATCTCATGAGTTACTATAATCATGGTAAGGCCTGAATTTGCTAGATTTGTAATAACCGAAAGCACTTCGGAAACCATGGTAGGATCCAGTGCGCTTGTCGGCTCGTCGAAAAGCATTACTTCCGGTTTCATGGCGAGAGCCCTTGCTATAGCGACTCTTTGCTTCTGTCCACCGGAAAGCTCATCAGGGTAATTATCAGCCTTGTTTAAGAGTCCAACCTTTTCAAGCTCTTCTTTAGCGGTTTTAACCGCATCTTCTCTAGATAAGCCTAAAACATCCATCTGTGGCATGATTATATTTTCTATTACACTCTTATGATTGAAAAGGTTAAAGGACTGAAATACCATACCCATCCTGGTTCTGATATCACTCAGCTTGACCTTTGGATCGCATACATCAATCCCATCATACATTATGCTGCCGGAGTCAGGGGTTTCAAGCCTGTTTAAAGAACGAAGAAGTGTTGATTTACCTGTACCCGAGGGACCTATAATCGTAACCACTTCGCCCTTCTCTATATTTAGATTTATATTTTTAAGAGGCGTAGTCTTGCCAAAGGATTTTGTTAGATTTTTTATTTCTATCAAACTCATACTAATCTCCATTTTCTATATTCAAATCATCTGTTTTGCTTATTTCTTTTCTTGTTCTACTGCTTTTATCGCTGCTTTTCTTGTCGAAAAGATTGATAATCCAAGTAAACAGTTTTATGAGGATATAATAAATAACCGCAACAGTTATCAACGGGAAGAAAGCTTCTAGGGTTCTGCTTCTTATAAGGTCTCCTGCTCTGGTTATATCTATAACAGCTATAAAACCAACGACAGATGTGTCTTTTACAAGTATTGTAAACTGTGTTTTAAGTATCGGAAAATATATCTTTTTTGCCTGAGGAAGTATGATTTTTGTAAATGCCTTTCTCGGGGTATATCCCAGAGAAAGTGCCGCTTCCATCTGTCCCTTATCTACAGCTTCAAGCGCACTCTGAATTATGGTATATGCTTTTACTCCAAACATTAAAGTAAATCCGATAACAGCAATTACAATTCCAGGCATCATAACCTTGCCAAATACTACATAACAAAGAACCAAGAGTATAACCGCTGCCGGAAGTCCAACAAATATTTCTTCCAGAATCCTAATAATCACATTGATAATAATATTATTAATTCTACAAAGATATACAAGAAGAAAACCGAAAAGCAACCCCAGAATTCCTGATAATATAGAGATTATAGCAGTAGAGCCTATACCCTCTAATATAAGCGTATACCTTTTATCTGTAATAAATGTTTTTTTAAAGTTCTCCTTCATATGGGCGAAGAAGGATTTTTCACTTCCTTTTCCTGACTGATTATCATATTCTTCGCTTCTTGTTATAAGGACAATGTTTCCTGAATGATAAGGAATCATGTCCATAGTTTCTGTTCTTTCCTTTGTAATAATGAGACTTGCAATGGCAAAATCTGCCTTTCCTGATGATACTGCAGGAAGCACACCTGCTAGTTCCATACCTTGAAATTCTACCTTTACATCAAGCTTTTCTGCGCAAAGAAGAATTACGGCAGGATCAAAACCTACCACCTTCTCACCTTCTCCTCTGTATCCCATGGGCTCTAGATTATCAAGAGTTGCAACCTTTACAGTTCCGTTCTTTCCCGGCCAATCCTGCTCGGGTAACACCTTTGCAGACTCATCATTTCCAATCCAGATATCCCACATTTCCTGGATTTTTTCTTCTCCAACCTCTTCAAGGGCCTTTTTCCACTTCTCCTGCTCTTTATCTGCTTTGTTAAAAGCAATACCAAATGACAATTCCTTTAAAGGCTGCTCCATTACCGCCAGATCATTATCCTGGTTGCTCTGAAACTCTGCAACAGCAGAGTTATTCAGCCCAGCGTCTATCTTTCCTGACTTGAGTGCAAGCAGGATATCCGCAAAAGAGTCGTAGTACGAGTATTTTGCATCCTCTACATATTCACTTACGAGATCGGCAAATGGAGCGCCGGAAAGCATGGCTACCCTCTTTCCGTTAAGCTCCTCAAAGCTCTTGAAGCATGATTTCTGCTTACTTTCAGCAGCAGAAGAATCAGCAGATTTTATAACTAATCCCGAAATAATCAATAAACTTAATAATACACTAACTAAAGTGATGTATTTTTTAATCATTTTATTCATTTTTTAACCTTTTCCTCCAAGCAAACTCACATATATCGTTTTTTCTATATATTTTAAAATCGAGCAGGTAGAGTAACATGTCCTCTTCTTTCCACTCTAATCATCCTCAGCTCTGCTGATATCTTCTTTTCAACTATTCTATATAAAGAAATAGAGTCATAAATGACTCTATCATAAAAACTCTATTTCTATTATACTTTAATTACTGCTTACATTCAATTACAGATTCACCCTTAACAAGTGAGGTCGGTATAAATTCCGGCGTTATATTTCCCTTTAATTTGCCCTCGATAAGATCAATCAGCTTCTCAGCAGCACAATTACCTATCGCTTCCATATCTTGGTGCACTGTGGTAAGCCTTGGTTTTAGCTGACTTGAAATAAATATGTCATCAAATCCGGCAACTGAAACATCCTCAGGAACAGAAAGCCCCATCTCGTTCAGAGCTGTAATTCCTCCGATAGCACTGTAATCATCGGGATATATGATACATGTTGGCTTTGCCTTACCAGTCATAAGCTCCTTTGTAAATGCAGCAGCCATCTCTGGATTTCTATATTCAGACTTTATCAGATGTCCGGATCTTAATCGAATCTCATGTTCCTTTAATGTTTTCTTGAGCACGCTTATTCTATGCTTAGAAACATCACTCAAATCTCCGTGAATATAAGCAATTCTCTTATGTCCCATGGATATTATATACTCCACAAGCTCTCTCATGCCTGTATCATTATCGGATATTACACACAGATGATTATTGAAATGCATATCTATAGAAACAGTTGGTATATCAGAATTAATGAGGCTTACAACCTCTGGGTTATAGAAATCTATACAGGCAATAACAACACCGTCGAGTCCTCTGTATCGACAATGCTCAAGAAATGTCTTATGTTGCTTATTACCTTTATTGCTGTTAATAAAGGTAATGTCATAACCACGTTTCTCGGCTGTATTTTTAAAGCTGTTAAGTATGTGCGCAAAGTAATCATGAGTAAGACCGCTCATGGCCTCATCCACAAACAAAACGCCTAAGTTAAAGCTTTTATTCATACGAATAGCTCTTGCGTAGTACTGCGGAAAATAAGACATTTGTTTAGCTACTTCTTTTATGTGCGCTTTAGTTTTCTCGCTTATGTCATCCTTATCATTTAACGCTTTACTTACTGTTGCTACAGACACTCCACATATCTCAGCAATATCTTTTATGGATGCCATGTCCTGCTCCTTTCTATAATCTATGCTATAACCTTTCTGTGTTCTTCAAATATGTGAAAATAAAATGCTTGCAGCTGACTGCTTGATGATTAATATAATAATAGTCTTTTCAGCCAAAAAACCGAAATAACTAAAATCATTAACCTCCGATTAACAGTAACTCTCAAACATTTTCGTACATTATAGCACAAGACATGAAAGTTGCGCAAGTGTATATTGAATTTTTTTGTATGTTTTTGTCTTTTTAGTTGTAACGGGGAGTAGACCATCCTAAATCGCAGATTCTCTCAAAATGGATGGTTCTGAAGTGGTTTTGGGTGGGAGAAAGCCATCCTAAATTGCAGATTCTTTCAAAATGGATGGTTCTGAAGTGGTTTTGGGTGGGAGAAAACCATCCTAAATTGCAGATTCTTTCAAAATGGATGGTTCTGAAGTGGTTTTGGGTGGGAGAAAACCATCCTAAATCGCAGATTCTCTCAAAATGGATGGTCAGATGTGTCCTCTAAGTCTGTATATGGGTTTATGTAGCATGAAGAAGCGCTCTTCATACTCTGTCATTACATTGTCTTTTGCAGGTCCATCTGAATGTATGTCGTACTCATCCGTTACTTCCTTCCATTCTGCCTTCGTCATCTCTTTTACGCTAAAATCAAACAGCGCTCTATTATCCGTTTTAAAGCAGACTTCTCCACCTTCCTTCAAGACGTGTTCGTATCTTTCTAAGAACTCTCTTGAAGTTAATCTTCTTTTTGCATGACGCTTTTTAGGCCAAGGATCACTAAAATTGAGATAAATCTTATCTACTTCACCTTTTTCAAAGTACTTTTCTATTTCTTCTGCGTCCATGCGCATAAAAATAATATTCTTAAATGGCTTTTTATCGGTGAGTGGGGTTTCGGATGTTGGTTTTGCAAGCTCGGTTGCCGGTGCTTCTTCCTTCTCCCACTCTTCTAACTTCTCTACTGCTCTTACAAGTACGCTTGAGTATTTCTCAATTCCAATGAAATTAATATTCGGATTCTGTTTTGCAAGATCAGTTATAAACTTACCTTTTCCCATACCTATTTCTATGTGTACGGGATTATCATTAGAAAAAATATCATGCCACCTTCCCTTGACATCAAGTTCTTTATCATCGGTTTGTATGGTATGAATATCTGCCTCTATTTTTTCTTGTGAACCTTTAACATGTTTAAGTCTCATATTTTGATTTGTATGTTGTCGATGATGTCAAGACTCGCTTTTCGAGTCTTTTCGCGCGCCGTGATTCAAAGAGATGTTTTACATCCTACGATCTAGCTTAGAGGTGGGGGATTTCTCCGACTGAGTTAAATCCGTTGCGGACAAACATACTTTCCTTTCTTTATTTATGGGGAACTCGAAGAATTCTTTTCTGGCTTTTATCCTTAGAAAATGGTGTCGATATTTTCTTTGTGGCTTTTAGCAGCTACTATAATATATCATATTTTGTCGGTAATTCAAGACATAAACCATCCTTTTTGAGGATTTCTACGATAAGGGTGAGTCCACTCCCCGAAATAAGCCACCTTGATCCTCATTTTGAAATATAAAAATATACGGTGACAAAGCATTGTCGATGGTTGACACCCCCTCTAAGATGTTATAAAATAAGGATATTATTATGTTCTTTATATTATAAACGAAGTACCTCATAAGTAAAGCATCTATTAATAACATCTAAATAGTGATTAGCAGAAATGATGCTTGTTAATAACGATATTTGCACATCTCGGAGGTGTTGATGAAAAAAAAGAATAATATATTATATAAAGTCACCTTATATACCAGCTTATTTTTTCTTCTTTTAACTGTGTTTGGCGGTCTTTTGCTCTACTACGGAAGCCGTACAACCTTTCTTAAAGCAAAGGAAGAAATGATTAAAAATGATTTGAGACGTGAAGAAAAAAATCTACGCTCTCTTAAGGCTATCGACTGGCTTTTGGATTATTGGAGTATTCATAGAGATGAAATAAAAAGGCCTCTTAATGATTATGAGTATGACGATTTGATTAGATGGGAAGCTTCTTTAAATAAGCTCGAATTAAGCGAAGCAATCAAAACTGCATCCCCGGCGATAAAAAATGCCTATGCTGTAGATTGCTATTCAACATATAAATTCGAATCCGATTTAAGAATAGAGGATTATGATTATTCACAGATAAATTATTTGGGGATAAATGATGACAATAGTCCTTATATTATCTTTGATAGTAATAAGTATACCGACGACGCCCCCATGGATCTAAGTATAGGTGATAAACCTTCTCTTGATTTGAAAAAACATAGGGTGTTAAAAGACTTGCTAAATACATCAAACAGTAAGATTCACTTCGAAATCGTTTCTGATACTCCAATAGGTGAAAACTATTATTGGGGTTATAAACCGGTTATTATTGACGGTAAATTAAAATGTATTATATGTGCTTCCTACAACTGGAATGCTTTCAAAAAAACTCTTGTAGATAACATAACATTTTTGCTGATTATCAATACTATCCTACTTCTTTTAAGTCTGGTAATACTGATGTTAATTTTCAATCATGCTATAATTAAACCTATCAAGATTATGCAAAGAGGCTTGCTGACATATACGGAAAATAAGGATAAGGATAGCTTTATAAAAACCATTAATAACATTCATTCGAATAATGAATTTGAAAACCTGGCTTACAATATGTCGTCTCTTTCTACTGAATTGGATAATTATATAAATGACCTTAGGGATTCAAAGCAGGAATTAAAAGAATTTACCAAAGATGTGATGGAGGCTCTTGCGCAGACTATAGATGCAAAAGACAAGTATACTAATGGTCACTCTTCCCGAGTTGCCATCTACTCTAGAATGATCGGAAAGCAGATGGGACTTTCCCTGGATGATCAAGACATGCTCTACTACATGGGACTTTTGCATGACATTGGAAAAATCGGTATTCCGGATGAAATTATAAATAAGACATCCAAACTTTCAGATGAAGAATTCAATCTTATTCAATCTCATCCGATATTTGGATATGACATACTTTCAGAGATTTCTTCACGTCCGGAGCTTGCTGAAGCTGCCCGCTGGCACCACGAGCATTACGACGGCACCGGATATCCGGATAAACTGTCCGGAGAGGATATACCTTTCATGGTTCGTATAGTTGCTGTTGCGGATAGCTACGATGCTATGACTTCAAATCGTAGCTATAGAAAATATCTGCCTCAGGATGTGGCCAGGGACGAAATAAAAAAGCATGCAGGAACTCAATTCGATCCCGATGTTGCTGAATGTATGGTGCGTATAATTGAAGAAGATGTACACTACATGTTACACGAGTAAAAAAAATAATCAAACAGAATAACAATATAAATAAAATATCAACATAATATATAAGGAGATTACCATGGGATTTTTAAATGATGCAAAGGAAATGCTTGAGCGCCCGGGGAATTATGCTCAATCAAATGAAATAATAAAGATAATAAATGATTACAAAATCAATAACGAACTAAAGGCTCTGACTTTGGATACAACTTATGATGAAATGATTGATGTCAGACTTTTTACACCTGAGTTTCTTGAAAATATAGCTAAACAAATGCCGGAAACTCTTGCAAGCGCTACTACATATGATTCAGAAATCGAAGTAATTGCCCAGGACAGTCTGGTTGCTGCTTCCGAAATGGGCGAAAATACTCTGGTCCTTAATTTTGCATGCGCCACTAAACCGGGTGGTCAATTTGAAAAGGGAGACTCTAATCAGGAATCAGATTTGTGCAGAAAGAGTACACTTTATGCTTCTCTTACATCAGATACAGCCAGGGACTTTTATGAATTAAATAAGTATTCCGGTGGAAATGTATATACGGATTTCATTCTTCTTTCTCCTACTGTCACTGTATTTGCAAATGATTCTTTCAATCCTTTAGAGACACAATTTAAAACTGCTGTCATATCTGCATCTGCAATACTCTTAAAGGACAGCGCAGCCATGCTTCCTTCGGATTATATTTCATATATTTCTAAAAGACGAATCAGAAATATACTGAATGTCGCTATTATGAACGGCTATACCAAACTTGTTTTAGGAGCCTGGGGATGCGGTGCAGCCGGACACGATCCGGCCATTATGGCAGAAAGCTTTAGATCAATCCTAAAAGACGAAGAATATAAAAAGTATTTTGAAAAAATAAAATTTGCAATATATACAAAAACACCTGAAAAAAATATCAATTACAATACATTTAAAAATGCTTTTTCTTCGGAGTACACTTATCAAGCCCCTGAATTAATACTATATAGCAGGCCCAATAAGGCATATGGTTATTTATGTAATTCTTTTAAGTCCAATTTTACGGACACCCTCGGAATTACTTACTCATCCGTAGTTCAGTACTATGCTTACAGTATGGCTACAACCTTCGAGGATAAGCTTCGTGCCGACAGAATTATGAATACCTGTGATCCAAAGTCTATTATGGACTTTACCGAAACTATAGATAACTTTGATTCCGAAACCTGGAATGTAAAGATACAAATGGTGCTTACAGATGCCATGTATCTTAAATTCTCTCAAAATGAAGTCCTTAAGCAAAAGCTTTTGGAAACAGGTGATGCCTTGCTTGCATTTGCAAATGATAAGGAGAAGAATTTTGGAATAGGACTTCCTATCTATGACAGTAATGCACGTAAAAAAGATAAGTGGAAAGGTAAGAACATTGCAGGTTACTCTCTTATGAATGTTCGTGATAAACTAAGACGAGAAAGTGGCTCTTAATCCAATAGAATTTTCCTTAAACTAAGCATAATGAAAAAGAGGATTTTAAGCCATACATTTTACTCTGATTGGAGATTGTATATGAATTATTTTACATTTGCCGCAATAGATGTAGGCTCGCATGAGGTATCTTTAAAGATATATGAGATTTCAACCGAATTTGGTATTAAGCTTTTGGACTATGTTTATCATACCACACTTCTCGGACTCGAGACCTACTCAACCGGCAGAATTAGTTACGCTTCTATCGATAAACTTTGCAACTATCTCAATTCATTTAAGGAGAAGATGCAGGAGTACGGTGTGGAAGATTTTAATATATGTGGCACAAGTGCCGTGCGGGAAGCATCCAACAATATAACTTTTTTGGATCATGTTAAGCAGCGAACCGGTTTTAGCATAAAGATTCTTAGCAATTCTGAGCAGCGTCTCCTATGCTACCGCTCTATCGCCTTGACTGAAAACAATTTTCATAAGCTAATAAAGCGTGGTACTCTTCTGGTGGATGTAAGTGGCGGAAGTATGCAGATATCTCACTTCGACAAATCCATGCTTATATCTACTCAGAATATAAAACTAGGTTCCCTTCGTATACAGGAAGAGCTGGATACCATGAAGGATAAGTCCGACAATTACAACAGACTTATAAGAGAGTTTATATACAATGATATTCACACTTATTTTCAAGGATATCTGAAGGATTACAATATCAAGTATATAATTGCAGTCGGAAATCAGCTGCACTCATTTATAAAGTACCTAAGTCTTCATAATTTCGGAAGTGTAATGCCCAATGACTCACGTATGAGCAAAAAAGATTCCGTAAACAAGGATGAATATCTGGAATTCTATAATGATATTATAAAAAGATCTCCTACGGACCTGTCTAAAGAATTGGACACCTCCTATGATCAAGCGTCACTGCTTCTTCCTACAGCTATGATTTATAAAACTATATTTGATGAATCGGGAGCTGATAATATGTGGCTTTCCGACATCACTATCTGTGACGGTATGGCTGCGGAAGCCTGTGAAAACAAGCTACACATAACTCCTGCACATAGCTTTGAGGCCGATATACTAAATACTTCGAGACACATAGCGGATCGTTTTCATTGTGATAAAACCCACATGGACAATGTTATGGAAAATGCTCTCGCTATATTTGACTTTCTTAAAACACAGCAAAGTCTTAGTAACCGCGACAGACTGCTTCTTCAGTTGGCTGTTATACTCCATAAGTGTGGAAGCTATATAAACATGAATGAGGTGGGCGAGAATTCTTTTAAAATTGTTATGTCAACTGAGATTCTTGGTCTCTCCCATAAGGAAAGAAGCCTTGTGGCTTATACCGTCCGCTACCTAGGTGAAGATTATCCGGGTTATTCTGTGCTTAGTGATACCCTGACAAAGAAGGAATATCTGCGAGTTTCAAAGTTAAATGCAATTCTTAGACTGGCAGATACCATGGATAAAAGCCATACACAGAAATTTTCAAATATTTCAATAGAAATAAAAGATTCCAAATTGTATATATATGGAAATACATTGGATGACATAACCTTAGAGCGTGGTTTCTTTACGGATAGAGCCGGATTTTTCGAAGAAGTTTTCGGTATCAGACCTGAGCTTAGACAAAAGAAAAAATATAAGGATATAGAATCGAGGTAAATTATGACTAAAAGCAAATATCTAAATCCAAAATACTATACTAACAGGGAGATGAGCTGGCTTTCATTTAATTATCGCGTACTTTCGGAAGCTCAGGATGACAGAATTCTGCTACTGGATCGTCTAAAGTTTCTTGCTATTACTGCATCAAATCTTGATGAATTTTTCATGGTTCGTGTAGCCAGTCTTAAGGATATGGTTCATGCAGGATATGAAGGTCGCGATATAGCCGGATTAAATGCCGGCGAACAGCTGAAGCTTTTGGATAAGGAAACCCACAGACTTGTAAATGATCAGTATGAAATATATAACTCTTCTCTAAAACCGGGACTTTTAGAAGAAGGTATTTGTCTTATAGATCATCATGAAGAGCTAAGTGAAGCCCAATGCGATTATGTGGATGAATATTTCCATAATGAGATATATCCTGTTCTTACTCCTATGGCTGTTGATTCTTCCAGACCATTTCCTTTGATTCGAAATAAATCCCTGAATATATGCGCACTTCTAAAGCCCAAAAAACGTTCATCCAAAAATACGGATGACAAAAATCAAGGTGAAGGAAGTCAATTTAGGGATCTCTATATCGCACATAAGAAAAAACGTAAGGACTCACTTCTCGGTAAAGACATGGAATTTGCCACTGTTCAGGTTCCTTCTGTTCTTAATCGTATAGTAGAAATACCTTCTGAAACGGGTTATGAAAAAACTTATATTTTAATTGAACAGATTATAGAAAGAAATATCGGAAAGCTTTTTGTAAACAATGAAATTCTCGCCTCATTTCCATATCGCCTGATGAGAAATGCTGACCTTTCTATCGAGGAAGATGAGGCTGCAGACCTTTTGGTAGAAATCGAAAAACAGCTTAAAAAGAGGCAGTGGGGAGAAGTTATCCGACTTGAAATAGAAAGCGGAATAGATCCGAAGCTTCTTAATATTCTCACCAAAACACTGTCTATACCGGCTTCAGATATATTTGAGATATCGGGGCCTCTCGATCTTACCTTCCTTATGAAGCTTTCTTCTATAAGTGGATTTGATGCCTTAAGAAGCAAAAAATATACACCTCAGCCACCACTCTTCCTTAACATGGAGGACAGTATATTTCATCAAATACGCCTGCATGATATACTTCTGCACCACCCTTATGAAACATTCGACCCTGTTGTTTCATTTATAAGGCGTGCTGCACGTGATGAGCGAGTGCTGGCCATAAAACAGACTTTGTACCGCGTCAGCTCCAATTCTCCGATAATCGCCTCTTTAGCTGAAGCTGCCCAGAATGGTAAACAGGTTACAGTACTTGTTGAGTTGAAGGCTAGATTTGATGAGGAAAATAACATAATATGGGCGAAAAAACTGGAGCAGGCAGGCTGTCACGTGCTATATGGTCTGGTGGGACTAAAGACTCACAGTAAGATTACACTTGTTGTTCGCCGCGAAGATGATGGTATTCGCAGATATGTACACCTGGGAACCGGAAATTACAACGACAGCACAGCAAAGCAATATACAGACCTTGGTCTCCTAACCTGCAACAAGGCCATAGGCGAAGATGCAACCGCTGTATTTAACATGCTTTCAGGCTACTCTGAACCGGCTGTGTGGAATAAGCTTTCTATCGCACCTATCTGGCTCAGAGAAAGGTTTGTATCCCTTATAAAGAGAGAAGTTGCTTATGCGAAGCGTGGAAAAGCGGCATACATAGAGGCTAAGATGAACTCGCTTTGTGATGCAGGTATTATAGCTGAGCTTTACAAGGCATCTCAAGCCGGTGTTAAGATTAGACTTTTGGTTCGTGGCATATGCTGCTTAAAAGTAGGAATTCCCGGAATCAGCGAAAATATCGAGGTTCGCTCTATAGTCGGAACATTCTTAGAGCATGCTCGTATATTCCACTTCCACAACAACGGTAATGACGAGCTTTTCCTTGGAAGTGCAGACTGGATGCCAAGAAACTTAGACAGGCGTGTAGAAATACTCTTCCCGGTTGAAGATATGCGTCTTAAGCATGAACTTATAGATATTTTGAATTTGGAATTTGCAGATAATTGTAAATCGCATACCATGCAACCGGATGGCTCATATAAAAAGAATTATCCGTCCAAGAGCGAAAAAGCTGTGGATTCGCAAGCTATATTTATGGCAAATGCACTGGCAAACGTAAATAAAACAAAGGCCCGCACCCCCGGGTATCCCAGGAGATTCGAGCCTTTGACATGATAAAAAACACTACTCATTAAAGAATAAAAAAAGGGTCATATTAATCTCATGGTCCTTTTTTTAATTCTAAAATATATAACAAACATTAATAACTACTTACTTAACTGCTTCGGCTAAATCTGCAACAAGCTGTGGTATGGTTGCTTCAAAGTCAACTCCATACCATGGTTCAGCAGGGTTCTTTAGTGTTTCTCTGATAGTATCTGCTGTGTAATCAGCAGCAAGCTTCATGGAATCGTGGAAGGAAAGTCCTCTGACTATACCACCTACTGCTACACTTGAGAATATATCGCCTGTTCCGTGGTAAGCTGCATCAACTCTGTCATTCTGATAGTTGAAAAACTCATCCTTTTCTTTATCATATCCCATGACTCCTGTCTTTCCGGCTGACAATGACACACCTGTAAGTATAGAAGTTCGTGCTCCAAGTTCGGAGAGTTTTTTAAGTAAATTCTTTACATACTCTTCATCGTACTCCTCTTTATACTCTGCACCTGTCATATATGCTGCTTCTGTAATATTGGGTACTATAACGTCAGCCGCTCCACAAAGAGTCGCATTCTTAGCTGCGTACGACTCGTCAAATGCAGGATAAAGCTTTCCATTGTCACCCATAGCAGGATCCACAAATATAAGCGTGTCATCTGTCTTAAAATCAGCAAATATTTTCTTTACGGTTTCGATTTCTTCTTCAGTTCCCAAGTATCCTGTGTATATGGCATCAAACTTGATTCCCTCACTCTTCCAGTGCTCTGTGATAGGAACTATCTGATCTGATAAATCCTTGCATGTAAAATTCTTAAACATTGTATGTGTTGAAAGTACAGCGGTTGGTAATATAACCGTTTCTACTCCCATAGCTGATATGATAGGAAGTGCAACTGTGAGTGAGCACTTACCTAAGCAGGATACATCCTGAATTGTAAGTATTCTTTTCATAATATTCCTCCATTCCGAGCATAATAAAAATATACTTGTTTTTTTTTATAACATCAACTATTATAATCTCATCTGGTTATATTACTATATCCAGTTTTAATATTTTTGATAAGGTCAGTTTGGTATATTATACACAATATAAGGAGAAACTATGCTTACCTATGATTTAACCAAGAACATAAGGGATATAAAAAAGCCTTTATATGTACAGCTTTATGATAATATAAAAAATGATATACTGAAGGAAAATCTAAATCCCAACGAAAAGCTTCCCTCTAAAAGAGCTTTAGCTAAGCACCTTGGAATCAGTATTATTACAGTTGAAAACTCTTATGATCAGCTTATATCTGAAGGATTTATATATTCACTTCCACGTAAAGGTTTCTTTGTTACGCCTCTTCCTCCTGACATGCTTAAATACAAAGAATTATCTACAAAAACCCTAAAAAAATCCGAATCATCCGAAACAAATTCTAATTATAATAATAAACAAAATTTCACTTCCGATAAACAACAGTTTATTAACCTAAGCAGCAATCAAACACTTCCCGAGTCATTTCCATTCTCTATCTGGGCGAAGCTCACCCGTAATGTTCTTTCAGAAAGACAACGTGACTTGCTTATAAATCCTCCGTCTCAGGGGATAAAAGAACTTAGAGAGAATATCTGTCAATATCTAAAGAATTTTAAGGGGTTAGACGTATCATCTGAAAATATAGTTATAGGAGCCGGTACCGAGTACATATATTCTCTTATCATACAGCTTCTTGGTTTCGATAAAATCTACGCTGTAGAAAATCCCGGTTACTTAAAACTGTCCTATATTCTGGACTCGTTTCAAGTGAAGCATATTTCAGTTCCTATTGACGATCAAGGTGTGTGTGTACAATCACTCGAAAAGGAGAATGTAGATATAATACATATTACACCCTCTCACCACTTTCCGACAGGGATAACCATGCCCGTTGCAAGGCGATACGAATTGCTCCAGTGGGCCGGAAAGAATTCTGATTCTTATATAGTAGAGGATGATTATGATAGTGAATTTCGCATGACCGGACTTCCAATCCCATCTATTTTTAGTTCGGATACCGCAGAAAAAGTAATTTACATAAATACCTTCAGTAAAGCTATCGCACCTACTATCCGTGTAAGTTATATGATACTTCCGTCTCACCTTATGCAGATTTATAACAAAATGTTTTTCCACCACTCTTGCAGTGTATCAACCTTCGAGCAATACACACTTTCTGCATTTATAGGTGAAGGGTACTTTGAAAAACACTTGAACAGGATGAGAAATTATTATAAGAAAAAAAGAGACCTGCTGCTTAATCATATAGCAGCAAGTCCCTTGCATAAGATATCACAAATATCCGAAAAGGATTCCGGGCTTCACTTTCTTTTAAATATATCTTTAAAATGTAGCGAAACAATCTACAAAGACCGATTATCAAAGGATGGTATATACATCTCTAGTTTGTCGGATTATATGCACAACCCTCAGTCACCCTCATCCTCAAAAAACCAATTTTTGATAAATTACTCATCCCTACCGGATGAAATGATTCCTGAGGTGGTGGAAAAGCTATACCTCCACAGCAAGTAATAAAGCTTACAGCAGATTAATACCATACTGTCTAGCTTCATTTACATCACTCTCCGGCCATACAGAAGTCTGTACTTCACCTACATGAGCCTTTCTTAAGAAGAACATGCATATTCTGGACTGTCCGATACCGCCACCGATAGTATATGGAAGGCGCCTCTCTAAAATAGCCTTGTGGAAGGCGAGCTCTGCTCTCTCTTCACAACCTGCTTCCTTAAGCTGAGATGCAAGTGATTCCTCTGACACTCTGATTCCCATGCTTGAAAGCTCGAGAGGCATATCTAGAACCGGATAATAAACAATTATGTCACCATTTAACTCCCAATCATCATAGTCAGGCGCACGACCGTCATGTCTCTCCCCGTTAGAAAGCGCTTTACCAATCTGCATAATAAATACAGCTCCATGCTCACGAACTATAGCATCCTCTCTCTCCTTTGGAGTCTTATCCGGATACTTATCTAAAAGCTCCTGAGCAGTTATAAAATATATTTCATCCGGTAAAATAGGCTTTATATAATCATATCTTAAACTCATGTGCATTTCAGTACTTCTGAGAGCCTCATAAACCATGCGGACTATCATTTTGAGAGTGTCTTCATTTCTCTCTTCTTTGTAGAGAATTCTCTCCCAATCCCACTGATCAACATATATAGAATGAAGATTATCGGTTTCCTCATCACGACGAATAGCACTCATGTCAGCATATATGCCTTCTCCATGATTAAAATTGTACTTATCGAGAGCATAACGCTTCCACTTTGCTAAAGACTGTACAACCTCGCAATCATTGGCTTCTTCTTCCTTAACATCGAAACCAACCGGTCTCTCAACGCCATTTAGATTATCATTCAATCCAAGCTTTGGATCTACGAAAAGAGGTGCTGATACTCTTGTCAGATTTAAGTTAATGGATAACTGTCTCTCAAAAAAATCCTTTACCTGCTTGATTGCAAACTGTGTACGACGAATCCCAAGCTCATCCTTGTAACCATTCATCGGTTTAATAATACTACCCATAATAATCATTCCTTTCTAACTATGTATTTACTTATTGAATAAAATATTCATAAGCTTTATGGTCTCTTCATCTCCTGAACTGGAGATAAATGTAACCTTTCCTTTTTTATCTTCCGGAGCTGACAATTCACACTCATCCATACGCCTTTTTAATTCCCTTGCTGTTCCATGTGCACCATCAAAAAGTTCGCATGTCTCTCCGGCTATTTCCCTTATGGTATCAGCAACGAATGGATAATGTGTACATCCCAAAACTATGGCATCGTAGCCATGATCTATGGTTCCATCATGCTGTCCGGAAAAAAGGACTTGTTTTAAGTATCCTTTTAAACTATCACTATCAAGCTCCCCTCGCTCGACATACTCCATAAGACCGGGACACGCAACAGGAACTATATCCGCTTTGTCTGTGTAGAGAGCTAAAAGCTTTTTAAATTTTTCCTGTTTTAATGTCATGGGAGTTGCCATGACCAGTATATGTCCTCCGGGGTAGTGTAGTGCAGCCGGCTTTATGGCCGGTTCTATGCCTACAATAGGAGTATCCGGATACATATTCCTCAAATCCTTTACAGCTGCTCCGGTAGCTGTATTACAAGCTATGATAAGTGCTTTTGCACCCATGTCAATAAGCTTTGCTATATTTCCAAAGGTAAGCTCTCTTATTTGAGTTGAGGACTTCGTTCCGTAGGGTGCATTTTTATTATCTCCCAGAAAAATAAAATCTTCATGGGGCATAATTTTCACTGCTTCTCTTAGAACACTTATACCACCGACTCCGGAATCAAATATACCAATTGGTCTTATATCACTCATTTTTAATTATATCTCCAGTTTAAGTCTCGTTCATTCCACTTCTACGCTTCTCTGGGGGGCAAAAGCATCTCATCTGAGATATAATCAGTACTCCAGATATATATCATCTGAAAACTCTGGATGACGCATATCTTTATCTGAAAGTACAGGTGTCTCACCTTCAGCTATTGGCCACTCTATGCCAATCTTCGGATCATTCCAAAGGATTCCTGCTTCACTTGCAGGATCATAAAAATCAGTACACTTATAGGTAAATTCCGCGGTCTCACTCATAACATAGAAGCCGTGAGCAAAGCCTTCCGGTATGTAAAACATATTTTTCTTCTCAGCAGAAAGGACTACTCCGAACCACTTTCCATAGGTTTTAGATCCCTTTCTGATGTCTACTGCTACATCAAAAACCTCTCCGGATATAACTCTTACGAGCTTTCCCTGTGTATGCTCCTTCTGGAAGTGTAAGCCTCTCAGCACTCCCTTGGTAGATGAAGACTGATTATCCTGAACAAAAACCATATTAAGACCTGCCTCGGCAAAATCCTCCTGATTGTAGGTCTCCATAAAGTATCCTCTGTTATCTCCGAACACTGTTGGCTCTATAACATAAAGCCCCTCTATATCGCATGTTTCAATTTTAAACTTTCCCATATTAGCAATCTCCTTTGCCTTTTATTTGGTCTAAAAAACAAAGTATATAATACCACCTATGTCCTAAATATGCAAATATATCTTTAATTATAAAAAGAAATATGCTATAATAATCGTATTAAAGATACGATTAAAGAGCGTTATATATATCATTTTACTTGAAAGGATGGACGTAATATGCTTACTATTGGTATTACAGGTGAAGTAGGTAGCGGCAAAAGCTTTATAGCCGAATATATACATAAAAATGTGCATTCTATATTATTACTGGCGGATGACATCGGGAGAGAGGTCTCTAGTCCGAAGGGCGCATGCTACGATAAGATAATAAATGCATTTGGCGCTGCAGATAGAGAAAAACTTGCAGATATTATATTTCATAATGAGGAAAAAAAGAAACTTTTAGAAGCTATAATTCATCCGGTGGTTATGGCTTATATCAAATCTGTAATCGATGAAAATACTGATAACAAGGGTATTATCATAGTTGAATCTGCTATCCTTTTTGAGTCAGGTGCAGATAAGCTTTGTGATGAAACATGGTTTATATATGTAGATGAATCTGTTAGGCGTAAGCGCCTAAAACAATCACGTAATTATTCTGATGAGAAGATAGATGCTATTTTAGCCAATCAAAAGTCTTATGATTATTATCTTAGTAAGAGCGATAAGATTATTAACAACAGTAATTCCGAAAACGAAACTATCTACCAGGTTGGCCAAATACTGGAATTACATAGTTTTTCGGTAGAGTACTATTCTAACTGAAGCAAAATGATCAAATGATTAAGCATATTATCTAAATCGGCGAAATCTCTGACTGAGTTTATCACTCCGCGAGGATAAACGGTTATTACTTACTCTTTGAAAGGACACTTACATGAAAACCCTTACAAAAACAACGGATATAGATAAAAAATTTCAATATATATTTATGGATAAATTATCAAAAAAACCTGTATTTTTTGATATCGAAACTACAGGACTTTCTGCTAAATCTTCATCCATATATATGATAGGTGTTTCATATCCTGAAGGAGATTCGTACTTTATAAAACAGTGGTTCTGCGAAAAAGAAGCAGAAGAAGAATCAGTAATAAAAGCATTCCTTGATTTTCTTAATGATAGAGACCTTCTTTTACACTTTAACGGCTTAACTTTTGATATTCCATTTATAAAAGCTATTGCTGCTGACTATGATATAGAGATTTCACCACATGTAAATAATCTTTTTTCAAATAGTCTTGATTTATACGGACTCATGAGACCATTAAAAAAAGCGATGGGATTATCTGCTTTAAAAGCAACTGACTTAGAGAAGCTTCTGGGACTTTATCGAGAGGGAGATCACAGTGGAAAAGAGCTTATAAGTGTGTACAGATCGTACTTAGAGAATAATTCATACGAGAGCGAAGAGTCTCTTTTTTTTCATAATTTTTGCGATGTAGAAGGCGGGATACTATTAACCTGTCTTCTGTCTTTTGTGCACCTTTTTAAACCAAAAACAGAAGAAGATTTTTCTAAATATTTTTCACTGGATTCACTTGAAAAAACTGAGGATTTTGTGAAAATTAATTTGTATTCTAAGATGCATTTTCCCAAAGAGCATACCTTTGTCTATTATGATAAAATTAATGAGAATGAAGCGGATTCTGCCACATCCAACGCTCCCTTTAAATTACATATAAAGGGACAGCGAATCACACTTATTATACCTTGCTTAAGTCTTTCATTACGTTATTATTATAAAAATTATAAGGATTACTATTATCTTCCTGAAGAAGATAGGATAATCCACAAGAGCCTGGCTCACTTTATCGGCTCTGCACTAAAAGAAAAAGCAGTTCGTACGAACTGCTTCATTCCTCATGATTCCATATATATCCCCACAAATATTGGATTTGATAATAGACTAAAACTATTTAAGAGTGATTATACCTCAAAAAAGCTTTACATCGAAGTAAGGTCTCTGTCTGAGTCAGATGCGCTTTACTATACCTTCTGCTTACTGTCCGGTATTGGCACTAAATTCACCCTCATATAACTCGTTATGCAATCCATCAAAATCTAAATATTCATAGCTCCACTGCTCTTCAATTTCACTCGAAATCGAGGCAAATGTCCAGCTTTTCTTAGTATTTCTCAAGGATGCAGGATCATTTATATAAAATTTCCCTCCCTTATAGCTCCTGATGACTATATAATGCTTATTATCAGAAAACTTTCCGGGTTTTAAACTACATATAATAGGCTTTCCATCATTCAATGCCTTTTCCATGGCAGCTTCATCAACCTCAAGCTTTTCCGGCTTGATGGCAAATCTTTCACAACCATCATCTAAGAATTTACTAAGAACTCCTTCATTCTTCTTGTAATAATGATTATCCATTATATACTTGGCAACCTTTTTCGGATTATAACGCCTGTTTTTTGTTATAAAGAGAGACACCATAGAAACACAAGTGGGCGCTGAGCCCTTATCCTTCATAGTTCCCCCGGCAAACTTATAATCACTCCAACGCTTATCGCTCTGCATAAGGTAGGGCACTTCCTTTTCGTATATGGCTTCCTTCATGCGAAGCTCCATATATTGACCCGTCAAGTCCTTTAAGCCGCTTTTAAAAGCTTTGAAAAATGTACCGCCATGAGAATGACTGCCTATTAAATACATAAGGCAAAAGCATCCACCACATCCTATAACAAAAGCCAAAACTGTAATTATAATGCTTCTGCGCTTGATTCTCTTCTTAAGACGCTCTCGCGCCTTTTCGCGAATCTCATCTCCATCCATAAATCAAACACCTCGCCTTAACAGGTGATAATAGTAATCCATGGATTATATTATTCTGCTGCCTGTGAAAGGATTTCCTTCTTGTTGTAAGAACCACAAGCCTTGCAAACACGATGAGGAACCATAAGTTCTCCACAGTTGCTGCACTTAACAAGTGCAGGTGCAGTCATCTTCCAGTTTGCTCTTCTTCTATCTCTTCTTCCCTTTGAAGATTTATTCTTTGGACAAATTGACATCTCTAAAACACCTCCGTAAAAAATTACTGATCAAAACATACTACTTTAGCTTATCGCATATCCATTTAAGTCAATGCAACAGCTTTACCATTTTAACAGCCTAAACAACTTTTGTCAATAAATATTTCTTTATATCTGATATCCCATCTCTCTTAGGCGGCTGGCTGCATCCGCGTAAAGTCTGGCATCGGGATAATCATCCACAATTGTGTTATAATACTCAACAGCTGTTTCATTATCGCCGGTGAGCTGATAACATCTACCCATATAATACATAGCATCTGTATTCTCTTCATTGAAGTCAAGTGCCTTCTGGAGTAATTCCTTAGCCTTCTCATAATCATGTCCGGCTGCATAATCACCTGCTCCGTTGTAGGCATCAATTCCATCGAGACAATAGCTTTCGGATGCTTTAGTATAGGTATCATCCTTAATTGATTTGTAAAGCTTGGTTGCTTTTTTACTGTCTAATACCTTTGTGTCTACCTTTACAAGCTTCTTGGCAGCTTTTGTGTAATTGCCTTCATCATAAAGCTGCTTAGCTTCTATAAGCGTTTCAAAAATCATCTTATAGTTAGCGATATCCGTTGAATCTCCACCCTGTAATTCAGCAAGCTTATCTTCAAGCTCTTCAACCTTTTCCTTAAGGTCGATATTCTCTTCCTTAAGAGAGTTTGTTTCACTGTCTACAGCTGCTTTATCCTCACTATAGGACACAAAGCTTGTATTACTGTTTTTGTTTTTATATCTGTCTATGGCGGGCTGTATAAGAAATGCCATAATTACTATACCGACAACCAGTCCACCAAGAACCTGTATAACCGGGAGCATAGCAGGTTTTTCTTCCTGATAAGGAACTATAACCTTTACGCTTTCATCCTCGACTATACCCTTCTTCTTTGTGGTTTCTTCTTCCTGCTTTGGTCCTTCTGTCACTCTGCTTCGGTTTCTGGCTCTGTCTCTTATATCACTAAGCTCCTTTAGGTAGGTAAGAGCCTTTGTATTGGCTTTATCTATCTCAAGAACTTTTCTTACAAGCTTGTAAGCCTTTACTCTGCTGTCCTTCCGTCTCTCTCTTAGGTAAAGTAATGCCAGCAAAAGATTCGCATTTATGTATTTGGGCTTTTCCGCAACCAACTTTTTAAGCTGGATAGTAGCAAGATCATAATCACCATTAAGAGCATACTCCAATGATGAATTGTACTTCTTTATAGCTCTTCTCATGCTGTCAACCTTGGTCGGATCCGATTGAAAGTTAGCAACATAGGTGGCGGCTATATTTCTTCCGTCTTTATAATTGCTGCTTATAACCCACTCTGCAAATGCAGCGCAAGGCTCACCCATTTCATAATAAACAAGTCCAAGTAGATTTCTGGCATCAATATTATATTTATAGAATTTCAGGCTCTTATTCAGAGATTCGCAGGCTCCACTCAGATTTCTTGCATTTGCTCTTTCAAGACCCTCGTTATAATATATATTTGACAATGAGACCAGTCTTTTTATTATATTGAGATCCTTATTGCAATGCTCACATACATCGTCCTTAAATGATATCTCATTCTTGCAATTTGGACAAATCAAAGCTTCCTCCATTCCGAGAACGTTGTACGATTCTTCCTCTGATACTGATATAATACCGGGATTCGCACTTTAATCTCTTCGAGTCTTTTTGTTATTTGAATCGTTAAGTATCTCTTTTAGTACATCTACTACATCGTCAGTTTTATTAGCATAAATAACATCTTCAGTATCGACTATATCAAGACTGGGTTTGAATTTGCTTAGTTCCGCTTCAAAATTCATATGTACCTCTCATCTTTCTTATTTTTGAAAATGTGACAATTCCTCGAGAACTTTTTCCATCATGTCTGTGTACTTAGCAAGTTTTTCTTTCTCTTCGTTAACCTTACTCTCAGGAGCCTTGGACATGAATTTTTCATTGGAAAGCATACCGTTTACTCTTGCAAGCTCGCGCTCTAATCTTTCCTTTTCTTTCGTAAGTCTGCTAATCTCCTTATCAGCATCCACAAGGTCGTTAAGAGGCATGTAAACAGTCGCACCGGATATAACGGATGAAACTGAATTCTCCGGTACATTTGCCTTATCGGAAGATACGATAACTTCCGAAGCGCCTATCAGGTGAATGTATGCACCCTTATTTTCTTCAAATGCTTTGATAACCTCTTCCTTGTCCGAAATTATGTACACATTAGCTTTTCTTGACATAGGAACGTTCATTTCCTTGCGGACATTTCTTATGGTCCTTACAAGCTCTAAAACATTGGCAAATGCGCTCTCTGCTTCAGAACAAGCCTTCTGTTCACTGTACTCCGGCCATGTAGAAATCATGATAGATTCCTCTTCTGACTGAATAGTGGTAAAGATTTCCTCTGTGATAAATGGCATGTAAGGATGTAAAAGCTTAAGAGCATCGATAAGTACGGTCTTTAATGTCCAGAATGCAGCCATAGCACCATCCGGATCGCTTTCCTTATTGAATAATCTTGGCTTAACAATCTCTATATACCAATCGCAGAACTCTGACCATATAAAATCATAAATCTTTGAAACAGCAACACCGAGCTCGAATTTCTCCATATTTTCAGTAACTTCGAAAGCCACTGTGTTACAACGAGATATGATCCAGCGATCTGCACTTGTAAAGAACTTGTCTTCAGGCTTTACGATAACTCCGTCACCTAAGTGCATCATTATAAATCTGGATGCATTCCACACTTTGTTTGCAAAGTTTCTGTTTGCTTCAACTCTTTCGTTGTAGAAGCGCATATCATTACCCGGAGCATTACCTGTAACGAGAGTAAGTCTTAGGGCATCAGCTCCGTACTGATCGATTATCTCGAGTGGGTCTATACCGTTACCCAGGGATTTACTCATCTTTCTTCCCTGAGAATCACGAACGAGTCCATGAATCAGGACAGTATTAAATGGTGCGTGCTCAGTATGCTTAATACCTGAGAACATCATTCTTATAACCCAGAAAAGTATGATATCATAACCTGTAACAAGTACGTCTGTTGGATAGAAGTAATCCATCTCTTCAGTATTTTCAGGCCATCCAAGAGTTGAGAAAGGCCAAAGTGCTGATGAGAACCATGTATCGAGAGTATCCGGATCCTGTCTCATAGGTTTTCCACACTTAGGACAAACTGCACTATCGTCCTCAGTTACAACCATCTCGCCACATTCATCACAGTAGAATGCCGGAATTCTGTGTCCCCACCAAAGCTGTCTGGATATACACCAGTCACGTATATTCTCAAGCCAATGATAATATGTCTTATCAAAATGCTGTGGAACGAACTTTGTTTCGCCCTTCTTAACTGCCTCTATAGCAGGACCTGCAAGGGGTTCCATATTTACAAACCACTGCTTTGAAACTCTTGGTTCAACGGTGGTTCCACATCTGTAACAGGTTCCTACGTTGTGCTCATGTGGCTCGATCTTAAGAAGAGCACCACACTCTTCAAGGTCCTTAACTATAGCCTTACGAGCTTCGTATCTGTCCATACCTGCATACCTAGGATAATCTTCAGTAATCTTAGCATCCTCGGTAAGAACATTGATTATAGGGAGATTATGTCGAAGTCCTACTTCAAAATCGTTAGGATCATGTGCAGGAGTAATCTTAACTACACCGGTTCCAAATTCCATATCTACATAATCATCTGCAACAACCGGTATTTCTCTGTTTACAAGTGGAAGTATGAGAGTCTTTCCAACCATATCCTTATAACGCTCATCCTTTGGATTAACAGCTACAGCTGTATCGCCAAGAAGAGTTTCAGGTCTTGTGGTGGCAAGATCTAAATATCCGCTTCCGTCTTTGGTTTTATATCTTAGATGCCAAAATGAGCCTTCCTGATTCTCGTACTCAACCTCTGCATCAGATATTGAAGTAAGGCAATGAGGACACCAGTTTATAATCCTCTCACCTCTGTATATAAGGCCTTCGTTATAATAATTAACGAATACCTTCTTGACTGCCTTTGAGCAGCCCTCATCCATAGTAAAACGCTCTCTGTCCCAATCGCAGGAAGAACCAATCTTTTTTAACTGTTCAACTATCCTGCCTCCGTAGGTCTTTTTCCAATCCCACGCACGCTCTAAAAACTTATCTCTTCCTATCTCTTCTTTAGTGATACCCTCTTCTCTCATAGCCTCAACAATCTTTGCCTCTGTAGCTATGGAAGCGTGATCGGTACCCGGAAGCCAGAGAGTCTCATAACCACGCATTCTTTTAAATCTTATAAGAATGTCTTGTAGTGTATTATCAAGAGCGTGTCCCATATGAAGCTGTCCTGTGATATTAGGAGGTGGCATAACTATGGTAAATGGCTTTTTATCTCTATTTACCTCAGCATGGAAATATTTCTTTTCCATCCACCTTTCATATGTTTTTTGCTCAATATTTTTCGGATTATAGGTTTTTTCCAATTCTTTAGCTTGACTCACCTTGCCCTGCCTCCTATCCTAAGCAATGTCTGTTTGTAAAAGACGCCCCTTTTTCCACTATATTTATAAGTGGCAAAAGGGGCATCGAAAATGCTTCATTATGCAATCTTACTCTTTGCTGTTTCAACAAGTGAAGCAAATCCTTCCGGATCACTTACTGCCATCTCGGCTAACATCTTTCTGTTAAGAGTAATGTCTGCAACCTTAAGACCATACATAAATTTGCTGTATGAAAGTCCGTTTAATCTTGCTGCTGCATTGATACGAGCAATCCAAAGTCTTCTGAGTTCTCTCTTCTTCTGCTTTCTACCTGCAAATGATGAGTTAAGAGCTCTCATAACTGACTGCTTAGCAACTCTGTACTGCTTAGATCTTGCTCCTCTGTAACCCTTTGCAAGCTTTAATACTTTATTATGTTTTCTTCTAGCGTTCATACCGCCTTTAATACGTGCCATCTGTTTTTCCTCCTAGATATATAAACTCAATAAATTATGAATATGGTAACAGTCTCTTCATTGGCTTCTCATTTGACTCATCAATTACTGTAGCCTTACGAAGATTTCTCTTTCTCTTTGCACTCTTCTTAGTAAGGATGTGGCTCTTGTATGCCTTCATCTTTACAAGCTTACCTGTACCTGTTACCTTAAAACGCTTAGCTGCTGAACGTTTTGTTTTCATTTTCTGCTTTGCCATTTCATTTAACCTCCATTGAATAATTATGACTTTTTAGCAAGAATCATAACCATGGAACGACCCTCCATCTTGGGTTGTCTGTCCATGACTGCTATATCTGAAAGCTGTTCGAAAAAGGAATCAAGTATCTGCTTACTGTAATTTACGTGAGCAAGCTCCCTTCCTCTGAAGCGTAAGGATACCTTAACCTTATCACCTTTTTCAATGAACTTCCTTGCCTGATTTGCCTTGGTGTTCAGATCATTAGTATCAATATTTGGCGAAAATCTGATTTCCTTGATGCTCATAGTCTTCTGTTTTTTTCTCGCCTCTTTTTCTTTTCTGGATAACTCATAACGGTACTTACCGTAATCAACGGTCTTACATACAGGTGGATCAGAATTAGGTGAAATCTTAACAAGGTCAAGTCCTGCATCCTTAGCAATCTTGTATGCTTCCTTGGCTGACATGATTCCTAACTGTTCTCCCTTTTCTCCTATGAGTCGTACTTCCTTATCGCGAATTTTTTCGTTAATCGCAAGATTATTTTTGTTACTAATGATAAAACACCTCCTTATGTGTGATTTAATTATTTTCACTTGCTGTGCTCGCTGCTCTTTTCTATGTAAATAAGCTATCATATATAATGATAACTTATCCACATTAAAAAGAAAAAATGTGGATAAAGTCAATTATCCACATCACATAAAAACCGGCTAAAGCCGATAAAATATACATATATGATAACCCGAGTCACTTATCAATCGTGCTAAGGTGAGAGTGGATAACTCTTCTTTTCCCCTGTGCTTTTACGTCACACAGCTCTAAAAATATATCATACCAAAAGACATCTTGTCAAGTAATAAATTACTATTACGTATGTTTTTTGTATCTTTAAATAGTTAATTAGCTACAGCCTGTGCATTTAAAAACTTCTGGATACCTTCCATTGCCTCGGCTTCATCGTCTCCCTCTACGGTTACCACTACATTTTCTCCGGATACTATACCGAGTGTCATCATCCCCATGATACTCTTAGCATTTACCTTTTTATCTGCATGTTCTAAGTATATCTTGCTGTTGTACTGGCTTGCTGTCTGAACAAGCATTGCTATAGGTCTTGCTTCAAGTCCGCTCTGAATGTTTACTTTGATTTTTTCTGTGATCATGTTGATTGTTCCTTTCCATTTAACAATATCTGTCTTTATTATATTTTATTATATTTTATTATATTTTATTATATTTTATTATCTAATGATAAGTATCTGCAATTGTAGCAATTTTTTTGAGTCGATGATTTATGCCCGACCGACTTATCCCATCTCCTACCATGCTTGCAAGCTCTGATAATGATGCTTCGGGATGAGCAAGCCTAAGCTCTGCAATCTCTCTTAAAGCAGGGGTCAGCTTGTCAAAATTTCCACTCATCTTAAGTTGTTTTATATCTTCTATCTGCTTATGAGCCGCACTTACCGTCTTTGTAATATTCGCGGTTTCGCAGTTTACCTGTCGGTTAACATTATTTCTTACTTCTTTTAAAATCTTTATATTCTCAAGCTCCATCATAGCCTTACCGGCTCCTATGAGACTCAAAAAATCAGATATCTTTGAAGAGTCTTTTAAGTAGACCACAAGTCTTTTTTCTCTAAGCACAGTTCCCGGTTCAAATCCATATGCATTCATGGCATGAAGAACCGCATGTAGCATGGCTTCATCCGGTAGAACCATCTCAAGATGATAGGACTTGGATGGATCAGTTACGGAACCACTACTCAAAAAAACACCTCTTAAAAAGGCTTTTTTGCAACAGGTGCTTTCTATAAGCTTCATCATACCCTGCATATGCAATCGACCGCTGTCAGTATATGTATACATCTTAAGAATGCTATCTGTATCGGCCTTAGAAATCAACAACCTGTATGATTTGCTTTCATTTCCATTCTTATATCGTCTCACACAAACCTGTGGAGATACTTTAAAAAGTTTCTTTAATAAAATATAAGATTTTGATGCAACTGTCAAGCCTTCGGTTTTAATATATATTTTTTTTGTATCGGTAGATGCTTTTACACACTCCGAATTTAACGAAAGAAGTGCAAGCAACTCAGCGATTCTACAGTGCATTGCACTTGGTATTTCATCTATTAAGCTATGTTTTATATCACTTGAAAACGACATACGACGCGCCCTTACTTTACTTCTCTATGTCTACATGCTCTACACTGACTTCGTACGGAAGCTGTGCGAGGTGCTTTGCTATTTCATTTGCTATGGTTACAGAGCGGTGTTTTCCACCGGTACAACCACATGCGACAACCAGTTGATTCTTCCCTTCGTTTATGTAATTGGGAATCAAAAATTCAAGCATCTCAAAGAGTTTTAACTCAAACTGACTCGCAGCCTCGAAGGACATAACATAATCAGATACTGCCTTATCGTTTCCTGTGAGCTTTTTTAATTCCTGTATATAAAATGGATTTGGTAAAAATCTAACATCAAAAACCAGATCAGCATCCTTTGGTATGCCATACTTAAATCCAAATGAAAGTATGGTAATATGAAACTTTTCTTCTACGCTACCCTCTCTAAAGAGCTTATCAACCTTAGTTTTTAAAACTCTCACAAGCATATTGGATGTGTCTATAACATAATCTGCATTGGCCTTTAAAAAACCAATTTCGTCTCTTTCGCACTTTATGGCAGTATCAATTCTTCCCTTAGAATCAAGAGGGTGACTTCGTCTGGTTTCCTTATATCTTCTGAGTATGGTATCATCATCAGCATCCATAAACAGAATTTCAAATCTGAACCCATCGTCCTTCAAAGCATTTAGTATACCTTCAAGCTCCCTAAGTCCGTGTCTGTTTCTAATATCTATTCCAATTGCAAGTTTTTCTATACTATCATTATTTACAAATGTTTTTACAAGCGTTGGAACTAATTCTAATGGGATATTGTCAACACAAAAGTATCCCATGTCTTCAAGCTGGTGGATAACGGTACTTTTACCGGCTCCGCTCATTCCCGTAACTATAACATTTCTCATAACAGACTCCTTTTCTAAGAGCTTAGTGTGTATCTATTATTTTGATTTCCGGCTCAAGATTTATGCCACAATTTTCATATACCTTTTCCTGAACCTGCTTTAAAAGTTCCTTTGCATCTTTTGAATTTCCATTGCCTATGTTTATCATAAATCCTGCGTGCTTTTCGGAAATCTGCATATCTCCGACTTTAAAGCCTTTTAATCCTGCTTCATCTATAAGCTGTGCGGCAAATGCGCCCTCCGGTCTTTTAAAAGCCGACCCACAGCTAGGATAATCAAGTGGCTGTTTATCACGTCTTTTTTGATTTAATTCCTTAATCTTGTTATTTATTTCTTCTTCGGGCTTTAAATTTAAGCCAAATACAGCTTTGGCACAAACGAGTCCTTCTTTTTGGACAGCACTGTTTCTGTAAGAAAGATTGAGTTCATCTGTATTTTTATATAAATAATTATTTGCTTTATCTATAACAAAAGCTCCTATTATAAAATCCTTTATTTCATTTCCGTAGGCACCGGCATTCATTGCTACGGCTCCTCCAACAGTTCCGGGAATTCCGGAAGCAAACTCAAGATTACCAAGAGCCCTTTGTTTCGCAGCATTTACCATGGATGAAAGTCTGGCACCACACCCTACAATCATTATCTGATCGTACTCTTGTCTTAATATATTAATATCAGCATTGATTCTGAGTGAATCGAGTTCCTCCTGGGATGTGCTCTTTGTATCGAAAAACAAAACTTCAGATATTTTTTCATCCTTTACATCCGTACAGATTATAACTCCATCATAGCCTTCATCATCAAAAAGCAGGTTGCTGGCATTTCCTATAACCATATGAGCGATGTTATTCTGCCTAAGATATGTAAGAAGCTTTAACAATTTATCTTCGTCTGTTACCTCTGCAAAAATCTTTGCCATTCCTCCGATTTTTATGGTGGAGTGATTACATAAGGGTTCTCCTTCCTTTATGTAGTCTGCTCCGACTATATCTGTTATCTGGTCGATTATCTTTCTATCCATAATTTTTATGCACCCCTTTTGGTAACCAAATATTTGACTTTCTTTTTGTACCTCTTCATCCATATCATTATCTACAAGACTTACCGGATGCTTTGGTAACCAAATATTTAACCTTCCTTGTGACCTTTTAATGTAAATAAGCCGGAGAATAATCTCCGGCCTTATAATCCGTGCGTGAAAGGATTCGAACCCTCGACCTTCTGATCCGTAGTCAGACGCTCTATCCAGCTGAGCTACACGCACACAGCAATTACGCAAGCTTTTATTTCGCTCACGTTTTGATATTATATAACAACAATTTTAAAAATGCAAGCAAATTTAAAAAAAGATTCTATTTAACTTTTTGACTTTTTATCTTTCGTTCACGCTAAGCAGACAGAGACATTTTTCAGCAAGTCTTTCCTTTTTAGCCTTATCTATAAAGTCAGCCTTATCTATAGCCTTTATCATAAGGGAGATTTCATCCTTATCAAATAATCTCGACTTAATATAATAGTAATATGACTTACCTTCATTGTAACCCTCTATGTCAAGACCATACTCCTTGAGAGCCTTAATGTCATCATAAAGACTTTTTCTTTCAGCCTTAATTCCCAGCTTTGAAAGTGATTCTATAATATCTGAAATCTTTACAGCGTGATTCTCATCTGTATTATTTAATAATATATCAATTATATATAATAATTTTAATTTACGATTACCTGCCACTTTTTCATTCCTTCTTTCTGTTATATTACTGCAGACGCTTTTTTCAAAACATGCAGTCATTATAAATAGAAAACCTCCGGCTTCTCTAAGCGAAAAACCGGAGGTAATGATATCACATTTTTTTGAAATTGTAAAGTGTGATTAAAAATGCAGGTATCACTTCACTACATTTACCTTCATTGAAGCCTTAGCCTTCTTATTTAGCTTAAGCTTAAGCTTAGCACTACCTTTCTTCTTAGCCTTAAGGGTAACCTTAATTATATTATCCTTAAGCTTAACCTTCTTTACTTTGGCAATTTTCTTGATCTTTGCAGCCTTCTTTGCTTTTTTGCCGAAAAGATCGGTTATAAGATTCTTTATGTTTTCAGCCTTCTTAATCTTAAACTTAACTGTTGCTTTTTTACCCTTCTTTACGGTTACAGTCTTCTTAACCGGCTTAACCTTCTTAGCTTTATTTCTGATTGCAACCTTGATTATCTGAGAAGCTGTACCGGAGTTAATACTTACCTTAACTCTCTTACCCTTTTTCTTTGCTGACTTAGCAGTTGCTGTAATCTTTATAATGCCTGCCTCTGTTGCAACAGTTACAAGATTTGTATTGGAAGAAAGAACGTTTACTGCTGCCTTCGAAGCTGCATCCGGTGTAATGCTGTAAGTTACCTCAACTGTCTTGTTTGGAGCAACCACAACCTCTTTCTTAGATACATTGATAGCTGAAGCAGTTGTTGCTGCAGGTGTTGTGACTGCAGACTTAGTAGCGGGAACCTTTATTGCCGGCACCGTTGCCGGAAGAACCGTAGGCTCTTCGACAGGTACTTTTTCAGGCTCTGCGGTTGGTTGATCTTCTTCTGTAGGCTCAACTGCCGAAGGAGTTGTTACTTCTGCTTCCGGCACTGCCTTCTTTTCCGATAATCTGTAGAGCTGTGCTCCGTAGAAAGGATTAGCAGTTCCGATATATAAACCTGTCTCTGTCTCACATAATGTACGACCACCGTAGTTATACATATCCCCCAGACCGTCATTAAATACAGCTTCGAAATTAACCCCATCAGAAGACTTTAAGAGGTCGAAACCATGAACATTGTTACTAACTACCTTATTGATATATATATAGTCCTTAAGCATATCCCAATCTATGGAATTGTAAGCTTCTATTGCTATCTTACTTATTTCTTTGAACTTTTCTATAGCTTCGTTAATAACAACCGCTGCACCTGTTGCTGCACCAGCTATAGTCTTAATCTTATTAAGTATGTCTAAGCTGCTAAGAGCTGCGAGAATCTTTATAAGATCATTGCTCATAGCTTCACCATTTTTTAAGTCATTTACAAGATCACTTGCAGCTGCCGTACCGGAAGCATATTCCTTAACATCTGAGGCTTTCTCTGCGAACTTATCAAGAAGTTTTTTAAATGTTGAGTAGAAGCTCAGCATCTGCTCAGCTGTAAGCGCTTCCTTAGATTGCTCAAGCATTTCTGACATCTTTACGATAAGACCTGAGAACTTAGCGATTTTTTCATTATCACTGTTTAAGAGGTCAAGCTCTTTGATTGCTTCTGCAACTCCCTTTATCTCATCGAATGCGCCGTCAAGCTTTTCTTTTGATATATCAAAGTCTGTAAATCTTGTAAGATATCTGTATATAACCCCTGCATCCATAGTAGTTATGTAAAGCTCGTCATTGTAAACCGCAGCTTTCCAAACATACTCATTACAGGTATCCTTTAAGAGATTATTAAATGACTCTACTTCTTCAAACTTGCCGTTTTCATCATTAAGTACCCAAAGCTTCTGTGAATGCTTAAGTGTAGATGCCATAATATCCAAGGCTTGCGTTGTACTCAGTATTGATTTTGCAGCAGAAAGCATAGACTGAAGAGTGTTATCAAAGTCAAAGATATAGAGCTTATCCTTGTATACATAAGGAGTTGCAGCTATTGAAAGAATACCTTCGTTCTTTCCGTCATATCCTTCAGGTTTTTCTGCCATTCCGGTATTATTTACTCCGTTAAACTTTCCTACTACTTCTTCCCAGTACCATCCGTACTTATTGGCTTTCTCTCCATCTGCTGCAGGATGTCCCTTATATATAACAAATCCTGAATTGCCCGGAAGGGTGGCATAGATGTAGCCCTTATAACTGATTATGTCCCATACAGGGCTTGTAATTGCACTTTTCATAGCAGGATCATTTACATATGCAGGATCAAAATCCGAAAAATCAGCAACTCTGTCCCATGTAAAGTCACTTTCATTAAGCTTAAGAATTGCTAACTTTGCACCATCCTTGCACTCTTCTGAAAGCTCCTCTGTAGAGTCAACTCCTCCAAAGTAGAGATCACCTTCATACTCACAGGAAGCTCTCATACTTGTACCGGACTCTGTGGAGTAAATTTCTTCAACATTATCAGAACCATCTACTCTGTATATACTGTTCTTATTATTTGCATAAGAACCGATATATACGCTATCTCCGTGTGTAATTGCATTTCTGAAAGAAATTCCTAAACCTGCCCTGTAAAGCTCCTTTATCTCTCCTGTATTAATATCAACACTGAGTATTGATCCACCTGCTTTAGGTATAGAAAAATCAAACTCGTCTTTTGTGATAAACCGAGCAACTGCGGTAGCCTTTACCTTCTCAAGACCTGTAGCTACAAGACCTTCTACAAACTGGCCCAAAACCATAGTACTAAGGCCTCTTATAGTTCCTATGTAAACCTTATCCGCTCTTTTTGTCATACACCATGCGTAATTATTTAGCCTGTCACCACCCGGAATAAGACCGTCTATTTCACCTTGTCCTGCGGTTGGGTTAGAAATCTTTTCGACAAAAACCCCATCAAATTCTCTAACTATAGGCTTTTTATCTGTTTCTGTTTTTGTTTCCTCTGCCGAAGCAGGTACGTAACAACCGGTTACCATAAGTGCTGTAGCAAGCACGACTGAAGTCGCTTGTTTCCAATGCTTTAGAATGTTTTTGAAGTTTCGCATTGAATGTTATCCTCCTCGTATTATATAGTCATACCCATTCTTTACCTTCTCTATAGGTATAGGGTATGCTATTGAAGATGCTGTGGATTGGTTTTGTCCTCCTACCGCATAGACGGTTTCAAATAGGCTCCAACCACAGCCTCTTTGTCA
>JAEEGL013423390.1_pt1 | contig 102101 bp, 52 predicted proteins | sample 9134231 | NCBI WGS metagenome assembly JAEEGL01 (sample SAMN16246548, study PRJNA631951) | gut metagenome | biome: gut microbiome; feature: rumen; material: fiber-attached | host: Bos | place: Iran: Karaj | collected 2018-10 | reverse complement strand
GTATGCAACTACCAAATGGAACCCGCATAGAATTGTCTGTTATGACTTTAAACCAGGCAGAAAAGCTGAATATCCTAAAGAATTCCTTAAAGGTTTTACCGGAAAACTGCATGTAGACGGCTACAGCGGTTATAAGTCCGTTGTTGCTGACGAGCCCGACAGGGATATATGTTCGTGTCTTACCCATATCAGACGTAATTTTGTCATTGCATTGCGCGTAAATACCAAGAATGCCGAAACAAAGATTATTGAACGGTTAATCGGACTGCTTGACGATGCATTCACGTTTGAACGTGAGTATGAAGAAGAACATGCAGGTGAGCGAAATCCTGAAGAAGTCAGAAAGATGCGTCAGGAAAAAACAAAACCTGTTCTCGAAAAGTTTTTTGAAATCTGCAAAAGAGTTCTGGCTTCCACACAAGGCAGACTTGCCAAGGCTATCAATTACGCACTAGAACGTGAAAATGAAGCTAAGACATTTCTGAATGACGGGAACTGTGATATTGACAATAACACCGCTGAAAATCACATTCGTCCATTTGTAATCTCAAGAAAGAACTCTCTGTTCAATTTCACTGAAGCAGGTGCCGACTGCATGAAATCAAAGAACTCCGACATGAAAGTGCCGGAGTATCTGTCGTTGCCTCAAGGTCATAAATACGGGCTCAGATCTACTTATTTTACATATTGTAGAGACTCAGACTATTCCTAGAAAATAAAAATCCTTTTTCTAGGCATCATATTCATTAGAAGCACCTCAAACATGCATATAGTATTAGTGTAGTTTTTATTTGGTGTAGTCTTTAAGCTCCAGGGCATGTTGTAATACCTATTTTTTATTAAATGGACAAATCTCACAGTCATAACAAGGATTAGAGTTAATATTTGTATGTCTTGGACAAGCACCAATATGCTTAGCTATACTAATCACGTCCTCAAGATTATAATTCATTTCCTCAAAATTATACTTCCTAAAACTTTTTATTAGTTCACAGTCTAAAAACATTTTTTCAGGATTAAATCTTATAAGCATTCCTCTGTTAGATTTCCAAGATGTGTTGATCTTAACAAAATGTCTATATGTTAATGTATCATCTATATAATAATTATCTTTATTGTTTCTTATACAATGTGTCATTAGTTGATTATCATCGGATATTCTCTGAGGAATAAATGCATACTTTTGTGCTGTAGCCGTTTGATTTATACTTCTAAAAGGTATTCTAAAGAACGACGAACTACTATTAAAATATTCAGCTTCAAAACAAAAATCAATTACTACAGGGTTGGCATAAATTACACTTTTGTTTGACTCTTGTAATAATTCAAAAATGGATTTCCCTGTTGGAAGAAATAGTTCATCTACATCACACTGAATAGCAAATTTGGCCTTTTTTAAAAATCTATGAAAAGCTATTGACAATACACCATTTTGAAGAAAAAAACTGTCCCAGGGTATAGGAATACCATGAATCTTACCAATATCAGGTGTCACATTTGAACTGCCACCCTGAGGACCATATTTATAAGGAGTATCAACTAAACAGAATTTTTTTATTTTGCAGTTCAAAGCGACATGTCTTAAAAGCTCTGTATGATTATATATGTCAGAATTATTATCAAAAAATAATACAGAATCAATGCCATTAATTGAGGCGTTAATATTTATAGTATCAGATATATCTTTTAATGAATTGTTCTTACTAAGAAGTATTAATACATTCATATCTGAAAAAAAATCACAATAATTTGATCCAATGGGGATAGTAAATTTATAATTTTTCTCAATTTTATCCTTTATTGAATACAACAAATGTATTTTATCTAATTGACTATTTTTATTCAGTCTAATTTTGAATAATGTACATTGATGAAGCTTAAAAGTTTCTATCTTTAATAATTCACCATTATCGGTGGAGATTGATAAACTATTTATTAATTCATCCAAATTACACAATGTTGGACCTATTAATATTATTTCTTCTTTTGTTACATCAAAAAAACTATCATAGAACAATGTGTCGAAATCAAATGAATTAATATACTGAATGTCAATCAAATCCTCATTTCTTGGAGGTTTTCTATACATTGGAAAATTCTTTGGCAATGTTAAACCAAACTGACGAACTTCTAAAATTTCCATAATTTAATTTATCCATTCAAATAAAACATAAAACTATCCCAAATCTACGTACCATGTATTCAAAAGTTTTAGTTTATCTATGGTACATATATCATTATAAACATGGTTAAACCCTATGCTGAAGCATATTATACGAGGTCTTCCCCGTGGGCATTCAGGTTTGATATCCTGTGGATTTACCTTCTTTCGAGGCATTCCTTTTTCCTAAAAATATAATTAAGAAAAGTTAAGTAATTAACAACTTAAGATTTCTAATTTATGTATCCATTAGGATTTTTCAATTGCCAATTCCAGGTATCCGAAATCATATCGTAAATATCTTTTTCAGCTTTCCATCTCAATTCGTTGTTGGCTTTGGTTACATCTGCATAGCAACAAGCTAGGTCACCAGCTCTACGTGATGTGAATTTAAAAGGTATTTCCCTTCCGATTACTTTACTAAAAGCATTAACCATTTCTAGAACGCTTATGCCATGTCCAGTTCCAAGATTATAAGTATAATATCCAGGCTTGTTCATACAGTGATTCATTGCTGCAAAGTGCCCCTTGGCTAAATCAATAACATGGATAAAATCCCTTATACATGTGCCATCTTTTGTATCATAATCATTTCCAAAGATACTTAAATACTCCCTTCTTCCTATAGCAACTTGAGAAATATAAGGCATTAAATTGTTTGGTATTCCCTTGGGATCTTCTCCTATATTTCCACTTGAATGAGCTCCTACAGGATTGAAGTACCTCAGCATGCAAAGACTCCATTCTGGATTTGATTTATATAAATTTTCACAAATAATTTCTATATCAGCTTTTGTTTGACCATAAGGATTGGTAGACTTTTTTAGAGGCATACTTTCCACATATGGTAACTTTTCAGTTTCACCATATACAGTTGCGCTAGAGCTGAATATTAAATTTTTAACATTAAATTTATTCATTACTGATAATAAATTTAATGTACCGTTAACATTATTGTCATAATATTCCAAAGGCTTTGAAATTGACTCACCAACAGCCTTTAATCCGGCAAAATGAATCACCGCTTCGATTTCAAATTTAGAGAAAATATCTGTTAAAAATTCTTTATTTCTGATATCTCCTTTTTGAAATAGAAAATCTTTTCCTGAAATGTTTTTTATTCTCTCCAATACAATTGGGTTGCTATTTGAAAAATTGTCTATAATCAGTATTTCTTTTCCAATTGCGAGTAGTTCAACAACAGTATGGCTTCCAATATATCCCGCACCACCAGTTATTAGTATCATTAACTTTCTCCGTTATATAAAATATAATTTATAGCCGTGAATTTTTAGATAGGCATGACCACTTCAGTTTTATACAGAAATCTTTATCATTCTGTATAAGTTCCGCCCAATTAAACGGATGATCGTGATCTACAACTTTACTGTTGTTTGGAATTAATTCTTTTCCATTAACTGAGAAATTTTTAAAGTCGATGAAAATTGGCAACCTTTGTTTTTTGTCATCGCCAATAGTAAAATCAAAACCTCTTAGATCTATCGAAACCTTTCCTTTTCCTGAACATTTAAAAAAGATTTCCATATCACACTTTGTGGACGAGATAATAAATCCTGATTTATTACCTGTATTGCACCATTTTGGTTGAACAACTAATGCGTCTTTATCGCTAACTGTCAGTGAGTTAATATGATTTTGTTGACTATCTTCATTTGGTATTGAAGAAAAAAATCTTATATCTATTCTGCCGGTCAAATACTTCATTAATTCCGTATTTGAAATAGCTGGAGTTTCATTATTATCGTTATTCTTATAAGAAACTGTTTTTTTAGAGATATTATATTTGTCTAATAATCCCGACAAAGTTGTATAATATTTTTCTTTGGAATCATCAGAAAATGTATTGAATCGATTAATACATGATGTTAAATATGACTTTTTATAATTATCTAAAAATAATTGATTATCTAGAGATGAGACAAATTCTAAAACTCTAGAGACTATTTCTAGATAATCAGAAAAATTTTTCTCCCAATTTTGAGTGATTGATTTTGAATGTATCCTTCTAAAGTATAATTTATCATTTAATATAGATAAATTATCCGCTTTAAAGATCGCTTTAATAAAAAACAAGTTATCTTCAAAACACAATCCTGAAGGGAATTCCATCTTATACTTTTTTATAAAATCTAATTTATAAACTGTAAGACAAGACGAAACGGCCATTCTATGCACAAATGGAGAACAATCTTTTAATGAAAAACGGTCGCTCTTAAAATTTTTGGGTAAATACTTAAAATCCCAATAAGTATTCTCAGTTAAAACTCGAGTTTCTGAATTAAAGTTATAGCCACTGAAGAATAACATATCCAAATTAAATTCCTTAGATCTGTTATACAGTTTTTCGCAGGCATTAGAGGATAAATAATCATCAGAATCTAAAAATTGGACGTACTCACCTGAAGCTATTTTAAGAGCTTTATTTCTTCCTTCACTCAATCCTGAATTAGGTTGATCTATCACAATAATACGAGTGTCTTTTTTCTCGTATTCCTTCATGATTTTTAGAGTGTTATCAGTTGAGCCATCATTTACGCATATAATTTCAATATCTTTTAGAGTCTGACTGATAACGCTGTCTAAACATTCACGTATAAATGTCTCATCATTAAAAGAACAGATTATTATAGAAACCTTTGTACCAATTATTTTTCGTACTCTTTCAGACAAAGAACTTGGTAAAACTTGCATGTAATTTCTACATTTCTTATATATCAAATCATTAAGCAAATTTTTAATATCTGACTTATTGTCTACTGTTCTGTCGTATTCCCAGCAAGTTGAAGATATAAAAGAGTAGTAAAGTGACGATGAAAAGGCGTCTATAAGATTGTTATTAGTGAGGGATTTTTCTAATGCAAAATATGCCTTACTAAAGTCCATTCCTCTTTTTCCAGAATTAGACAAATTCGAAGGATTATTTCGATAAAAAGCTAAAGGCTTAAATAAATAGGTAATTTTTTGGGCTAGAAATAAATTAGAGTATGTAAAGAATAAATCATTTGTAGCTTTCAGTGATTGAAATCTAATATTAAACTTATCAACCAATGACTTTCTAAATAATTTATTCCAAGGGGCAGGAGTTGTAGTAGCAAATAATTTATTGGAAATTAATGTGTCTTTAGGCGAATATGATACAAATGATTTCCCTTTATATGACAAAGAAATTCCAAACTTTTTTTCATTATCAATTGTACCAGTTTCTTGCTCATATTTTAAAAATTGGAAACATACTACATCTGAATTTTCTGCTTCGGCCAGGTCATACGCTTCTTGGAGTAGCTTTGGCTCAAAGAAATCATCACTATCAAAAAAGGCTAAGTACTTTCCTTTTGCTAGTTCTAAACCAGCGTTTCTAGCAGTGCCGGCATAGTTATTTTGCTGTTGAACAACTGTTATTCTGTTGTCATACCTTGCTAAATTTAATAATTTTTCTATAGAATCATCCGTAGAACCATCGTCTACAACTATAATTTCAATCTCTGACAGAGTTTGGTTAATTACCGAAGTTATACACTGTTCAACATATTCAGAAGTATTATAAACAGGAATAATTACAGAAACTTTAGGACAATAAGCAATGGAATTGCTTTTGACAAGTGTTGCTTCCGTGTTTTTGAAGCCATCAGCGTTTTTTACCGCAAAACAATGACCATCTTTTTTCTTAAAAGAATATTTATCTTTTTTAGCTAAAGAACTGCTATTATCAATACTTTTGGTATTATAATTTTTTACCTTACTTGTATCTTTAGTTGAACCAATTTCATTAGATGATAGCTTTGAACTGTCAACACTTTTGAAGATAAGCTCTGTTTTATCTAATAGTTTACTGTCAGTGTACGATAATAATTCAACAGTATGTTTTTTATTATCTTTTAAGTGCGATGGAATCATTATTTTAAAACCATGATTGCCATGTCCGTACTTAGCTTGCACACCTTCCTTGTATATATTACTATTGGTTAAAAATTTTGTTCCGTCTATTTTTAATATTACTTCTATTGACGCACTTGAATCCGTATCCAAAGCATATCCATAGATACTTTGTCTGCCTGATTTTTTATCAATTTTCCCTTTAATCATTTAATATTTATCTCTCGTTTACTAGTGATTTCACTCAATTACAAGTAATGTTATAGTTATTCAACAGTGACACTCTTAGCTAAATTTCTTGGCTGATCCACATCGTTTCCTTTAAGCACTGCCACTTTGTATGCAAGTAACTGTAGAGGAACTGTGTAAACTATAGGTTCAAGAATTTCTGGTACGACCTGGACAATAAAAGACATTCTTTTGTCCGTCTCATCATTTATTAATTCGTAGTCATCAGTTATCAAATAGACAGAACCTTTTCTTGCTTTTACAGATTCAATATTGGATCTCAATTTGTCTTTAAGTGAATTAGATGGAGCAATTACAATACTTGGCATCTCACTGTCTATGAGAGCTATAGGTCCGTGCTTTAATTCGCCACCTGCGTATGCTTCTGCATGGATATAGCTGATTTCCTTAAGCTTGAGAGCTCCTTCCATAGCTACAGGCCAGTTAATGCCACGACCTAGGAATATTGCTCCTTTGGAATCCTTAATGTAATTAGCAAAATCATCTAACATTTTTTCTTTTAGCAGGATGCTTTCTATACTGTTGGGTAGTTTCTGAAGTGAACTGATGATATAGCTTTCCTGTTCTTCGGTAATACTCTGCTGGCAGACACCTATAGCCACAGTAAGCATCAGTAAGGCAACCAGCTGTGTAACAAACGCCTTGGTCGAAGCTACACCAATTTCTGTTCCCGCTTTAGTTAAAAAAGATAAATCTGATTCTCTGACTAAAGATGATGTTGAAACATTGCAAATAGCCAGTGATGTCATGTATCCCTGCTTTTTGGCAAGTCGAAGAGCCTCAAGAGTATCAGCTGTTTCGCCTGATTGGGAGATGGTTATGAATAAACTTTCAGGATGTGTAAAAGATTTACGATAGCGGTATTCTGAAGCTATTTCAACGTTGCAGGATACATTGAGGTACTGTTCAATCCAATACTTAGCTATTAAACCAGCATGGTAAGAAGTGCCGCATGCAACGATTTGAATATGTTTAACCTTTTTTAACTGCTCTCTGGCGTCAACACCAAAGGACTCAACAACAAGTCTGTTACCATTGATTCTTCCCTCAAGGGTTTTTCTGATGGCTGCAGGCTGCTCATGAATTTCCTTTTCCATGTAATGCTTAAAACCATTCTTGTCAGAAGCATCGTAGGATGTGTTTGATACTACAGATTCTCTTATAACTTCATTTCCTAGAGAATCATATATGGTGATATTTTTGGTAGAGATATTTGCAACGTCACCATCCTTGAGATAAATGAATTTATTAGTTACCGGAAGCAGAGCTATCTGGTCAGATGCCACAAAGTTTTCACCTATACCGCAACCGATAACTAGAGGAGAACCGCAACGGGCAACCACCATGTTACTAGGATCATTGCTATCAATGACAGCAGCTCCGTAAGCCCCCTTAACATCTTTAATTGCAAGTTGTACTGCTTCGAGCAGATTTGCGGAATTTTGTCTGTAGTAATTGATTAAATGAACAAATACTTCAGTATCTGTTTCTGAAGTGAATACGAATCCTCTATTAATGAGTTCTTCTTTTAATACGGAATAATTTTCAATGATGCCGTTATGAACAATGGCAATTGAACCTGATGTATGAGGGTGAGCATTATCAACTGAAGGTTTTCCATGAGTTGCCCATCTGGTATGTGCTATTCCAGTTGTTCCGTCAATTTTTGATTTCTTTAGGGCTTCTTCTAGAACTGAAACTTTACCAAGGCATCTTTCTCTGAGTATTCCTGTTTTATTGACTTTTAAAGAAGTTGTTTCTATTTTGGAATTATTATCACTGGAAACTGTTTTATTATCTTCAGAGATAAATGCAACCCCGGCTGAATCGTATCCTCTGTATTCGAGCCTTTTTAAACCTTCAATTAAAATATCTTTTACATTTCTGTTTGCAATAGCGCCTACTATTCCGCACATATTTGTTTTATCCCTTGTACTGAAGTAAAGTATCCTAAATATCAATGCCTATTTATGTTTACTTTCCTTGTCGATTTAGTTGTCAAAAAAGTAATTATTAACTTATTGATATTACTGGCGTGTTGTCACGTGTTATGTTGCAATTTTAAGAAATATTTTTTGCTCTTTTGGCAGAAACAGTACTGACTTTAAGTACTTAAAAGTAGAAAAATAACGTAAACAATCAGAATTGGTTATTCTCGATTAATCACTTAATTTATCTGTCATCTTCTTAAAATTATTTTCATGATAATGATGATTTATCATGAATGTGAATTATACAGAACTAACATAATTTTTTCAAATATTTATAACATTTTGTTTAAAATTATTAAATATTTGTGTTGTTAGTCACTTTTTTAATAATACATTAGATATTCATCTGTACATTTTCATAAATTTTTGCATATCAACATACGTTATTTACCACATTTCCAGACAGATAACTGCTCCTTTAGTTTTATGGGGGGATCTTAAATTTTAATAATAAATTTCCCTTGTGTTTTAAACTTTTATCTAAAACAAAAATATAATTATATATATAATAATTATTATTCTATCAACAAAAAATCATGATAAATCATCATTCTTTATCATGATTACCATTCCATTTCGCAGAAATTTAATTTAATGCCAGGATATTCTTCGTACATTGTTCTTTTTGTCGAGTAATCATCTACAGCTAATAGTTCATAAAGTATCATCAAAACTATTTAACAGTTTTACTATTTTTGGTTCAACGCTTAAAGCATATTAATTAAATTTCTAGTCGGCTAGAGGTAATCACAATAAATGTAGATTTCATTCATTAGTACAATGGTTACATACAATAAGGTTTTATAAAGTGAGATTACGTGGAAAAATTGATTCTTCATCCGGAAAAAAAAGTATATATGGCTATCTAATTGATTTAGATAATAAAAATTCAATATGTAGAGCAAAATTAGTAATAGACGGAGATGAATATATTGTAGATTGTGATATTTTCAAATCTTTTCTAGAAAAAAAATACGGTAGTAGTAACCACGGTTTTAAGTTTAAAATACCGACAAAGTATAAGGATTCAAAAATACATACTATTGAGGTGTTCGATCTTGAAACATCAAACCTTATTGATAAGAAACTTCTACCTTTTCAGAATGAGCAGCACTCATCAAAAACAAAACCCAAAGTGTCTATAGTTGTACCTGTTTACAACACCAGTTTTATTTTAGAAAAGACCATCAGCAGTATCATTAATCAATCCTTTAAAGACATCGAAATAATCTTAGTCAACGATTGTTCTACAGATAAGTCTGCTGAAATTATCATCAAGTATACAAATATAGACAAAAGAATTAAGTTCATCAATCACGAAATAAATCTATCCTCATCTCAAGCAAGAAAAAATGGTGTTGCTGTTGCCAGTGGAGACTATCTGATGTTTGTGGATGGTGATGACGAACTGCATCCTGATGCTGTCAGAATAGCATATGAAACCATTACTAAACACGATGTAGACATGGTTAATTTTGGTACAAATGTAATTAACTGCGGGAATATGGAGCAATCTAGAATTGACTTAAATCAGAGATTACTCGAACCGAAATTAGGATTAATTAAAGACGATTTAATGAAATCCTGTTTCGAAGAAAAAAAATTTGCCTTTAATTTATGGAACAAGATATATAAGACCAAAATATGTAAAGAAGCCTTCAAACTGGTTGAAGACGGTAACTTTCCTAAAGCTCAGGATCTATACGCATTCTTTTATATTTCAAAGCTGTCTCATACTTATTATGGTATTAAGGACAGATTGTACAACTATAACTTCGGTCTTGGGGTAACTGGGGGAGATAGTATTAATTATGAAAGATTTGAGAAATTAGTTTCTGAATCTTTAGTTACAAAAGCGTTACAGAGATACTCTAATAATACTGACAACACAAATGAGAAAAAGATAATAGATAAAATAACATTCAATTTAATCAATGAATGCTATTCAAAATTTGAAAATCAATTAATAATTCAGGATAAAGATAAAGGTTTCAGTCTTTTGGTTGATTCTTTCGGGGCTAAAGACCTCGTATCATATCTTACTACTAAATTTTGGTATCAGCGACCTACGATTGGACAGAAATTAAAAGACTTTTCCTACATAAAAAACTCCAAGAAAAATATTAAAACGATTGCTGTTTACTACAACACTCTTAGTAATGGCGGGGCACAAAGAGTCACTGTCCAAATTGCAAACCTGCTATGCAATGACTATAAAGTAGTTATTATTTCAGATGACTCCTCAAGAGACGATCCTAACGAATATACTATCAATTCTAAAATTGTTCATGAGTATCTGCCTAACTTTACAGATTCAAGAGCTGAAAAATATCCGCAAAGAGCTTTAAGATGGCAGCAGATTATTGATAAACACGGGATAGATCTTCTCATTACTGGATTCTGGCTAAGTCCTGTTACTTTTTGGGATATTGTCACCCTTAAATTGAGTAAAGTAAATGTAATAATGCATTCCCATAACACCTGTGCTCTTCCGTATAAGATAGAGGATCAGACAAGCTTCGACCTTTTGTACAGGTATTATTTATGTGATGGCGTGGTTGCACTATCTAGATGTGATGAATTTTTCATATCATCATTTAATAAAAATTGTATGACCATAGCAAATCCTCCATGTGACAGCTTTAATAACAAGAAAGAAAAAGGAAGAAATAAAACCGGATTAAACATCCTATGGTTAGGAAGAATCTCAGATGAAAAACGACCATTAGATGCAATTAAAATGATGGAAAAACTTGTTAAAGTTATTCCTAACTGTCACTTATCCATGGTTGGTAAAGGAAAAGAGAGCATAGAAAACAGCATGAAGGAATTGATTAAAGAAAAAAATCTTTCATCAAATATTAGCTTAGAAGGTTTTACTTTAGATGTTGCTAAATACTACTCTCAAGCAGATGTCTTTATATGCACATCTGAGTATGAAGGATGGCCATTAACTTTAGGAGAGGCAATGACACATCATCTTCCTATAATTTCATATGACATGCCTTATCTTGAATATTTCTCAGATGGTCGGGGAATTATTGCAATTCCACAAGGTAATTATGAAATGATGGCTCTTAAAGTTGAACAATTACTAAAAGACCATGACCTCCTCAATAAAATTGGAGAGGAATCTTACAATAATATTTATGATAAAAATCAGGAAGATATTTTAGGTAAATGGAAACAGATTATAAATAATATTTCGACCAACAAGGTTGAGGGAACAAAAGACTTTACTATTGAAGAGATTAATAGAATCAAATCAATTGTGTTTTTCCAGATTACTCAGTTCCAAAATAAAGTCAAGGTATCCCTAGTCAATGAAAGGACAAATTTAAATAAATTATTAAAAAAATAATAATCTTTAAATAAAAGATGTTGGGAAATATAGATAAAACATAAAAAATATATTTCCTAACACCGTCTCTTTCATTAAATAATATTAATTTACAACGATTATTATAAGGATGTTTTATGAGATACGTAGTTGTTACCCGCTTACCTTTTGAACATGAACCTCAGCTATCTGACAAAGAAATAGTAGAAAAGAATCTTTTTACAAATAATGTAGGTAATTTGTTTTTTACAAATTCTGTTATCCGGACACTGTTAAAGCCTGGAAACGAAATAGTCAGATATAAAAAAGGACTGGATTTAAATTCATTTGATAAGGGAATTCTTATCCATGCGAATGTAATCAGATCTGGATGTGAACATGTCTTTGACTATGATTATAACATCGTAAGTAACTCTAATATTCCTTTTGTAATGATGTCCATAGGTGCGGATTCAAACAAAAATTTTGAAACATCCTTAAATGACGGAATTAAAGAGAGAGTTAAGTCGCTTTTTAATCTGATGCTAGAAAGAACGCCTAGCATAGGTGTCAGGGGAGAATATACCAAGCGTGTATTAGTTGAACAATGTGATATCGACTCAGATAAAGTTAAAGTAATAGGCTGCCCTTCTGTTCGTTATTTCGGTAATAATTTATTAAAACACCGAAGAGAATTTAAACCTTTCTCTAAAGATATGAAAATTGCTGTTAATTTTACAGCATATCACTACGATCTTGATGAAGCTATATTTCTTTATCATGTGTTAAAAAATTATAATAATTCCTATGTAATATTCACTGATAAAGTAGAAGCAGAAATGCTTTGGTACAATAAGCCAGTTCCTGAAAGCAGACAGCACGAGGTTCTCCCAACATCAAGAAACCATTTTATCATAAAAGAAGGTAGGGGCAGGTTTTGTGCCAACCAAAAATCTATTATGAAAATGTTAAATTCTTTCGATTTTTCAATCGGTTCAAGGATACATCAGGCTGTTGTAGCTATTCTTTCAGGTTGTCCGGCTTTACTTATTGCTCATTCAACAAGAGTTCTTGAAATCGCACAGTATCATAAAATTCCATATATTCTACGTTCAGATCTGATATCAAAAAACCCTCCGCTTGAAGAACTGTACTATAAGACATTAGATGATATGGAAACTTTTTATAAAGAATATAACAATGGGCTTAAAGACTATGTGGATTATCTTTGCCAAGCTGACTTAGATATCAACCCTGATTTTATTCCAGTTTAATTTGTCCAAAAAAATTCTAGAATTTATGCAGCTATTCTCGCTAATTGTTTCTGTTGATACGAATAGGAGCAATATTGGCTCATAAATTCAAATTGGATGCTTTAATACCTTGTAAAAATTATGATGATAGCAAAAAGACGAGGTCGTAATTCTACGCATATAGCATAGCTGTTGCTAGCACAGCAGGCTTTGATACCCATAACTTCGTGCTTTATTGGTTGAAAAGGACCATAATTTAGCTTACCCAATAAGGAATAGACGATAATTAAAATATCTCAAATCAAATATCGTTTCAAATCATAAAAACTATGTGATTAAACAGCTACAGAATCTTTAATCATTTCTAGTGAAATCAACAGAATCTCAGGCATGAACTACCGGAGATTCTGTCGTTCAAATCATAACTAAAAGCTCTTATACGTTCGTACAGCACATCGTTAGGAGTCCAACAGCCAAAATATCAAAATTCCTTTGTTACATATTGTATTTAGCAAATATGCATCTAGCTGAGCAAATAATAGTCATTATTTTTGTGTGTCTTCCCTATACTATTGGGATGCTTTTTTCAAATTAAAATAATTATCACTTTTACTTCAAATGTTTAATAAATAATAATATAAACCAATATAAAATATCTAGTTTTTATTGTACTTTAATATCAGATTATCATGATAAATCATCATTATCACAAAAAATTAGATGTTAAATTTGATTCAAGAAACACGAACGTTAAATGGATAAGGTTATACATACTAATGACAGTAATGTCATTATGAAAAATAAAAAAGAAATTAAGGAGAAAACACGATTCTCTATTTTTGGAATTCCTCTCTATAGTTCGCACTATGATGGTTATTACAAAATTGAATGGTTTTTGTTTTTTCGCTTTAAAAATATAGATTATACAAAATTACTCAATAAAAAGTTTGACATATTAGAATCTCGAGTAAAAAGGATGTTTTCTAATCCTGAAGTAAATCGAAGTCAATTAGGTAACGGAGTAAGACAAGACATAAACTATATTTTTAAAAGACAGAAATCGATAGATGAAAAACTTACAGAAATAAGAGATAACAACATACAAGAAGAGTCTGATAAGTTTTTTGATAAATACAAAACAAGTCGAATAGACATTAAGAATACTGGGATAGCATCTGCCGAATCTTTAGAGATTATAGAATGTAACGATAAAAGTATAAATATTACATATCCGAAACACCTTAATAATGAGCAAAACAAAGGTTTTGTATTACATACTCATAAAAGAAATTTAAAATTTAGAATTAGATGTGTTTCAGATGGAGACTTAAAAATTCAATTAAGAGGAATTGACTTTAAGCTTAATCCAAATGAAGACAGAATACCTATATATATAGTATATGAAAGTTGCGTAATCAATGGAATGGAAAAAATTAATAATAAAAGTTCAATCGCTAGTCATGATAAAAATATTCCGATAAATATAAAAGTTCGTAATAAACAAATAATCGAAATAGAACTTAAATGGCATCCGTTATAGTAAGTAGATTTGCACAAACAATAATTATAAAATGAATACAGTTAGACAATTTTCTCCAAATGAGACCATTATCGTTCAAAATACAGATTGTGTAGACAATTCAGAAGCAAAAGTTGTACACGCAAGAAATATTTCACCCTCTCCAAAAGTGTCTGTCATAGTTCCTGTTTATAACCTCGCTGATAACTTAGAGGAAAGTATTGAATCAATACTTAATCAAAATCTCCAGGATTTTGAAATAATAGCTGTTGATGATGGTTCAACAGATAGTTCTCTTGAGATTCTCATTGAATTTGCTAAAAAGGACCCTAGAATAACGGTATTATCTCAGAAAAACAGTTTTGCTGGAGTTGCACGTAATGCTGGAATTTCAGTAGCTACAGGAGAATATTTACTGTTTTTAGATGGTGATGATTTCTTTGAACAGGATTTGCTATCAGTTGTGGCTAATTTTATGGACAGAGACAAGTCAGATGTAGCAATATTTCAGTATAAATATTTCAACACAGAAACAAATGCCGATGAAAACGAAATAAAGGGGATTAATAAAAGAATTGCTGATCTAGATGAAAATAATCATATACTAGTGAATACTGCTGATATAAGTGATGAACTTTTTACATTCAGTAATCCTATGCCATGGAATAAAATGTTCCGTGCATCGTTTGTAAAAGATAATAATCTGAGATTTCAGAATTTAGTACTCAGTAATGATGTTTATTTCAGCGATACAGCATTAAGTATTTCGAATAAAATCTCAGTCATCTACAAAGCATTTGTTCATTACAGATACAATAATAGTTCATCCCTAAGAAATAGAAGAGACGAGTTCCCATATTGTTTCTACGAATGCTATAGTGCAATACACGAGTTTCTAGTTAATCATAATATATGGAAAACATATAAGGCAACTTTTTTAAATTCATTTGCATCGACAATAATCTTTACAATAGATAAAGTTTTCTTAAAAAAGAATGAAGTTAAATTATTTGTTAAACACAAGGTTATACCTGAATTTTTTAAGACAGACGAAGATTATTCCTGTGTAAAGGAATCAAATTTAGCCAAACTGAAAAAATTTGGCGTATTAGATGAATCTATTCCAGAGCCTGTTATTTCAATAACTTCATTTCCTGCAAGAATAGCAACAGTTAATCAGACTATAGAATCAATCATTAATCAAAATTACCCGTATAAATGCATTACACTATGGTTAGCACATAGTCAGTTTCCAAATAAATTTGCAGACATTCCTAAAGAGTTAAACAGGCTGTACGAGGCTAAGAGTTTAATAATAGATTGGTGTGATGATACCAAGTCTTATAAAAAACTTATTCCTTCGTTAAAGATTTACAAGGATGATCCGATTATAACAATAGATGACGATCTTATATACCCAGTAGATTGGCTCGAAAGACTGGTTAATGCATATAAGGCAGATCCTCAAAGCATACATACTATGAGAGCTCATGGATTAATTATTGATACATTGTTAAATATTCAACCATATTCAACATGGAAAAGCAATTTATCAGAAGCCAATAAATCATACTTCAACTTTTTCACCGGTGTCGGTGGAGTTCTTTATCCTCCAAACTCTTTGTCAAAAAATGTTCTTAATGAAAAAGCAATGCTTAAATTGTGTCCAAATGCTGATGATATTTGGTTTTGGGGAAATGCTTTGTTGAATAGAACCAAGGTTAATTTAGTTACTCCCAATATAGGAAAATTAAATTACGTTCCTGGTTCTCAAGATGGAGATACCCCTCTTTGGAAAATGAATGTGACAATGGGGTTAAATGATCTTCGTATGAAGACAATGATAGAAAAATACCCTGAAGTTATTGATGTTTTATTCGAAGAAATTACGCATGCTAAAACAACCAGAAAATTTTTAGGAATGATTAGAATAACTAAAAGTGATAATAATTCTGATGTCAGTGAATATTACTATAGAAGGGTAAGTATATGTGGATATACTCTTTATCTGTATAGGAAAACACCGAACTATAGACAAAGAAAACTGCTATTCATATCTTGTTTAAAAGTATGTAAGTAGTAATAACAAATAACACATAGAAGTTTATAAAAACATTAGAAAATAAGGAAGTTTATGTATACCGATTTTATATTAAGTCTAGGTCCAGCATGTAGACCTGCATGGCATTTAAAACTCAATCAGTTGAGGTATGTCTCCTGTCCTTTTGATTGGATGATGAATTATAAACTGGATACTGTTATTAAATTTTTAAAACAAAAAAATTTAAATGGTTTTTTCGAAAAGTATGAATATATGAATAGAGATTCAGGAAATTGTAAAGTTGTAAAAGATACTACCAATCAAATAATTTCTATGCATTCCTTTCCTGTTTCTATGAATATAGCAGATTTTTATCCCAAATTTATACAAATAATGAATAAACGTTTCGAACGATTAATTAATATTTTGAACGATTCTAAACACATAACCTTTCTATCAAACAGAAATGATATCAATGAAATTAAGAAGTTCTTACTTGATTTTAATGAGCTATATAAGGACAAAATAATTGTTTGTATAAATATTGAACATTCTCCGGAACTACAAGATTTTTATAAATCAAACATAGAATCGATAAAAGACAATATTTCGATTCACCATGTCTATTTCAATGATGTTCACATAAATGGCGAAACAAAGGACAACCCAAAATTTTGGTTAGGTAACGAAGAAAAATGGAAAATAATATGTTCAACGTTGCATCTTAAAAGTCCGCAGAACATAGTTGCATTAAACGAGGATAAGGAACTCAGATAGTAGTATTGACTCTCTCCTCATGGAGAGCGATGGTGCTTTGGGTTAATAAAACCACTATAGGGAATTTTATGAATATTGAAAATTTTGTTAATACTATCGGTAGTAACTTCTTTACAGGTGTTCCTGATTCACAGCTTAAGAGTTTATGTGACTATTTAATTTTTAAGTATGGTACCGATGCTCATCATCATATTATTGCAGCTAATGAAGGTAATGCTGTAGCTTTGGCTGCCGGATATCATTTATCAACTAGAAAATACCCCGTTGTTTATATGCAGAACAGCGGTGAAGGTAATGCTGTGAATCCGATGGCATCCCTAATGGATGAACATGTTTATGGTATTCCTGCCATCTATGTAATCGGCTGGAGAGGCGAACCAGGAGTTCATGATGAACCTCAACATGTTTATCAGGGAATGATTACCTGCAAGCTTTTAGAGTTAATGAACATCAGTTACATGGTAATCGACAAGAATACAACTGATGAAGAAATGCAGGAAAAAATGAAGGATTTCTCCGAACTCCTTTCACAAGGTAAGAGTGTAGCTTTTGTTATTAAAAAAGGAGCACTGTCCAACGACAACAAGGTCTCATATCATAATGACTACGCTGCTACCAGAGAATCTGTAATTGAAACTATCATTAAATATACCGGTGAAGATCCTATTGTCTCAACTACAGGTAAAGCAAGCCGTGAATTATTTGAACTTAGAGAAAAGTACAACCAGGGACATCAGCATGACTTTTTAACTGTCGGCTCTATGGGACACTCCTCTTCTATAGCTTTAGGCATTGCCATTAACAAACCTGAAAAGAGAATCTGGTGTATAGACGGTGATGGAGCTCTGCTCATGCACATGGGCTCAATGACCTGTATCGGTAATTATGCACCTGATAATTTAATTCATATTGTAATCAATAATGAAGCTCATGAAACTGTAGGAGGTATGCCAACCAATACCAAACAGCTTGACCTTCTTAAAATCGCTGAAGCATGCGGTTACAAGAAGTGCTATAGAGCAGACAATCTTGATGAATTAAATAAAGTTCTTTCTAAAGCAGCAGAGAATAAAGTTCTTACCTTTATAGAAGTTAAAGCTTCTATCGGAGCAAGAGCTGATTTAGGGAGACCAACCACTACTGCTCAGCAGAATAAAATTAATTTTATGTCTTTTATAAACTAACAATCAGATAGAAACCACCTCTAAATTCCCTATACCGGGAATTTAGATCTAATATTGTTCAATGCGGTATTTAGTCACCGCATTGTTTTAGTTCAATTCGATTCTTTACCTATACTTCTTGAAATTAACCGAAAAATTAACCGGTTTGCTTTTATAATAATTATTAGACAATGCTATTTCATCTGTATTTTTAAAGTTCCAAGAATTTTAGAATTCATTGAATCAATTAATTCATCTGTAGCACTTTCAAGTCTTAATCTACTTTCACGCTCATTACTTATATCACTCTTCAGTCTGTTAATTCTGATGATTGATTCCTCTGTCTTTTTGTTAAAGTACTCCTGAGAAAATTCAATGGTCTTATCAATAATAAATTTATTAACATTTATATTTGATTCTTCAGTCTGGTCTGTGTCACTTTGGAATCTACCTGATTTAATTACTTTATCAGATTTCTGACTGCATAAACCATCCAGAAAACTCCCCCACTCCTTTGCCAAATCAATCTGAGCCATAGCTGTAATATTTTCTTTGGCAAGCTTTCCAAGATTCTGGAGTTTTTCTCTGTCGTTAAGCAAATCGATTACGTTTCTTGCAAGATTAACATAATCCCCCTGCTCTACAGTAACTATTCCTTTATTATTCCTTATAAAAGTAAGCCACGGCATGTCATATGTGACTATAGGCAAACCATGAGTCATACTTTCTGAAAATGTCTGAGAGAACCCTTCATATCTCGATGTATTAATAAAAACAGAGGAATTTACGTAATACCTAGATACATTAGTAGTAAAACCGACAAAATCAACATTATCAGCAATATCATACTTTCTGGCGAGAGTATTCATTTCCTTCAGAATTTTCTCATCACCGCTACCTACTATGGTAAGTCTCGCATCCGGAATAGACGCCACAATTACCGCCATTACTTTAATAAGATCCACCGGCTGCTTTTCCCTGGCGATACGCCCTACCCAACATATGGTATTTTTATCCAGTTTACTGTTTACTGCAGTTGCCGGATCGATAGTTACCGGATTAGGTATATATCTGCAGTAACGGGTATATAAAGATGCAAAATCTCTATCATATTCAGAGAGATTCACCACCCCGTCGCAGTTTTCAAAAACGCTTAATACATTATTAACGGTCTTATATCCCTGTCTGTGAAGAAAAGGTACTGCAAAGAAATTATGAGCATGAACTATGTAGCGTACCCCGGGCATGCTCTTTACTGCAAGCATATCCCAGAAGACACACTCATCCATCCAGTGTCCGGTAACTACTGCATCAATATGATGAGTTTTAATTATCTCACGCCATCTCTCAAATCTTTCACCGAATGCTTCAGCGTGAGTTTCATCTTTATCAGGAAGATATGCTCTGGTTATATTGTCATTTAACGGATATTCATTATCCTCAGCCTCACCGTCAGTAATAAGAATAATACGATAACGGTATGCCCCTGCATCATCCTTAACTTCAGAAAGCATGTTACAAAGCATCTGAGTAACCCGCTGAGCTCCGCCGTTTTTGATGGAACGGTAGTAGAATGCCAGATTCTTAATTTTATTTTTCTTAACCTGATCTTTTTCTGATGCTTTTCCATGATGAGTCATGAGATATTCTTCATGATGTTCTCTCAGGTAATCCTTGATTTTCAGGGATACACTGCGGGAATCATCCCAGAACTTAGATGCCAGAACCTTAACTACATTCTCATAGCCCCATCGTTTAACAAGTTCGGTAAAATTAGCTGAGTTATTAGTATTATCAGTATTAGAGATAAACTTTCCGACATTCTCTGACATCAGCATGTGCTTTATAGAATTCTGAATCTCACCATACATTCTTTCAACAGAAGATGATAAATCAGGGGAGAGAGATGTAACTGCTGAAGCTGACAATGACTTCAGATATCTACTGATATACTGAGAAACAACACTTGAGGAAATTAAAATGTTGAAATCACTCTGAGAGAGCTTTTCCAAAGCAGTCACACCGGACCCAAGCTTATAACAGTACAAAGGGACATTCATACCGAAATAAGTCCGGCATTTACTGAGAATGTATACTGCAGCAAATACGTCATTGGCCTTAGGCATTCTCAGTTCAGGCATCAATGCAAAAACTTCTCTGCATATATCCCCTTTATAAATCTTATTCCATAAATTAAACGAGAAAGCTCTGTCAACAAACACTGTCTTTAATAGATTGCAACAGAGCGGAGTACCAGAAGCTGATACTGAAGTCAAAATAGATGTTGTGGTAACAGAATCTGAATCATAACCTGAAGCCGATACAGAGGCGGAAGCTGAAACAGGCTCAAGAGATGAAGCATCGGATATACGTATCTTCCGTTTTTCTGCATTGTATGGAGAGTCAACAGCTGAAATTTTATTATCATCTTCAACCTTTCTTCCGTTTTCAGTTGCCTCATTTACCTCGCTTGGATTATTTATCCCGCTTTCTGATTCAGGTGTTTCATAGGATGGAAGTTCGGCTTTTATTTCCCCTTCAAATGGTGCTATAAACCCCGTAAATCTTCTGATTCTTCCAGCGGAACATAATTCCCGGTAATTAACTACATTCGTTCCGAACATCACTATGTCAGTCTGATGCTTAACTATGCTGTTATAGGCTTCCTCACAGGCTGTCGGCATCATTTCATCATCACCGTCTAAAAACATCACATACTCACCATGTGAGGCAAGGACACCACGTTTTCTGGCAATAAGAGCCGAACTGTTTTCCTTAAGAGCAATAACCTGTATACGATTATCAATTTTAGTAAAAAGCTTTAAAACATCAGACGAGCCGTCATTACTGCAGTCATCTACGCAGATTATTTCAATATCTCTTAATGTCTGATTACAGACGCTTCTAAGTGTATTGCGGACAAGCTTGACTACGTTATAGATCGGAATAATTACAGATACTTTAGGAGCAAGCACATGTTCCTCACCAGCCACTACTCCAGCCCTTACCTCTTTCCCTACCTCACTAGTTATGGTGGATGCGCCGGAAACAGCAGTCTTACAGGAAGATTGCTGGACTGTGTTATCTGCCTCTACTCTGCAATTTTGGTCTGAACTGCTTATTTTTTCATATGCAGTATTGAAATAACTGTAATCACTATCATCAAACCGCATGTTTAAGGTTTCAGTAACAAATGTACCCTTAACCTCTCTGCACTTTTCAATGCATCGGGCATAAGCTTCTATAAAGCTGTTTTCATCATTAAAACCAATGTTATTATCGATAATAACTTTTGTCCGGTACATTTTGTTTGATACTGAAGCAAACAGGTTTTCCGGAAAACGGGCCATTGCATAATTTAAGTAGCTGTATTTTTTCAGGAGTCTTGAAGCAGGCTTATAGTCTGTCACATCTCCTGTTAATGTTGCAAAATTGCAGTACACCACATCAGCATCAGATTTTATAAAGCTGAAAAAGAGTTCAAGAAGTGTTTCCTTCTCAAATAACTCACCGGCTTCAGCCATAAAAATAAACGGAGACTTAACCTGATTAACCACATTATCGATATCTGAAGAACTGTTGCATATTTCAAGTCTGTCATCTTTTCCTGCATATTCCTCTACTACAGCCGATGCCTCATTAAAGCTTTTCACATCACTGAGCTCATTTACGACCTTAATCGTCATTCTGCTTAATGACTGGTTCAACAGAGATTCAATAGTTTCAGCTAACAGTCTCAGGTTATGCCCGTCTTTTATTCTGAGAATGACTGTTACCAGAGGAAGATCCTTAAGATAACAATTTACAAGTTCTGTTTCCAGATTATTGTCCTTGATGTATTTAAGGAAATTCTCATCAGTTGAGAGTTCCGGCTGATAATGTAGATTATAATTTGATTTAAGTCCTAGTCTGTAGTTTAGAGATCGTGTAATAGCAGTATAGAATGTCGGCAACAGATCATTAAAATGCGGCAGTCTGCTGATGTTTCTCATCAAGGCATCGTAAGCTTTAAACACATTATCTACATGAGAGTCCTTTAAAGACATGGTGGTGGATGTTGCATCGCCTTTGGAGTAGCGAATCAGACTGTCCTCCACAAAGGCGATTTTTTTAGCCTGACTGAAAACTGCTAAAGTAAAGGATAAGTCATTTGATGATGACAGTTCTTCAAATCTGTATCCTGTCTTCTTGATAAAATCGACTTTATATATTTTATTCCATGGAACAGCATGATTCAGCTGAAAAAGTTCCTGTTTAAAATCCTGCGGTGAAAACGGATTGACTGTAATTTTTTCTGCAAAACCGGTAGTATTTATTTTCGTTCCGTCTGTTTTCACAAAAGTGTAGTTACAGAAGCAGACATCAGCATCTGTTTCCACTATTTTAGTGTGCATTTTTTCCAGAAATTCCGGCTCAAAATAATCATCACCATCAAGAAAAAAGCAGTAGTCCCCTTTTATGAGTTCTAACCCGAAATTACGGCAGTAACCTGCCCCTCTGTTGGTTTCATTACTGTAAACCTTTATTCTGGAATCTTTTTTTTCCAGTCTCCTTAAAACATCAAGAGAATTGTCCGGTGAGCAGTCATTGATACACAAAAGTTCAAAATCACCATATGTCTGGGCTAATAATGACTTTACAGTATTTGCCACCACATCTCCGTTATTGTAAACGGGCATTATTACAGAAATCATTTTATGACTTTCTCCTGATTTGTTCTGTCATAATCCGGTTATCAGAATATCTGCCTTAGAGGTTCACCGGACTGCCGGAATACACTGTTAATTCCGGTCATTTTTATAAAAATATTTTTAAGTTGTTCTGAATAAACATGCCAACAATTCATGTATGTTTTGTATGTCATGCATGAGTCATATCTATGGCACTGTCGCAAACTATAGCGAGTCTGGATTTTTATAGGCTCATACACCTGACCCCATCTGACTGAAGACGCCTACTTGTGTCTTATAACCAGAGTTTTTTAATACGCATAGGCATAGAATCATATACAAAGAAGCGTCTACATAATCTTATCAGAACCATCTTTTCAATTAGTTTGGGAAGGAATCCTGTAACTAGATGACAGGTACCATATAATCACCGGTAAGACATGTGAGGACTTCCTCTTCCGGAATTTTCTTATCTTTAACGAATGTATCATCAATAAATTTACAGAAAGCAAGTCCCGGCATTCTTCTGGTGTTTTCCGGCATATCATTGTCAACTATCCAGAAAATAATATTTTTACGGTATTTAATGAGACCGGTTCTTACCGGCTCTTTGAGTTCGGTAAAAAGAATATTGATCTGTTTTAGATCTTCCTCATTCTGAAGATTTAAGTAGAAGAAAAATCTGCTTTTTTTATTATTAAAAACATTAAAAAGAGTTAGTTTTGGATTCCCTTTATTAACATCCTTTTCATCGATACGCATCTTGGATATAAACTCAAGAGATCTTGTTCTCTTCGGAAATGCATTCAACACGGCAAAAACCGGACTCAAAGCAATAACACTACTGCCCTCTATACTGCTAGCCAGATATGAGGCCGCAAAAGCTCCGCTGGTGGATGCAATAAAGGTTATATCCTGGGCTTTGATTTTTTTACTGATTGCCAGCCGGCGAACTATAATCTCTACTTCTTCTAGAGAGCGGTAATAAAAAGTCGGAGCAAAACTCAGTTCATGCCTGTACATATCATCTAAAAAGAGCTTATGACCTTTAAAGAAAACGCTCCACTGACTTCTGGCAAACACCGGTTCTATGTTTCGGTTATACGCATCAGCTGAACTTAAAAAAACATATAATCTGTTTACTGTATCGGATATATAGAGAGAATCGAGAACTTTATTAGCGGAGCGAAACTGATATCTGCCACTCTCATTAAGCTGAAACTCATCTTGAACCTTTAAGGATACCACCTCTCCAGACAGGAGAGCATCGATCTTATCACTAACGGTCTCTAATGAATTATCTCTGCCAGTCACTGATGTACCGGCAGTACTGTTATTATTGCTTACACTGTTCTCTGTCATAATATAATTCTCAAAAAGATAGCTTTACATGTACGAATACACATATAAAGTAAAACATTTAAAATTCAGCTTTGTCTGTTGTCAATTTATAAATAGAATAATACCTTGTTAACAGACACTGTAATCAGTACCTTTGGCAATACCATATTTCAACATTAAAACGCTGCATATTCTCAGCTTTTTTCCTGACCTTACATAAAACGCATCTGCTTAAAAAAAGCCTTTATGACGTTTTCAACCTGCTAAAGCTGCAGAAATCCGTTACAAAAAATACCTGTAATGTAATAGCAGTTACATAAAATTAAAGCCCATTTATATTAAAACGGGCTTTATGAAATTTTCAATAACTGCAGATGAGTTCTGTAACAAATCTGCCAATCAGAGCAGCCGGCAGATTATTCCTTGTTGAAGATATCTCTGGTATAGATCTTGGCTGTTACATCCTTGAGGTCATCACTCATACGGTTACAGATGATTACATCGCAGTCATTCTTGAACTTAGCCAGATCCTTTTCAACTGTTGAATTGAAGAAGGTTTCTTCTTTAAGCATTGGTTCATATACTACAACAGGAATACCCTTCGCCTTGATTCTCTTCATGATACCCTGAATGGATGAAGATCTGAAATTATCAGAGCCAGACTTCATAACCAGTCTGTAGATACCTACTACCTTAGGCTTTTTAGCCAGAATATCGGCTGCAATAAAATCCTTTCTTACGGTATTGGAATCAACAATAGATTTAATCAGTGTATTAGGAACATCCTGATAGTTAGCGAGAAGCTGCTTGGTATCCTTAGGCAGACAGTAACCGCCGTAACCGAATGAAGGGTTGTTATAGAAATCACCGATTCTTGGGTCCATGCAGACACCCTTGATGATGTTTTCAGTATTAAGGCCCTTCATTGAAGCGTAGGTATCCAGCTCATTGAAGTATGCTACACGCATAGCAAGATAAGTATTGGCGAACAGCTTAACACTTTCTGCTTCGGTAGGTAATAAAGTTAATGAAGGAATTTCTTCTGCAGGCTTTAGAGCTACACTCTTCATTAAATCAATATACTTATCACCGAATTCCTTATCATGAGTACCGATGATTACTCTTGATGGATATAAATTGTCGTAAAGAGCCTTACCTTCTCTTAAGAATTCAGGAGAGAAATGCAGCTTTTCAACACCGTATTCCTTCTTGGCTCCTTCAACGAAACCTACTGGAAGAGTACTCTTAATTACGATATCAGCGTTAGGAGCATACTGCTTAGCCTGCTTGATTACGGCAATTACAGAATCTACATTAAAGTAGTTCAGTTCCGGATCGTAATTGGTCGGAGTGGCAATAAAGATAATTTCACTGTCCTTCATGGCGCTTTCAGCGTCTGAAGTGGCAATAAGATCAAGTTTCTTATTCTTGAGATAATCCTCAATGTAATTATCTTTAATTGGAGATTCTTTGCTGTTTACCTTTTTTACTCTGTCTTCAGAAATTTCCAGAAGCTTAACGTGATTTTCTGTAGATAACATTACAGAAATTGACAGACCTACGTAACCAGCACCTACCACCGTAATATTGCGCATATTGTTTACCTTTATTATTTTTTAACTACATAATAATATACATAGATGTATTCAGTTAACTCAGTGCTATCTGACTGTTTTTTTCCCCTGACGACCTGTTAATCTCAGAGGAAATACTGTTTTCATTAAGATAAGATAAAAAGTTTATCTTATTCCCTCAAAGGCTTTTCTAATAAATTTCCTTAAAACCAAAAAACTGCAGATATCGAAAACTTACAACCAGTTTTTCCGAAACATCTAAAATAAAAAATCAATGTTAATATCAGCTCTTTCACTTGCTTTCTGACAAAGCTGATATTAACACTGAAAGTGTACACCACACTGCATGGTCATTAAAGTTTAAACCAGCTTAATCACCATGAAACTTTTACCATCTGTATAAATTTTGCACTGAATAAACAGCCTCCTTAGAATGATAACGGTATTACCATAGAATAAAGGAAATACACAGCAACGGAACACAGCTCCCCCAGGACAACACAAAGAGGAATTATAAACTTATAACCCCCTTCCACTTCAAAAAAATGTAATGTTGCATCCCTTTTTTCAAACATAAATCAAATTTTAACAAAAATTTCACATATACCTTATAAAATAAGGAAATTTTTAAAGCGTTTTCATAAATCATAAAGAATATACCACCGGAACTGCCTTTAATCTGTCCCCCGGACTTACCTCAAGCCCGGGAACTGAAATTCTCATTATGTTCTGAATTCTGTATAAATACCGGTGGCGCTTAAGCTTCAGAGATTCTTAAGCATCAGAGATTCTTAAGCATCAGGAACTTATTAATTAATGCGGAAATTCTAATGAATTTGTTTCGCAGATTATCGGTTACAACAAATTTTAAGACATTACCGGCTGCTGATTGAGAGGTAAGTTCCAGAGCATCAAGATTTTCATTTTCAAAAACCTTCATGAATTCATCAAAGAGAGCCTTGTCCTTAAGAGCCACTGTGACATTCATAACCTTGAATTTTTTCTTTGCCAGCATGGTTAAAGTCAGAGCTCCACCGAAGGATTTCATTACAGCCTTATTTTTCTCCAAAAAAGGAAATGACAGTCTGCTACCCGGCTGAATATCTTTGAAGAAATCATTCCAGGATACAAGATTATTGTGACTGTCGTTATTCTCCCATATTTTTTCCTGAGCAGTCATCAGTGTCTGAACTGCCATATAATCAACCTTTTCAGCCCTGATAATTTCATTCATCAGAATCAACCCGCAGGAATCAATTACATTCCAGTGCGGTCTGGTATATGGATTAGCAGATACATATATGGTGAAACTATCTTTGGCATAGACATTCTGCTCTTCCGTAACCTGAACAGGTTTTAACTTATCCATAAATATACTGAGCTGCTGATCCCAATCTCTTTTTACCAGTCTGTTAACGGTAATGAAGTACCTTGATTCATGATCATCAGCGATATAGGAAATATTATTTCTGTTAAAAGGGTCCTTATCTCCTGTAAGAGACATTCCGGTTCTTTTTTCAAGAGTAACCGAACTTTTACCCCAGTTACTGACAATGATCTGCGGATTCATGGCTATACAGGTGCAGCCGCGGATTAAATTGGTAAGGTAGAGAGCGGCGTATGCTCCGCATGAGGAACCGATGACGCAGATATTCTTTTTATCGATATTTCTATCCTGAAGAATCTTATCAATAATCTGCTTCAGTTCATGAGCAATTGAATGATCTTTAGTGCCAAAATACCAGCCGGTTGTCAGTTTTTTATAAAGCTTGTACATCGGATCTTCGACACAGATGACATCAGCATTGCAGTAGCCGTACATAGACCATCTGTCAAATCTGGTATCCGAAACGGTTCTGCCACCTGATGACAACAGCACAAAAATTTTTCTCGGCTGGCCCTCAGGCTGGTTATCTTTAGGTATATACAGTGTCTCAAAAGTAAAATTCTGAGTCTTGATATTCATTTTTGCCGGAGTATTTTCAAAAACCTTTTTATCACCGCTCTTGGATAAATCCACCATTGCAGTTTTTAATTTATTAATATCAATCATGGTATACACCTTTACTAATTCTTAATCCTACAGATAGGATACAAGTCAAAAAATCAATTATTTCCAGAATGACAGAACACCGGGTAACATCTCTCCATAAAACCTGTACTGTTAAGAGATTTGCTGGAGTGAACCTGCCGGGTTTTCCCTTTACTTTTGTTCCGACTTTTTCTGTTCAGCTTTATCACTGTTACACTTCTCAGTATTCTGTCCGGCTGGAAGCTGAGTGCCTTTCTGATCATCAGTCTTTTCTTTTTCATCTTCATCGAATTTTAACAGGCTCTCCTTTATGGTAGAATCCTTTAGGGCATAAAATTTCTTTAAAGAGAAGAAGATAATCCTGTAGACACCGTAATCATTCTCAGTTAATCCCCTTTTCAGAACCTTGAGAGAATAATCCGTCATATACTCGTCAAGATAGATATGATGAGGTGTATCCTTCACATAAGGAATATTGGCAGAAAAGAGAATTATGTTATCTGTCAGATTTCCAAGGAAGTATGTCTTGTAGTATTCATCCTTTGATTCAATGTTAAGATACTCTCTCAGTACCTTGCACTGATAAAGATCAAACTCATCATTAATTGAATGGAACAAAAAGAACTTGGTTTCCTTGTTCGTAGCAATATCCCTAATATGAAGTCTTTTATCATTTGCGGGATCATCAATCATTATACCGGTAGCTTTCTGAAATCTGTTTTTTCCGGTACCGAAACCCTTTTTAGCATCAATCCATGTTTTAAGATCATAAACCGGATTTATCGCCACCACATTACATCCGGGAAGTAAATTTCCCAGAATTACGGAAGCAGTAGCACCTTTAGAGTCGCCGATAAAATTAACGGCATCAACCGGAATGTTGTATATCTCCATAATTTTTTTCACCAGCTTAAGCACATACTTAGGCAAATCATGATCCTTATCGCCCAGCCAGAAGGTTGAAGCATTGGTGTAATAGAGCATATCAGTAATACTTAAGGATAAACCGTCATAAAATCTTGCCCAGGTAATTCTGTCAAATGAAGGATATCTTTCAAGACTAGGATGAACACTGAAAAAAACATTTAGCTGTTTTACGTCATTGCCTTTATACAAAAAGGACTTAAACAGGACATCATCCACCATGATATCCAGACGATGCTGATGATCAGCGGACAGATATCTGTAGTCCACTGATACAGTTTTAGATCCGAGTTTACTCTTAATGTCCCTATATTTCTCTTCAACTGACATCTCTTTCATAATATATTACCTGTTTCTGAGATCTGCTGTCTGCATCCGTTTAAAGCGTTTTTCATTCACTGCAATTGAATTAAAATTCAAACTGCAGAGCGTAAATTTCCTTAAAGCCAATGCGCTACATTATATGAGTCATAGAAAAAATATTCACCAGTGTCCAGTTTTTTTTATATTTTTTCTGAACTTTCCGCATATTTTAAGGCTATATCCCATAGCTTCCGGTATTACTGTTCTATCGTATAACCTGTTTTGTCACCTAATATTCCATCACTAAAACTGCTGTTTTGTGTATTTACCGGAAAAATAATTATCTCTTATGTATTCCAGAACCTTTTCCCCTACTCTGCCGTCACATGCTCCGACATTATCTTTTCTATAAGCCTGATAACGTTCTGTATGAGGGATATCAAGGCTGTCATAATAGGCGGCAACAAACCTTTCCGGAGACGGTTCTGCAACAAAAGGAACCGGAACGATATCCGGATAATCAATTTCAAAGCCGTTAGGTCCGGCCTTATACTCCTCCACATCCGGGGCATACAGAAAAACCGGGAGATTCATGATAAACGCGTAATACATGCTTGACGAATAGTCTGTAGCAAAACAGTCAGCCGCTGCTACCAGCTGATAAAAATCATATTCCTCGTCCACGATAAAATGATTATCAGAGGAAGTATAGACTCCTGAGGTATCTATGCCCTTATCTATAAAAACCGCATTCAGAATATGATGTTTTTTAGTAATAACATAGAGATTATGCCTTTTTAACTCTGCTGCCAGTGACTCAACTTCCATCCCTAAATCATAGTACTGATAATTTTTGCCGATTCTGAATGTCGGAGCAAATACGATTATTCCGGCGTCATCAGGTATGGCGTACTTGACTCTGATTTCCTGGCGGTATTTACTTACAAAATTCTGATTTAAAAGTACATCTGTCTGAACACTGCCGAGCCCCAGAGCTTTCTCAGCCAAAAAGTGCTTTTTATACCTTTCAACACAGTACTCTGAAGAACAGACAATTCTGCCTACCGTAAACTTCTCCGGAATAACCTCGGTTTTTTTCATCCAGCCGAGACCATGCCACAGGGTAAGATGATTATCATCATCCGTAAGCATCTCCCGGCAGAGGCTGCCGGAACCTATAGTCAGAGTGGCGGCTCTGGTGTGCATCTTAACAATAAGATTATTGAAATGATAATAATCAAAATTGGATCTTTTTATGAGATAGTCCACATGATATTTATCAGTCAGCAGTTCAAAAAACACAGAATTATAAATATCCAGCATACCGATATTTTCAACTACGAATACATCCGATGTGCCTTTTTTGATGAGACTCTGTATAAACAGATCCGCATAGCGTTGAATTTCAGTATTGGTAAGCTTCTGGGAAAAACCCATGCTTTTATGAAGCAATGATTTCCACTTTTCGGTATATATCTGCATACCATTGATTTCAGCTAAATAAAAAACATAGGCAACTGCAGTATAAAGCCAGGCTCGTTTTATGTTCTGAAGATTGCAGTTATATATATCATTTACCGCTGTATCTAAAAAGTGAAACAGCATATTCATTTGTTTGACAGCTGAATCCGATGGTAAATTTGATCTTGAATCTGAACCTTTATTTAAACCGGAAAAAGAACTTGAACCAAAATTGGTATCTTTCTCCGAAACTGTACTAGAGACTGTATAATCAAGCTGACTCCGGTAATTTATGAGAGAATTTATATTTCCGTTACCTGTCACTGGCTTTCCGGATAATTCCCAGCCTGACTCTCTCACTATATAATTTACTACATCGCCTATATCATAAAGTGATACATTTTTTACCGGAAGACGATCAATAAGGAGTGGATTATCGTAAATGAGTACATCTGAAGCTTTAAACTGTGTCAGAATTGCATAGGAAAGCAGAACATTCTGAGTCCGGTCAATTCTCTTTAAGACATCGGCAAATACTTTGGTTTTAAAGGTCATGCCCGAAAGATCAGCCACTGACCACTGCTTCATGCAGTGAGCCAGAAGTCTTGAAAAAAGAACATCTGCACTGTCACTTAATTTACAGGATACTTCCTCTATAACATTCTTTTGCGGTTTTCCGGAACAATCTTCGGACTTAGCTTTGCTAGATATATCATTTTGTATGTCATCAGACACGGATACAGCAGATTTAAGAGTATCCTGAATAATGCATTCCGGAATGTAGACTGAAGCAGGACTGCCAGCGTTAATAATCCTGTCAAGAGATGATATAAATGAGCGGGGGTTGATTCTGTCAGCAGCATTCAGAAGAGTTACAAACTCTGTATTGATTATTCTGGAGGCGTAATAAAGTACCTCAGCATGTCTTGCATCGGAAAAAATTAAACCTTTGGCTTCTTTGAAATCAGAAATTACTTCCTTCCTGTCTCCGCTGAAGCCGGCAATATTAATCACCTTAACTGAAGCAAAAGAAGCCAGCCGGTTTAATTTATTTTTTAAAGATGCCGGATATTCATCACGTTCATCAGTAAAGATAACCGCCCGGCATCCGTACTTGAGATGATATGACACGGCGTCAAGGACATTATCTGAAATAAATCTACCGTAACACAGAACCGCAAAGGTATGTCTTTCTTCCGGATCAGGATCTGAAAAAACATCTCTCCTGAGAACTTCATCCATTCCGGAACTGACTCCTGCACTGCCTGTTCTGGTCAATGCCACTACCCTGTCTATGATTTCTGACAGGCATCCACTGCTACCGGAGAGAGCATTTCCCGCAGGGTTGACAACAGACTTTCTACTCTTAAAAAAAGGCCAGCCTGAAAGAATACTCTTAAAAGAATCTAAAGATGGCAACATATAACTAGTAATATTATAAAATGACTACTCCGTCTACTTGGCTCCCGCGGATATTCATATCCCCTGAAGCTATAAATAAGCAGTCAGTTTTTTCAAAATTTTACGGCAGACTGTTTCCCGAACTATTACTTTGACTCTACGGAATTATAGTAGGCAATAAGTCTTTCAAACTGTTCCTTAAGGGAAACCTTCTTAAAGGAATTCAGGGCATTAATCTTACTGTTATCCAGCTGAATCTTCTGTTCCTTCGGATAACATTTAGACTTTTCCGGATCCAGATCGAACTTAACTGAAATTTCGTTGTTTGCAAGAGAACAGCAGAGCTCAGCCATTTCATAAATGGTACAGTAGGAATCCTGATTGGAAAGATTATATGCCTCACCTTTGCTTCCTAAAAGAAGAATGCTTAATATTCCCTTCATGGCATCAGCGGTATAAAGATAATCTCTCTTGGTTCCACCTTTGGTATTCAGCACTATATCTCTTTTTGCTATTGCAGCTTTGGCAAACTGGGCAAAAACTCTGTTATCCGTTGCGGAAACCCCCGGACCGAATGTAAGGGTCGGTCTCACTATCTTCACATCAACATCATACTCGGCGGCGTATGAAACACAGAGATTCTCTGCAAGACGCTTGCTCTGAGGGTAACTGCTTCTTAACGCCAGAGGATTAATAATACCGGATTCATTTTCATTGACCAGTTCATGATCCAACGCTCCGTACACCTCCATGGATGAAATATAAAGCATGGATTTAACTTTGTTTATTCTGGAGTACTCAAGGAGATTTCTGGTACTGTCAACTGTAGTCAGAATGGTTTCCACCGGTTTTTCAATAAAATCACGGCTGCTAGTATTACTTGCTGTATGTATAATATAGTCATACTTTCCGGAAAGGTTCAGATCACCACACATATCCCCGGTCTCAAAAACCAGATTGGCATGAGAATCAATCAAATCCCCGAAAACAGCGGCAGCCTTGTCTCTGTTTCTGATAAAAGCACCTACCGTAACATCGGCATTATGGAGATCTGCGTAATAAAGCAGAGTTTTTACGACAAGTGATCCGATTAACCCTGTCGCTCCGGTCACCAGAACTTTAGAACCGTTAAGCTTCTCCCAGGGGATTACCGTATCTGAAACGACGCTCTGCAAGTCTTCAAGCAGAATTCTGTTTTCTTTATTCCATGAACTGTTCATTCGCGAGACCTCAATATTATTTTAGAAGTAAACAGACAGAAACTCTGGCTGAATACTTTTCCTATATTTTTATTTAATTTCATTCTGATAATGTCCCGTCCCGGGACATTATCAATAATCTTTACTGTCAGGGGCTTATAATCTGTAGTAATGCCTGGACATTCCACTGCTCAGCCGGTATATTTTCTGCTCATACTTTTCTAGGTATACAGTCTGTGCATTTCTTCGCAACCGGACTTTCCTTTGTGTTATTTTCTTTTATATGCCGGAGAAAACTCCTGCATTAAGAAGTATCAGCAGTTATGCATCACTATCACTGTTGCTTCCGGCATCTGCTTCTGTGACGGCTGTTTCATCAGGATTTTCTGGAGCAAAGTATGTATCCTCGATGTATTTAACCAGCTTCTCTCCTACATGGCCGTCGCAGGCACCTACATTATCACTCTTGTACTGTTTATACTCTGGAGTGTCAACACAGGCCACACTGTCATGGAAAGCCTTAATAAACTCCTGAATGGAAGGTTTGCCGACAAACGGAACCGGAACATCATCAGGATACTTGATTTCCAGACCATTAGGACCAGATATATATTCCTCTACGTCAATTGCATAAAGGAATACCGGCAGATCAAGTACGAAAGCATAATACATACCTGATGAATAGTCGGTGGCAAAAGCATCACAGGAGCATATCAGCTGATTAAAATCGAATTCCTCATCCACTATGAAGTGACCGTTTTTAGAATTACGCACTCCTGAAGCATCTATTCCCTTATCCATTAAAATACTTTCAAAAACATGATGCTTCTTGGTAATGAGATAGAGATTATTCTTAGCAAGCTCTTCGGCTAGCTCATCAATATCCATTCCGAAATCATAGTACTGATGTGACTCACCGATTCTGAAGGTAGGTGCAAAGAAAATAACCCTGTCCTTTTCTGTGAGACCATACTTTTCTCTTATTGCCTTTCGGGTATCGTTTCTGAAGGTTTCATCAAACAGTTTATCAGTCTGCACACTTCCGAGAGGAATGGCTTCATGAGCAAAGAAATGTTCCTTATAGCGCGGGGCACAGTATTCAGATGAACAGACAATATCCCCAACAGTAAACTTCTCAGGTTTGACAACAGTCTTTTTCATCCAGCCAAGACCGTGCCATAAGGTGAGATGGTTGTCACTTTCACAGAGCATATTTCTGTTAAGACTTCCGGATGCAATCGTAAGTACGGCAGCGCGGGCATGCATTCTGATTATCATATTATTGAAATCATAATAATCGAAATTGGATCTCTTCAGCTGATAGTCAACTTTGTCAAATCTGTTGCAGGCAAGATCATAGAACTTTGAATTCTTAATATCGGACATACCGACGTTTTCAATAATGAATAAATCCGTAGTGCCCTTCTTGATAACCTGTTTAACAAAAATATCAAAGAGACGCTGATTTTCCTTAGTCTTAAAATTAATACCGAAATCAAAAATCTGATTAAAGACTTCCTTCCAGTATTCCATATCCAGTCCGTGCAGTTCGCAGAGATACAGAATGTACGCGGTCATACTGGTAAGGAAAAATGTATTGGTTTTATTCAAAGTGTATTCATTATAAACATCATTGACAATCACTCTGAACTTTGACAGAACCTGTTCTGCTGTTTCAGCGGAATACTCACCCTGATTGAGTAGAGAAATAACAGATACACCTATCTGACTGATTTCTGCAGCAATCATTTCCTTCGGATAATTATGATTGAAAACAAACTCAGAACTGAAACCGGCAATTCTCTCCTCACCGAATTTCTGAGCTATAACTTCAGGAAGCCACAGACACTGAGAATCATCACTCTCTGCAAAGGTACTTAACAGGTATTCCGTATCAAATACAGCTCCGGACAGAGAAGACACAGACCATGAACGCTTAATCTTATCAAAACCGCTGTAATCAGGAATCCACAGCTTTTTGTCAGGAGCACCGTTTACGGCACTGTCAAGATTAACAATAAATGAACGCGGATTTATTTTATCCCAAAGTGTAAGCAGTACTGTGTACTGGCATCCGGCAATTTTTGCACAAAGAAAAAGCTTTTTTAAATTGTAGATATTTCTTTTTATCCGGATAATCAGCACATTGGATAATTTTTCAAATTTCTCAAGATTCTTTTCAAAAACCTCATCCTGCTTTCCGGTATTAATAACAAAGACTATTTTCTGGCCTTTCTTGGCATAAGGAAGAACTGAATCGAAAAGATTCACTGATTTCATCCCGTCCATACCTAAAACGACCAAGGCATATTTATCAGTAATGCCGGCATCAGGATTATTATTTCCCGCACCGCTGTCTCCAAGTATCAGTCCGGTAATATCTGTATTTGACTGAAAGGACAGCACTCCCTCGCTTGAGTTAAGTTCACCGGTCAATGCTGAGGTAAATTTTGAGATATTGGCTTTTTCTTTGTCTGTTTTATTTAAATTTTCTTTCACGGGTGCTTTATTTACAGTACTGCTCGATTTATCTTTAGCAGAAGTATCATTCTCTCTTTTTGAAGTACCCTTATTGGTTGTAATTGATTTAAAAAAATCAAACATACAAATACCCGTTCCCCTTATCTTGCCTCTTTCGGGATAGCAAAATTTTTACAAAAATAAAAAATTAAAAAATAACTGATACACACATGCATCAATAACACGGCCGCTTACAGTCCATCGTCATCAGGCATCTTCCTGCCACCTTAGGAACAGAATCTGAGCCTGAAGAAATATCCGGTAAATTCCGAATGACAAAACAGTACTCTCTTAGAAAACGGCAATAAGACAATATCTATCACCTGAACATTACAAGCACTTGTCATTCAGCCCTTTTGAGCATGTAAAAAATAATTATCTACATCCTGTATTAGCCAGGATTATTATCGATGTCTGTATAAATAAGAAAAATCCTTATTATTTCACGATTCTATAAATATCTGTCGTAAACAATAAGGAATCTCTGTATCACAGCATCAGCCAAATCAGTCCTGTATAAACACCCTTAATCAGTAGAAAACTTAACTACAACTGTTTTTTATGCCGAAGAACACTGTTCTTCGGCATATCTTGTATCTCAGTCTTCCTTTACACTGTTCAGATATGCTGTAAACAGAAATAAATCATTTGGTGTAGTGATTTTTATATTAAAGTGAGAGCACTGTACAAAATGCAACGGATATCCGTAGTGATGAAGCATGGAGGCTGAATCAATAGCGGTGGTGTATCCGTCCTGATTTGATCTCTTGTGGCAGTTGTATATATCGGCATACTTAAAGCTCTGTGGTGCCCTGCCCATCATACACTTGTCTCTCGGCATGATGTCTTTAATAGAACCGTCATCACCAGCCAGGCAGATAGTTTCAGTAGCAGATGAACATGAGATTGCATTACCGTATTTTTCAACGCTCTCAATATTTCTGGAAATAAGATCAGCATCTATAATCGGTCTGACCCCGTCATGCAGTATAACGATATCATCATCGGCAGCGATTCCGTCCAGTGCCTGCAGACCTTTACATATTGACTCCTGACCGGTTCTGCCTCCGGCAACCACATTAAAAACTTTGGTTAGATTGTACTTGCTAATCAAAGTTTTCATGTAATCGATGTATGACTCCAGACACACGACTAAAACTCTGTCAATATCAGGATGAGACTGAAAATGATTAATAGTATGAATAATAATAGGTTTTCCACACACTTCAATAAACTGCTTCGGCAGATTGGGAGACTGCATTCTACTACCAACACCACCGGCAAAAACTATAGCATAATTCATTTTTCTCATCCGTCTTATATTCATTAAAATTAATCAAATTTACAACAAATCCAAACAGTACCGCCATAAAAACAGATAGTAGCACTCTAAAGTTTGATTCAAAAATCAAAACAACTGCATTTCACATTTACATAGTATCTGCAGACTTTAGTGTTTCCAACGCATGACATATATAAAAAAGGAGGATAAAGTATGACACCTTATTCCCGTCCCTGGCACAAAAGTACTCCTACAGCATTCTGTAAAACTTTACGTCATACGAAAAGAAAAAGCAGTGCATCAGTTATAAAAACAAGCAAAAAGGACATCCTGTATCTGATTCACCTAAAACTTACTCTGCACTCCGTATGTAAACATAAAAAATGTTAAATATAAAACACTTACAGAGGCACAGTATAACACATATATCATGCTTTGCGTATTTCACCATGCCGACGTGCACTGTTTCGTATAAAAAACTCTCTATCAAACCTTTCTTTAAAAAAACAACCGGCACATAAGACAATCCGTAATACTGAATTTCATTTTTCAAAATAGAAACAAAAAACTAATCATTATGTCTGGTACCCTACCGACCATCTGTTTAAACAGCATAAAAAAAGTTTAACAGCATGACATATATTGGCAGCGTATTATCTGTGTTTTTTTTGTTTTCTTCCTTTCATTTGCTCCTATCCGGAATACCTTCATACCTCTTGTATTATTACAGGTTCCAGGCACTGTTTCTCAAAAACTTTCTACAATCTAAACACAAATCATAATAAAATAAAAAGTTAATCGTATTGTTTTATAACCCACATCACCAAAAAATGATTTGTTTTAACAAAATATCAACAAAAACTAATAATAAACAAGCAGTCTGATATTATGGCTTCAAAACAAGAAAGCCGGCCCGTAACAGATAAAAAATGATTAAATTTTTTCCACAGCTTCAACAATCCTTCTGCAGTTATCTGCATCATGATACTTAAAGGTACTGTTGATTATATCTGTATATTTCTGCGTATTCCGGCATCCTGACGCCATAAGATTTTTTAGTCTTTTCAGAAGCTCTTTCTCTTCAACACAGACATCTCCGAAGCCCTTGGTCCGGTAGTCAAAGTAACCTTTTCTGAACACCTGCTGTTCCCAGAAACTGTCCTCATCAAACTGATAGTAAATAACCAGTTTGTTAAGGTAAGCAACATCAAAGGCCACGGATGAGTAATCAGTAATGAGAAGTTCACATCCCGCCAGCAGCCGCTGAATTCTTGCCTCTTCTGGTTTTACCACTGTTATCCATTCAGGAATATGCCAGTATTCCAGACTGGCAGCAATTTTGGTGTGAGGCATAAATACTGCTCTGTAGCCGCTTTCTTCTAAAATTTTTCTTAATTCATCCGAGGTGAGGAGTCCCTGCCATGCTTTAAAATACTCACTCTGCGTGAATGATTCATCAAAATGCTCACAGGCATCGCCTGTCCTTACATCTTTTAGCTTAGCCCCCCTGTCCTCACTTCTTAGAGCTCCGGAATTACTTCCGGCTGAAAGCCTGTCAGATACAGTCTGATTAGTAACTGTAGCCGTCTGCATATAAAGACCGGTGCGCCAGGTAGGTATAATCAGAATAAATTTTTCCGGATTAGCGACAGAATTTTCATTATCCGCATAGTTGTTTTCATGACCGGCTGTTTTTCTCAGGAAATCGAGGCATCCGGATTTCCGCTCTCCGGAAATCCGGATAAGCTCATCAAATCTTGCCATACCAAGAAGCTTTACCTCTTTTTCCGTGTAAAGGTATCTGGAACCCGCCCCTACCATTGAATTGTATTCATCATAGGTTGTTGCCACAATAAGATCAATTCTTACTTTGGAATTAAGCCATGAAGATCCGTCATCCTTGGCGACCCCGTGACGCAGAAAAACAAACTTTTTATTTTCCGGGATACATTCCCTGAAGGGATGAGAAACAAATTTATCAATATGACTGGAAATAATAACTGATGCGAGGTTATATACCTTGAGATGTTCTTCACTGCCGTAATCAATAAGATTAAATCCCTCATCGGCAAGTCTCTGCCAGTCATTGGAATTCCTGCTTAAAACATAATAAATCCTTCTACCAGGACAGTTGTTCTTTACATAACGGTAAAGATGCTCAGCATTGTCATCTGCCTGATCTGCCCTGTCTAAAAAGAGCCACACTGACCGGTCTCCGGACGGGAATTCAACATCTCCATTGAGATAGCCGGTTAATCCTGATGAACCGGCAGTTTCTCTGTCTTTAGATTCACAGGAGTTTCCGGAAATACCGTCCTCTTCTCCGCTATATTCTCTGTACACATCCTCATAACCGCAAAGTTCAGCAAGTTCCCAGAGCGTAAAGGATTTTTTAATTATGCCCCGGCATGAAAGGCAGCAGTTTACTCCGTTAAGATTACAGGTAAATTCATAATTCTCTGCATCGCTCCCGTTTCTGCCTACGGGGGTTCTTTTTATGCCGTCAGAAGAATTATCATGAAGTTCCTTATTAAAGTGACAATCATAAAGATCAAGATTAAGATTAAGATCATGTTTATGATGACTCTTATGATCTTCATGATAACCATTCGGTACATTACAGAAATCAACAGGAACCCATACCAGTCTCTGATAAACAAAGGTTTTATCTAGCCAGGTATCCTCAACCCACTTACTGTATACCGGTGCCCCCCTCTCAAAATTAATAAGGAAAAGCTCTCTTTCCTCCTTAATAATTTCCTCAGAAGAGTACCTTAACAGAAGCTGTCTGTTTCTAAAATCAAATCTCTCAATAAATACAAGTGGCGGAAGACTTTCTGTCACAGCTTTTTTAAAACAGCTGAGAACCCCGTAGCGGTAATAATATCCGGCATTGGGAATACCGTAATTCAGAACCGTTTCTGTATCAATAAGAGAGAGGCATTCTTCAAAATATCTTTTGTAGGACGAGATCTCTTCAGGAGTTAAAAAACCGGACTTATGAGCATCATTATGAAAATAAAATACGTGCCACATAAGAGAATAAAGAACGGTTCTCTGAATCACCATACTGATTTTACGAATGTGTTCGCAGTCAGTACGCTCTAAGGCCCGTATATCTGCATTATCTTCCGTGTTATCAGCATTTTCTGTTTTATTTATATTTTTGTTCTCTACAGTTTTGAGAAGCGGGAGATACCCCTTTAAAAACACCTCTGAATAACGTCCGGGATTGTGCCATGATTTATCCAGCGAAGAATCGTGACTGCGTCTTTTCCGGTAGTAGTAACAGGCATTCTTTAAAAAAGCAATCCTTCGGTAACTGTTAGCAAGGAGATAACGACAGACAAAATAACCGTCTTCAAAATTCGGTCTGATATCAGGAAACAGTATCTGCTGTTTTTTTAAGAGCTCTGTACGGAAAAGAGTACTGGCAGCATGGAGATGAATATTCCTTCCCATATTCTCTATCGGCAGTACCCGCTCATCAAATTTAAACTTAAAGGAAAGAGGATGATTGTTTTTATATTCCCCGGATACCTCCCGGTAAAAAATAAGATTAGTGGCAATAAGAGCTATCTCTGAATTCTTGTTGTCTTCATTATTTTTACCAGTTTCATCATTTTCATTTCCTTTCACGGTGGCTTCTTCGCACTTTATATTATTCTTATTATTATTTATCTGATTAATGGGATCTGATGAAATATCCGGAAAATCACTGTTATCCGTTGATGACATATGAGGAACAGGTATTGCACCTGAAATGAAGCCGGTGAATTTTTTCAGAATTCTGTTAAAAGTCGGTTCCTGAGAACCGGAGGCATTATTATCTGCTTGTAGTTCCCCGCAGTTTTCATAATAGCTTTTCTGAAAACTGCTTAATTTTTTCTCTGATAATTTTTCAGATATGAAAGAACTCTCCCGAATATCTTCTGCGCAGGAACTGCTGATGAAGGGACTTACCCTGCTGTCCGTCAAATTCCCGTTAAGAAAACTCTCTACAACAGCAAAATAATCCTTATTCAGAAAATCATCAGGATCAGTAAAAGTCACCCACTCGGCATTAACATAATTAAGCCCATAATTTCTTGCTGAAGCCTGTCCGCCGTTTTCCTTATGAATGCAGACAATGTTTCCGGGATACTTCTTCTGCCATACTTTGATTATCTCTAATGTATTATCCGTCGAACCGTCATCAACCAGTATAACCTGAATATTATTTTCAAATTTCAAAGTCTGTCCGGTGAGGGATGAAAGAAAATCATTGAGGTAATCCGCCACATTATAGCAGGCTGATACTACCGCATACCTGCGGTACGGCAGGCTGTTTTCAGCGGATGACTCCACTGTATTGTTTATGTCAGAGATTGTCTCCGCTTTGCTTTTCGAGTTTGAAGTATCACTGTCAGTTGAATTCATTTTTAATTCAGATTTCCGTTCCGGGAATTATCCCGTTCTGTCTGTAAATATTATGCTATGTTATAAGTGAACTGTAATAAAAAAAACATAAACCTGATCTATATGTTAATTATCAGATTTAATCATTCTATTGAATATCTTTACTCATTCTATTGATTATTGATTATTTTGAAAATATGGTAATGACAAAAATACCGGAAAGCCACCGGAAAAAAATCTTAAACTCTAAAAAATAAGAAAAGGCGGCGCCGGATACAGGAATAAATCAGCCAGCAAACCTTTTGACAGTCATGTAGGAGATAAGCTGAAAGAGTTAAACCGTTAAGTCATTCACCTCTACTGTTGCTTTTATGCCCTTGTTCAGAAGTTTACTGAACCAAACAGGCTGAGTTTCTATTTTCTCAGCTTCTCACACTATCGTGATTATCTTTGCCTAGTGAAATTTCAGAAAGATACCTTTGATAGTTATAATCAGTTTCAATCATTCTGTACCTGTTTATTTCCGAGATTTTTTCATAGCGGGATTTAGGTACGGCTGTTAACATCATATAACTTTCCTTAACAAGATCCAGTTCATGCAGTCTGAATGCAAGCCACTTCTGCTTGGACTCATTAGGAAGGAGTTCATTGGATTCCCACATAACCCTCACGGCATTATACGGATTATGCATGTAGTTTTCCCTGGCAAGTCTAGCAAGATTCTGAGCAAGTTCCTTCTGTGAACGTGAAGCCAGTCTGACTCTTTTTTCCAAGAGATTCCAACCTTCAGAAAATGTTTCTTTTTTCAGCTCATCAAAAACAGAAAAACCGGTTCTGTTACCGTCATGAAGAATGGTATTTTCCGGAGATTTTTTATCTTCATGAGCAGAATTATTTTTTTCGAAGAAAAAGCTCTTCCACAAGGAAGCCGGTATTTTCAGCAGTTCTAAAAAATTTTTCAATGCTATTATCCTCGTGCTTTTTTCCGGTAAATCACAGTGACTCCACCTAAAAACGACTGTATTTTCTCGAAATTTAACGAAATTTTCCCCTCTAAGATATTCCATCCGGCATTTTATTCCCTGAAGTAAATTACTTATCTGCATACCGGAGGAATAAAGAAAACACCGTAAACTACAATCCCCCCATGGCTTTAGCCAGTACAGCTACATTATTTAAGGCATCCTGTTTAGTCTTACAGAGAATAAGAGCGGCAGCCCGACGGGACTTTTTAGAATCAAGATAGTCCTTTAAGGATACGGAACCGGCATCATATTTCTGTCTGTAGAGTTCTTCAGTCTTCTTATTAAGCTGAAGCTTATCGTAATTGTTTTTGAGAAGCACCCCGTCAAGTTCAATATCATTAAGCGCCTGATAAACCTCGCCCAAGGCTTTGTAATATGTGGTTACAAACTTCATTTCCGCACTGTCGTGTTCAAGCTCGGCCATGTCTACATAAAGTGAATTCTTGTAGTAGTTAATGAACGGCATGGAGAGGCTCGCAATAATAGAAGCTACCGGATTCTCAAAAAACTGCACCAGTTCGGTTGATGAACCGGCAGAAAGACCGGCTGTTAGATTAAATCTCGGGTACATGTCGAGTCTCGTGGCATCAGTTGAAGCTAAAGCCGACTTAACCTGAGCTTCCGCGGAAGCCACATCCGGACGGTTTCTTAATAAATCACTTCCGAGACCGGCTGATACCTCTGGAACTTTTAAATCCTTTAAGCTTTCAGCTGTATCAATCTTCGCATCCGGTACTCTGTTAAGCAGGAGATTTAAAGCGGATACTGAGCTATCCAGACGGCTTTTCTGCTCTGCCAGAGTGGTATTGATTTCCAGAAGATCGGTCTTTGCCTGCACCAGCTCCAGTTCTGAGATTTTACCGGTATCATATCTGCTCTGCATGATTCTGAAGGTATCCTCACTGTCCTTCAGATTGTTTTCACTTAATCTTACGGCATCCTTATAGTAAACAATCTGCCAGTAAAGTCTGGCAACTTCAGCGGATACCGTTAATCTCGCAGTCTCTGCATCGTATTCCTTGGCTTCAACCGTATAGGCGGCAGATTTACTGTCAGCTGAAAGCCTCCCGAAAATATCAACTTCATAGCCTACGTTAAGTGAACTGGAGGAACTTCTGCTGCTGTGAGCACTTTTTAACGGCTTTTTAAGACCTGAGGATAATGAGGCATCCAAATCAGGAATCAGGGCACTATCGGTAATATTTGCCTGCACTCTGGCCTTTTTTACATTGATAAGAGCCTGATAGTAGTCGTTATTGCTCTTTAAAGCCTCTTCGATGATGGCTGTAAGCTTCGGATCGGCAAATTTCAGCCAGAAGCTGTCAGTAAAATCTGATGTTGCATTTTCATTAGCATCGGAGGCAGAAGCTTTATCAGCATTGCTGAGTACTGCCGGAGCTTTACCGTTCTTAAAAACATACTCATTAAGTTCCGGGCGCACATACTCACTGTGTAAAGCAGTACATCCGGTAATCATAGCTGTCTGAGTAAGGGTAAACCCGATAAAACAGGATAAAAGACTTTTCTTAAACAATCTGTTAAAGTCCATATTGCGGTATCTCTGGTTATTTGAATCAGGCATACGGGAATTTATTCTTCCATTTTCTCTGTTCATCATTTCCATACCCCCTCTTATTCTTCTTTTCATATCTGGTATATCCAGCATTATCTGTATCCGTTTATATATTATCAGACTGCCGTGTTTCGGGATTATCCACCGGTCCGGAAGTCTGTATTCATAGTCCTGTGTTATAAATCCACTGTTATTCTCTTGCCAGAGCGTCAATAGGATTAAGCTTGGCAGCATTCTTTGCCGGCAGGTAACCGAATAACATACCGATAATTGATGAACAGGTTACCGCTGCAATAATTGAAGTTGCAGAAAACTCCATCTTGATGCTGTCCACAAACATTCCGAAGATCATACCGATACCGTATGAGCATAGCACACCGCATCCACCACCGATAAGACATACCAGAACAGCTTCAATCAGGAACTGCTGCAGAATATCACTCTGTCTTGCCCCGACAGCCATTCTGATACCGATCTCCTTGGTTCTTTCAGTGACAGATACTAGCATGATATTCATTACCCCGATACCGCCGACAATGAGTGATATTACCGCTATGGCGCTGATTAAATAGGTTAATGTAGCCGTAGTGGAAGTAATGGTCTTTAAAATGGTATCCGAACTGTTGGTAAAGAAGTCCTTGGTGCCGTGTCTCATAGTAAGAATATGTTCAATAGCCTGTTCCGCCACTGCATTAGGTACGTTATCCTTTACTCTCAGAGTCATGGTACCTAAAAAGCTTTCGTGCACAATTCTGTTCATCATGGAGGTGTACGGAATGTACACTCCCAGCGAATCCTGACTGTCAAACGGTGAATCAGAAGGCTTAAGTACTCCGATTACAGTGCATGGCAGTTTTCCTAAAAGAAGAGTTTTGCCAATCGGATCCTCATACTCAAAGAAACGCTTTCTGGTATTGTCATCAATAACCGCCACCTGAGCAATATTATCCACATCCTTTAAAGTAAAAAGATGGCCGTTGGCTATTTCATAACCTTTAACCCGGAAAAACTCGTCACTCACCCCGGATACCTTGGCGGTTGCCGATACATTTTTATACTGCGCCAGAAGAGAGCTCTGTCTGTTCGGAGTTATGGCATCGGTAAACACCTGCTGCCCTAATACCTTCATATCCATTACGGTCAGTGTCTGTACCTTACCAGAGCGGATATCACCGAAATCCTTCCCCGGGAAAATGGATATTGTATTAGTACCGATGGAGTTAATATCATTGACAACCTTGTTACTGGCTCCACGTCCGAGAGCTACCACACTCACCACTGCCATAATACCGATAATGATACCGAGCATGGTAAGCAATGTTCTCATTTTGTGGGAGATCATGGCCACAAAAGCCATTTTAAAGGCTTCCTTGAATCGGTCAAAATAAGATCTCAGCTGTAGCAGAAAATTAGGCTGCAGTTTTACCTTATCCTCATCGGCCAGAGGATGACGTTCAATATGGACATTCTCATTAAGATGATCGGCAATAATTTCACCGTCCTTTATTTCTATTATTCTGCCGGCATGAGCCGCAATCTTCGGATCATGAGTTACTAGAATAACTGTGTGACCAGCGTTATTCAGATCCTTTAAAATCCTCATAACCTCTTCACCGCTGTGAGAATCAAGCGCACCGGTAGGTTCGTCCGCAAGAATTACCTGGCCGCCGTTCATCAGTGCTCTTGCAATACTCACACGCTGCTGCTGACCGCCGGAAAGTTCGCTAGGCAGATGGTCACGGCGTTCTTCAAGACCCAGTCTCTTTAGCAAATCATTGGCACGATCAATACGTCTAGAGCTTTTAATACCGGCATAAATAGCAGGTATTTCCACATTTCCGGTAGCATTAAGATGACCTAAAAGATGGTATCTCTGAAAGATAAAACCGAAATAATCACGTCTTAACGCCGCCAGATCATCTGAACCGAGAGCGGAAGTCTTTTTGCCTTCAATGTAATATTCACCGCTTGTCGGCTGATCCAGGCAGCCGAGAATATTCATCAGTGTGGATTTTCCGGAACCGGACTGACCGATAATGGCCACCATTTCCCCGGCATAAATCTTTAAATCAATACCATGAAGAATCTCCACGGTTTCCTTACCCAGTCCGAAGCTGCGGGTGACCTTCTGCACCTCAAGGAGAGGTCGCTCAGATGATTGCTGATAGGTATTGGAATTATCAGGGGTTCCGGTATTTTCAGTATTTACATTTACGGAACTGCTGTCTCCTGATGGAAACGCCATCCCGCTGTCACGATTGTCTTGTATGCTTGCTGTCATTGTCAGCACCTCCGTTATGCTTATGCCATTATCACTGTTTCATTCAGCCTTGGCTCTTACATACGAGGAGGACCGCGACGTTTACGGCTGCCGTTGGCGGCCATTGAGGCGGCCTCAGCAGAGGCCACATCAGAACCGATAATGATTTCATCATTTTCGGTTACACCATCAACAATTTCATAATTGATGTTATCCTTACGGCCTACCGTTACAATTCTTTCCTCAGCCTTTCCGTCTTTGCCTTTAACATAGACCTTGTACTTATTGTCTCCGAGATTCTTGTTAAGTACTGCTATCGGCAGATAAAGAACATTTTTACTTTCACCTAGAACAATGGTAACTTCAGCAGTCATTGATTTACGTAGAATACCTTCGCTGTTGTCTACATCAAGCAGTGCATTATAGTATATGGCCTGAGTAGAGCTGGCACTTGATGATGCTGAGGAGGAATTAGAGCTTTCAGATTCTGTGGCCGGTTCAATAGCCCGGAAATCACTCACGAATTTACGACCAGGAATACCGAGAATGGTAAAGTATGCCGGCATACCCGCTTTTACTTTAACCACATCAGCTTCGGAAATTTCCGCCTCAACAGTCATGGTATCCAGATCGGCAATCTTAACAATGGTTGGCGCACTCTGAGTTGAGACCACGGTCTGACCTTCCTCAGTCACAATACCGATAACTACGCCGTCACGTGGTGCAGTAATTTTAGTGTAGCCTAAATTGGTTTCCGCATTGGAAACACTGATCTTGGCCTTTTCAATATAGGCATCACATGATTCCAGCTTGGCTCTGGTCTGAGCGAGATTAGCTTCGGCAGCTTCCAGATCGGCATCTGAAGTGGCATTACCTTTTTTCATTTTTAGCTGACGGTTATATTCAGCCTCCTGCATTTTCAGGAGTGCTTCAGTCTGTTTCTTATCTGCCTGGACTATTCTGAGCTCTGCCTTGGCTGATGATAAACTGTTAATCTGGGTACGCGGGTCGATTTCAGCAATCATATCCCCCTTTTTAACTTTATCACCGAGCTTTACGTAGAGCTTCTGAATCTGACCGTTAACCTGAGCACCGACCTCAACCTCATTACGGCCTACCAGAGTACCTGTTGCAAGAACAGTTTCAACCACATCACCTCTTAATGGTCTGATGGTCATATATTCCAGCGGCTTTTCACCCATATAATTGTAATAACAGAATCCGCCTATTGCTCCGGCGATAATTAAAGCTAGTAATAATTTTTTCATAAAACTGTTCCCAATATACAATTACACTTCATTATTGAGGTTTATTCCGTTAAAGGCTCAATGTTCAAGTATAAAATTCTTTACCATGATGCCTGCCTCAGTCCGGAGTTAAAACCTTTCTATAGTCACATTCTTGATATTCCGGTTTTAACCTGACCTTTTCTTTATGTTTCAATGCTCTCTATTTCAATACTCTTTATTCTTTCTTTTCTGCACCAGTTCATATTTCATCCGTATTCCGGCGGTTAACCTGCTTTTGTATATTCAGGCTGGTTTCACCGTCAAAAAACTCAACAAAACTGGATTTTAAGATTTATTAAAATAGAGCAAAAATATAACAGATGACTTTTACCTCAGTGATTTCTGTACATTTCCAGCCTGAAAAGAACTGAAATAAATAAGTCTTGTAGACGTAGTAACATAAAAACAACTGCTACCATATCCTGTTATATCTTCACAGGCACATAGATGTATTTACTTAAAATTTACAACATTTTACATGAAAATATATCTCAGAGATGTTACCAATTGTTACCATTTATTTTAATTGAACAAAAAAAAACTCCGAGCGAAATACCGGAAGGCATTCAATCGGAGCTAACATCTATTATCGTTGTGTTTAATGATAACGTAATCCTTTTTCTATACAATTAGAAACTCTTCAAATAGAGATCTAAGTTACACTATATAAGTGCATTATTTGATTGTTTGATTATATTATAGACAAAATTTAAAAATTTGATGATCACCTCTGATTTTTTACATATTTTCTGACTGTCTTAAAGTCAGGATTTTTGGATAATAAACATTCTTCTCAACGGCATAAGCTATGTTCATTCCATGTATGTAACTAACTTTTCTTAATGCTGTTTTACATTAGCCACCTTTCAGACTTTCCTACGCTTACATACCCGACAGTCTTATTTCACAGCCTCTTTAGATCTAACAAAGACTGTAAAATAAACTTAACCAAAAAAAAAGAATCACCCGTTACCGGAAATCCGGAATCGGGTGATTCTGATTATCTTCTTTTCGTAGTGAAACAGTATTTTCTATCTTCACTATGGATAAACCGCTTCTTCAGGATAAATCATTTAGAATTATGAGCACCCTTTAGAAGAGGACAGGTGTTATTCAACGGTAACACTCTTAGCTAGATTTCTTGGCTGATCTACATCTGTACCTTTCAGTACTGCCACCTTATAGGCAATGAGCTGTAGAGGAACGGTGTAAACAATAGGCTCAACTATTTCAGCCACCTTAGGGACTACAAAATAGCTGTTTCTATCGACATTTCCTGCATCCGGCTTGTTAACAATATTCTCATCAGTAACAATATAAACAAAGCCTTTTCTTGCTTTCACTGACTCAATATTGGATCTCAGCTTATCTAAAAGATTGTTAGACGGAGCTACTACAATGGTAGGCATCTCCTGATCTATCAGAGCAATAGGACCATGTTTCAATTCACCGCCGGCATAGGCTTCAGCATGAATATAGCTGATTTCCTTTAACTTCAATGCGCCTTCCATAGCAACAGGCCAGTTAATACCACGACCAAGGAAGATACATCCTCTGACATGCTTTAAATACTCGGCAATAGGCAGGAGTCCCGCAGCCTTGTTCAGAATATTGTCGATATATAAAGGAAGCTTCTGCAGTGAATCAATAATGAACTTTTCCTGATCTGATGAAATTGTTCCCTGGCAGACACCGATATTGGCAGTAAGGAGTAGTAGAGCCACCAGCTGAGTAATAAAGGCTTTAGTTGAAGCCACACCTATTTCAGTACCTGCTTTAGTCAGGAAACAGAGATCTGATTCTCTTACAAGAGATGATGTTGAAACATTACATATAGCCAAAGAAGCCATATACCCCTGTTTTTTGGAGAGACGCAGAGCCTCAAGGGTATCTGCAGTTTCACCTGACTGGGAAATAGTCACGAACAGGCTGTTCGGATAAGTATAGGATTTACGGTATCTGTACTCAGATGCAATCTCAACAGAACAGGAAACATTGAGATACTGCTCAATCCAGTATTTGGCTATTAAACCGGCATGATATGAGGTACCGCATGCTACAATCTGCACATGTCTCACCTGCTTTAAGAGTTTCGGAGCCTCGACCCCGAATGCTTCTGGTACCAGACTGCCGTTGATAATTCTGCCTTCAAGAGTATTGCGAATGGCACTTGGCTGTTCATATATCTCTTTTTCCATGTAATGATTATAACCGTTCTTATCGGAGGCATCATATCTGGTGTCAGACTGCACTGTCTCTCTGGTAACTTTACAGCCGTTCACATCATATATATCAACTGAATTTCTGGTAAGTCTGGCAACATCACCATCCTTAAGATAAATAAATTTATTGGTTACCGGCAGAAGAGCAATCTGGTCGGATGCCACGAAATTCTCACCGATACCGCAGCCGATAACGAGAGGAGAACCGCATCTAGCCACGATCATAACTGAAGGCTCGTTTGAATCGATAACAGCTGCTCCGTACGCCCCTTTCACGTCCTTGATTGCCTTCTGCACAGCTTCAAGCAAATCCTTGCTTTCCGCACGGTAGAAATTAATCAGATGAACAAATACTTCTGTATCAGTTTCTGAAGTAAACTCATATCCCTGCTCCATCAAAGAAGCCTTTAACAGAGCATAATTTTCAATAATGCCGTTATGAACTATTGCCATAGTTCCGGAAACATGCGGATGGGCATTGCTAACTGATGGTTTCCCGTGTGTCGCCCATCTGGTATGAGCAATACCGACAGTACCGTCCATTCCGTTGCTGTTAAGGCTGTCATTTAATACGGCAACTTTACCGAGACATCTGTCTCTCTGTATTTCGTATGATTTCCCGTTATTCACTACAAAAGCTACACCGGCGGAATCATAACCGCGATATTCCAATCTTCTAAGACCTTCAATAAGGATATCCTTAACATCTCTTTGAGCTACAGCTCCAACTATTCCGCACATTTATAACCACCATATCTAAAAAACTGAGTTAATCAGCCTGTCAGACTGCATAAAGCAACCATTCTGCCTTCACCAGGACCCAACAGCTGTTAACAGTTTAAAATTAAATCTGAATCTTGTAAACAGTTCAGGCTGATACTGTGTATGAGCCTTACTGCACTTTTTCCACTTTATCACTTATTATATTGCCGCATATCTGCAGAAAACATTCTCTATAAAACATTCTCCATAAAACAGGTATCAGAATAGACCCGATAAACAGCCGGAACAAACAGCACCGGATATATCCATCCTTCATTTCATAGAGATGTTGCACACCGAAGTCAGAGCACCCGGCACGAGTATAGTCAACAATCCTCAGATAAGAATATCAAAAAAAAACTCTGATGTCTTAACGAATCAGCCTAAATCTCTTCTATTTCTGCATAAAGTGAGATATTCATGCTTACAACACAGCAGAAAATGCACAGTTACAAGAGAGGCCGGGGATTTTTATATAGCAAAAACCCCGCATGCCCTACGAGCCATGCGGGGAATCAACTAAAAGACCTGAATATCAATCCAAAAAGTCTATATCTGACATATGAAGATAAACATCTGCCGGCTGATTTCCGTTCTGCAACATGATAAATACTGAATCACAGCTGCAGTAAATATCTTCATAGCGGCATATGTCAGATAACCTGACATATGCACGAAACAAGGCTTATCAGGAATGACAATATTAATTACTATCTCACCCAGATACCACGAGTATCAATCAACGCTTGAGAAGCACTAATCTCCGGAGTCATCTTCTTAAACTCATCATGATCGACAAGCAGTACTATCACATCAGCCTTCATCGCTGTAGCTGTGTCCACAAGCTGAACACCGGTGTTTTTCAAAGTAGCAGGAAGCTCACTGATATTAGGTTCAACTGCAAGCACAGCTCCCGGAAACTCATTTGCCAAATCACGGGTTATGTACACGGAAGGACTCTCACGAAGATCATCAATATTAGGCTTAAATGCCAGACCAAGACAGGCAATCTTTAATGAGGCGTTATCCTTATTAAGCTGTTTAACCGCCTCTCTTACCTTGCCCTTCACCCATTCTGGCTTACCGTCGTTAATATTTCTGGCTGTTCCTATAATTTTGGCAAGGTCAGGAGTACGGCTCACGATAAACCAAGGGTCAACCGCAATACAGTGTCCGCCTACACCAGGCCCAGGATTCAGAATATTAACTCTCGGATGATGATTTGCAAGATCAATTAATTCCCACACATCAATATTGAGTCTGTCACAGATCAGAGAAAGTTCATTAGCAAAAGCTATATTGACGTCACGGAAGGCATTTTCAGTAAGCTTTGACATTTCAGCCGTTCTGGCATTGGTCTTTAATAATTCACCTTTCACAAACACCGCATAAACATCAGCAGCCTTTTCTGCAGATATTCTATTGATACCGCCTACAATACGATCATTATCAACCAGTTCGGACATAATTTTGCCAGGAAGAACTCTTTCCGGACAGTAGGCGATATAAACATCACAGTCTTCACTGCCTTCACTTGCGACCTTCAGTTCCGGACGCATTTCAGCAATAATATCAGCAACCAGCTGAGTGGTGCCGACAGGGGATGTTGATTCCAGAATAACAGTATTTCCGCTGGTAATATAAGGAGCTATTTCTCTTGCAGCAGCTTCTACATAGCTGAGATCAGGCTCATGATTTTCACCTTTGAACGGTGTAGGCACGCATATAATGTAGCCGTCGGCAGCAACAGCATTCTTTGATGCTGAAAGCAGACCTTTGTCTACTGCACTCTTTACTATTTTCCCCAAACCAGGTTCAACTATGTGAATTTTTCCCTGATTTATCATATCTATGGCATGCTGATTTACCTCAACTCCGCTTACACTCACACCATTTGAAGCAAACATTGCAGCAGTAGGCAAACCAATATACCCAAGACCACAAATACATAATTTCATTATTTCGTCCTGTCGTTATACATTCTATTATCAGCGTATTATAGATCTTTTAAGTCCTATATTCATTATGTGAGCCCGTCAAGATGTTGATAAAATCGACATATCAACGTAAAAAAGGAAACAGAAAATAATTTATGTGACCGACATAAAATATTTTACATAAGGTAAAAATAACAATCATCGGTGACTATCTGTGATGCTTTCCAACCACTGTTACTAAAAATTGTTCATAACAATCATATATAAAATATATATACTATATTTTAATTATATTTCCTTGCTATCCTTGGGAGATTTTTCTTTTCTTAATTTCTGAGAAATTATAGGAAAGGAGAATTTTGAAGGTACAGGCTTTAAGCAACACTCTTCAGAGGATGATAATTTCGTATAGGAAAAAAACAGGTATATACCGATCTAAGCTGGACTGTTGCTGTAACAGCACAAATACAGAACATTCCGATGCATGAATATTTCACTGCAGAGAAGAAGAAAAGCAGCAGACTGGATAAATAAATCTCATCTGCTGAACTTAGAAAAACTAAAAAAAGAAAGATGCACCTACGATCTCTATTTGTCAGAAGAGGCTCTTAATATAGCATCAACGATACGCACGGCCGCATGCCCATGACCGTACGGATTTTTAGCGGCAGCCATCCTCTGGTATATATCTTGGTTATCGAGTAATTCTGAAACCCCTTGAACAATAAGATCAGTATGTGCACCGACAAGTTTGGCACACCCGGCCTTGACCCCCTCAGGTCTTTCTGTAACATCTCTCATAACCAGAACAGGTTTATTCAGTGCAGGAGCCTCCTCCTGAATACCGCCAGAGTCGGTCAGTACAAGATATGACACACTTAATAAGGCCTGAAAATGCAGATATGACAGAGGATCACACAGCATAATTCTGTCATGATCTCCTAAAAATTTTCTCACCGGCTGCTGAACATTAGGATTTAAGTGTACAGGATAAACGAAAAGACAGTCGGTATAACTGTCGGCAAGCTTTCGGACTGCCCTGCAGATCTCTTCAAAACCGCTGCCGAAATTTTCACGGCGGTGTCCGGTTACCAGTATAATTCTTTTGCTTTCGGCAACAGCATTGCGCACCCTCTCATCAAGGTACTGCGGTTTATCCTTGAGGTAGTCTACCACCCATACAAGTGAATCTATCACGGTATTGCCGGTAACAAAACAGTCATCAGCAGAGATTCCCTCTTTTATGAGATTAGCATAGGCAGCTCTTGTCGGAGCAAAATGAAGATCGGCAACACGGGTCACCATCTGACGGTTTATCTCCTCAGGAAACGGAGCATATTTCTCGTAGCTGCGTAAACCCGCTTCAACATGAGCCACTTTTATTTTTCTGTAGAAAGCGCACAGTGCACTGACCATTACAGTTGTAGTGTCCCCCTGAACAACAACCCAGTCAGGTTTTTCATCCTCAAGAACCTTGTCCACGGCAACAAAAAGTTTAGAGGACAGAGAGGCTAAAGTCTGCCCCGGAGACATGACATCAAGAGAAATATCCGGGGTAAGATTAAAATCAGAAAAAGTCTGACTTATCATTTCTTTGTGCTGACCTGAATTACATAACAGAGTTTCCACCTCCGGATGTTTTTTCAGTTCTCTGACAATCGGTGCAACCTTTATGGCTTCCGGACGGGTGCCGGCAATAACTATAACTTTCAAAATTCCCCCGGGTCAAAATGACAAGAAATGTTTTAAATTATTCTGGAATACGGCAATGCGCACAACAACTCCAGCATTGTATTTATTATTTATACCGCAGTACTCACGGTACAATCTCAAAAAAATAAAAAATTAATAATAAAAAAATGCCTGCCGCAAAGTTTTAAAAGCCTGCTTTATTATCTTTTGGTCTCAAAGAAGTAAATTATGGACTAAAAAGATTATTTTTCAAACTTTCAAAGGACTTTACAGCTTAAAAATTGTCTACAATTTTATTACAATATCCGGCTTAAAACAATGTTAACTTGTCAGCATGGAGTCTTGAACTGATTTTAGTGGTGGTACTGCTGATAATTTATTCACTTTAATATTGCGGGGAAATGAGTTTCACAATGGACTCACTTTTTTTGAATGAGAGAGTAAATTTTCAAACTCTTCATAGATCTCACTCATAGGATCAGCAAAAAAACCGGCATCAACAACTTTTCTGTTATCACCTATTGAATCATTAACAATCAATGATTCAGATGTTCCATCCTCAATTTTATATACAGCCAAATACTCAGGATTAATTGCTGCAACATCTGATTTCTGATTCTGCCGGGAACGCTCCATTAGAACATTTAAATGATTCACTATATAAGGACTGTGAGTGGCAATTATCATATTAAAATCCCTGTCATGTATATCACTACAGAATACTGTTTTTACTAAGTCCTCAAGCAGACCTATCTGTGACTTTGGATCTAAACTGAGTTCAGGTTCCTCCAAATGAACATGTATATATTTATGTAAATCAATAAGATCCTTTACTGGTCTAAAAGAATCAAGACTTTCAGAATCAAGAAGATAATTAAGTACCGATCTGTTAAAAGCATCCTTAAAGGAAAACTTTTCACTGGCAAAATACTTTACAACAGTTTCTACAGGAGCTGAATTTTTTATACCTGATGAAGCTTCCTGAAGATTTACTATATGTTTTCCATCCTTCTCGATGTACATAATTTTACCGCGAACTGGTGATTTTTTTACTTTTAGTCTCAATTTCAAAAAACCTAGATCTGTGGTATCCATATCTTCTGTTGCGTTATCGAAATCATTTATTGTTTCATCGCCATAGAAATCCAGTTTTACACTCTTATTACTCAATCTACCGAGCATATATGGAATCATAGATCTTAATTCAGAAATATATGCCACTTTAAAAAAAGCCAAATCCTCCTTTTTAATTTTTGAAGGAGTCATTCTGATGTGATTTTCTTTAAACTGCAACGAGTATTCGTTGGAATTTATTTTAACTTTGTAAATAATTTCCGTATTTTGAGAAACAAGTGTACCTAACTTATTTACATTTTTAAAATTTGTTCTTAGGGTTGATGGAGTTTTTTTTATATTTGAATGTTTGAGATAAGATTTGATATTCTCCTGCTTAAAGATATATCTCATCATAGCCAGAGCTTTCATTACGGCACTTTTTCCTGTCCCGTTTTTTCCTATAAGAACCGTAAACCTACTTATTTCTGGAATACTAATATGATTAACCGGACCAAGTTTTTTTATTTCTATGGATTCCTTCACTTCTTTTCCCGTACCGTACTTCGAAATAACTTGTCATCGACTGTTTTAACTATACTTTCAAAAACCAGCTACAGATTATTTCTAATAAGCAGCCATGCCTCTCTGTACTGCTTCTTACAGCATGCAAGCATAAACATGTTTATTATTCTGTTCCTGCGGTTATAGACTCCGGCGTAGAGTTCAAGTATCTGATATACCAGAAGAACACTATTTTCTATATCCTCTTCGACAACACTCTTAAGCTTTTTAAGAACGTAATCAGTCATATATACGTTGAATTTACTGTCCATGAAGCTTTCAAGGAGATTTTCAGATTTAAGCCAGTCTATCTTGTATTTCTGTACCTTCATCAGCTTTTCAAAAAAATCGACCTTAACTGTATTGGTTACAGACGCTATACTCTCAGCGTAATATACATGAGTTATACAGTCTACAAGACGTACCGGTACATCTGCGGTTACGAGCTGCCAGCCGATAAGGGTATCCTCACCTACAGCACCGGCTATCTGCATATATTTAAAGCTCTTTAAAAAATCAGTCTTTATCATCATCGCATGCAGTCTTACCGCCATAAAATTAAACTTTTTAAGACAATCCCTGAGTCCGTGCTCGAAGGAAACAGTCCCGAAACTGTTCAATACCTTACTGTAGTAATCAATTTTGGCAGTTTTACTCTTCTGAACAATAACATTTCCGAGAGAAATAACATTACCGTTAGTACTGATATCCTGATAAAGTATGCTGAGGCTGTCATCAATGATTTCATCATCTGAATCTAAAAATACCGTATACCTGCCGGTTGCCAGATCCTGACCTTTATTTCTAGGTCTTGAGGCACTGCCGCTACCCTCGTCATTAAACCGGTATAACACCATATTGCTTAAATGTCTGGCAAGATAGTCTTCAATAAGCAGGGTTTCTCGGTCTGTACTGCCGTCGTCAACAACAATAATCTCCATATTCTTAAACATAGAGGATCTTAATAATGACGGCACTGCTTTACCGTAGAGCTGTCTGCCGGTGTTATATACCGGGACAATCACCGATATGAGTCTTCCGGAAGAATCTTTTTCCGAAAAATCTTTTCCGGAAGAGAGTTCTGCTTCATCGGAATGACGGGAAATAATATTCAGATGATCTGTCGCATACCCGTGTTCTGAAACAGGCGCACCTTCAAGAATTTCCTGAAAGGCGTAGTCTTTAATCCAGAACATGGTTTTTTCAATGGAACGGTAGCTCTTAACAAAACGGTTTTCGAACTCCTCATTCACATCATCAGGTTTGGTAATGAAGGAGGCATCCGTATATTTATAGGCATTAACCATATCCTCGAGATAGAATTCCTCATAGATATAGCTATCTGAGAACCAGGTAACAGCATCATAATCACCGGTAATCTTTTCAGTTAATTTATCCGCTGAGAGCAGCATTTTATCCGGCCAGCTCTGTCTCTCAAAGGACTCCTGAATGTTCTTAGTAAGAGCTCCGCGGTATAAAACGAGTATTGAAACCTTTCCGGAAACAGAATTATCCTTTCCCATTAATGAAAGCATCTGCTGCACAGCGTAAAAGGATGTATGCCTGGACATGATGCATCTTATATTGAAAGCTCTTCTCCGGTAAAGCTCTTCTTCATCAATAGACTGCAGAATTCCGGGAATCTCCTCTTCATGGCTTATAGTAAACACACTCGGGAATATACTGTTAACAAGATAATCGTAAGGAGTGATTACCAGAGAACCTCTGGCCATATCAGCCATAACGGAATAATCTACTGATGTACGCTCATCAAACATCCGGATATAAGGCTCGGTAATACACCAGTTGAATTCATTCAGACGTTTTTCATCTGCAGCTAAATGGTTCACTATATCAAAACCGGCATCCGTAATCGCTTTCCCTACTCTGCTTATAAAACCGCCTCTGCGGATTACCGTACCATACTCACTGCCTGCATCAATGCTTAACACCTTCTTTACCCGGCTGTCTCCGGAAGCCTGCATATCAGTCTCACTGTTACGCACCGGATTCACCAATTCCGGATTTATAAAAGGAAGATAGCCAAAGACCTCTGCCTTGGGATTAACATCGGTATAACCTTTAATCTGACGGGGATCGGCAGTGAAGATATAGTCACAGAGAGAGGCATAATCAATAAATTTTCCGTATTCAGAAGAAATACCGGAGGAAATAAAAGCAGTGGCAACCTTATTCCGTTTAAATGAGAGAATTAAATCAATGATTAGATTTCTGATCTGACCACCGATAAGCTCCGCCCCCTGCCATCCTTCCTTAAGACACGATCCTGAAAGAGCTATAAACAGAGCATCCGGATTATTATTTAAAAAGAAATCATCCGCATTATATTGAGGGGATAATCTGATAAAACAGGCAGTATCCTTCACGGTAACCCAGAAATTATCGTCACAGATTATTGCTATTTTTGAGTCTGCAGCAGTATAGAACCAGCCGTGCCGTTCCGGATGTTTATATGTGTCAGGAGCTTCATTACCGCCGTTATTATCATGGACCGACCTCCCTTTTCCGGAACTGGTAGAGAAATCAGGTGCATCTTCTGATGCCTCATGAGAGAGAGACTTACGGTTTTCTTCTCCATGAAGATCCTCCTGAACTTTATTTACATTGTTTTCCGTTTCCGTAACATTATTTCCGGAGGTTTCAAGAGGTAAAACCGTTTTAGAAAGGATATCCGCTTTAGTGTTCAGGAAACAGGATAAATCCCTTAAGGCCGACTGCAGCCATATTCTTACTTCATCGCTTTCGCAGAGCTTCAGGGAATCTTCAGCAAGTTTTACGGCTTTGAAGGGATTTTCATTAAATGTTGATACCGCAAGATTAAAGAGAGAGCCGGCTATTTTCCTGTTGGTACCGCCTTTAAGGTAGATTTTTTCCTCTTCGCGGTATGTCAGAGCCTCACCATACCTTTCCTTATTTGTATAAGCGGAGTCCTCGGTAGCAACGGCATTTCTATCATTCTGCTGCAGTAAAACCCCGGCAGCGCATATCTTATCAAATCGTTTAATCTCTGAGACTGTTTTGAATTCGTGAGACGGCAGATTACAAAGAATCCGGTAGCTTGTTTCAACATCACCGATATCATAAAGACGGAAGGCATACCATTTCAGTCTGCTCGGGGTACTTTTTATCTGTATTGCCTCTTCTGCCACCCGCAAAGAATCAAAAGGATACGTGGCAAAGGAAGACTTTGCCAGTTCAAAAAGCTTTCCGGCAAGCGTATTACCGCCTGCACTGCTCATTTTTATATTTTTTTCAGCAATCTGAAAATCCGTATTACTCAAATCTTCAGGGGATACTACCTTTTGCTTGAATAGATGAAAAAAGGACATATACAAAAAAAATACAAGTTCCAACTCACAGCCAGTTAAAAAGAATAACGGTCCATATCACCTTCAGGAAATCTGAAAGAATCCTTAAATGAAAGAATCCATAAAGAGTCATTATAGCTGTAACCGTCTTATTGTTCAAAGATTATGGTTTTTTCTATTGGGGTTCTCCATGATGTTTCGCAGATAATTACGCCAAACTTCTCAGTTTCACCTGAAAAACAAAGGAAAATACCCTGTTCCATTATTCAGAAATCTGAATTTAATATGCCCCCGGGCGCAACATCACATACAGAACATACGGATTACATTTCCGCCGGTATTTCCTTTACCTGAGATTTATTCTGGGCAGATCTCTTTTTGTAATATTCCTGCAGCATATGTCTGATTTCATTATGCTTTCCGGACTGACATCTGCCGATAAAATCATTAATTATCTGACTGCGCCCGTCATAGTATTCCATATACATCCGGATTATTTCATAGACAGCCTTCTCACTGCTGCAGGCACTGTCAACCCTGGCGCTTACCAGTTTTACAAAAATGTAGTCCAGAGTATAGCTCTTAAACTTGTTATTCATAAAGGATGCCAGTAGATTATTCTCCTTCAGCCAGTTAATTTTGTGCGGTTGAAGAATCAGTAATTTCTCAAAGAAGGTACCATTTACTGTGTTAGTCACCGAATTTTCCACATTGGCATAATATATCTGCACATAATTATTAATGAATCTGACAAAGACGTCACTTGAGAGCAGCTGCATGGAGAAAAGCGAATCCTGTCCGATAGCCCCTTCAATCTGTTTTTCACTAAAGTTCTTGATAAATGATGATTTAATCATCATGGCATGTATTCTTACCGTCATGAATGACAGAGCGGGCAGATATTTCTTTAAGCCGTGCTCAAAACTTACTATAGAACAGTACTTTCTGACCTTTTCAAAATAGTTGAATCTGGTTACTTCCTTCTTCTGACAATACACATTTCCCACACAGATATCACAGTCTGTTTCAGTAATCTCTTCATAAAGATATCTGTATCCGTCCTCACAGGCGGAATCATCAGGGTCAAGGAATACAAGATAAGGTGCGGTTGCGAGCTCTACACCTTTATTGCGCGGACGGGAGGCGGAACCGCTGCATTCCCCTTCAAAGCGGTAGAGCTTTATGTTGCCGTAATGTCTAGCAAGATAGCTTTCCATGGCAAGAGTATCAACGTCCGTACTGCAGTCATCGATAAAGAGAATTTCCATATCTTCAAACATGGAACAGCGGCGCAGACTGGCAAAGGCCTTATTGAGCAGCATGGTGCCGTTGTTATATATCGGTATTATCACCGAAAGCTTAAAGCTTTCCGGCTTTCTTACCGACTGTTCAAAAGCCGGATAATTCCTTATCAGACTGAAATGGTCAACTGCATAGCCGTTCTCAGATTCAAATGAGCCCATAAGAATATCTTCCACGGCAAAATCATCAATCCAGAAAACGGTTGTAAATAAAGATCGGTATCCGGAAACATAATTATTCTGCACACCGCCGTCTTTATAGTGATTACCGTCAAGATAGACATCTCTAGTGATAAAACTGCAGTTTGTATACTTGAAGGCATTAATCATATCTTCAAGATAGTACTCTTCATAGAAAAACTCATCATCAAAGAAAGTAATTACCTTGAAGGATCTGATGAGTTCAGGGGTGAGATCCGCCTTGATGCATAATTTTTTGTGCTCCCACGTCTGGCGGTTGAATGAATACTGAATGCTTTCAGTAATTTTTTCGCACACCACCAGAACACCTGCCGGAAAAACCTCCTGATGCAGACCGATACTGGTAAGAACCTCCCCCATGCGGTCATAACAGGTATATTTATTAAAAATTCTTCTGATATTGTTGATCTGACCGAAATACAGTTCATCGTTGGCGTAGGCATTAACCATTGATTCAAGGTCACTGTATGCATTGATAATATTGACAAAGGAATACTGACAGTTCATGCCCTGACCGTATCTTGATACGATATGAGCGCCGGATGCACACAGATCATAGGTACTGTTTTCCAAAACGTTACGATCATTCAGGGTAGCATCAGTTTTGATAATCCACGGACATACTTTTGGTATCTTCTGTACGAAATCATCATCAGGGTATTCATGAAAATATTCATGATATTTTTTGTACAGCATTGACTTCAGCGTATGTTTTTTCGGCTTCAGTTCACCTGTTGCCCTGCTTATTATTCTGAGATTTATTCCTGCAACCAGTACGCTGTCAAATAATTTTGAAAGTCCGGAGTACGCCCCCTCTAGCTGTTTTTTATCGAAGAATTCCTTATCAGATCCTGAATTGTCATCATAATTGCAGACATAGATAAAATCTGAACTTTCCCGGTATCTGCCGTACTCCTGCAGACCGACAGGATTATTAAGATGAGGATTTATACAGAATGAATACTGAAACAGCGGTTTATTCGGACAGTCAATGGCAAACTTGTTAAGACACTCGTGTGTAGATGCAAAAATATAATCACACTGGTGGGCGAACGGCAGAAAAAGCTGATAATCCTTTAACCCCCCCACAAAAATAAAAACAACCGGAATCCCCTTGGATTTACTGTATTCAATAAGGTCAACTGCCACCTTTTTAACTGAAGTATCACTCGCAAGTCCCTGCCACGCATTGGCAAAGCCCTTCCAGGTTGACACAAAGAACATGCAGTCAAGCCCATGATTTATGACTTTTAGATAGTTATCTCTGGTAAGGTAGATAAAATCAGCAGCGGGACTTAAGGATCGGTAGAAAAGAATATCACTTACCACTCCGACCCGGAATGACATTCTGGTGTAGTATTTACAGCCGTTGCTCTCCCCTATTTCCTTCATACGTTTTAGACATCTGTCTACCCATCTGTCTGATTCTAATGACGGGCCGGATGCGGAAGCACTGTCACCGGCATTCTCTTTTACCTGTGCGGTAATATCCTGATTTACGGTAACAGCTTCTGCCGGATTAACACCGGAATGACTAAGGTCTTTTGGAGAGGCATCACCGCTTTTTTTATAAAGGGATTCGGAAATCTGCTGCTTGTGCGTATCCTTACCTGTATCCCGGTTATTTAACTCTCTTTTATCGCTGCTGTTACTACGCCTGGGGTCGGTTGTATCGCCATTCTGACTGTTTTCTCTACTGTTTCCGTAGCCTGCGGAGTACAGCATATTCGCAGCAAGTCCTGTGGATACCTGTTCGGCACTCTCTGTCTTAAGACTGCGGTTACCCGACAGCATATCGTTAATTTTAAGAGCGGCATACTGTTTCTGATACCGCGCATCTGATGATTCATAATGTCCCGCTTCAGTTCTCTCTGATGCAGAAGTTCCGCTTTCAGCTGGATTAAGGATTCCGGTAGCTGAATTAACTGAATTTACAGTCGCATAATTATCCGGTAATCCTGATGAAGCGGGAATTCCGACAGCGGAAGGCTGCCCTTCCGTGTACGAATTTGCCGGATACCCGCCCTTCAACTGATTAATCATACCTTTGTAAATTCCGAACTTTCTGACAGAATATTCAGTCATTCCGGACAATCTTTTTTCAATTTCCGACATCAGACCGTTGTACTTATAAACCTCGTTGTAGCTTGAGAGGTGCTCTCTGTCTATTACGAACAGCAGTTTATAAGCCTCCTCCACCCGCTGTAGTTCAAGCAACTTGGATACATGCCAGAGAACCCGGTAGTCCTTGTAGTTAAGCGCCACCGACTCACGAACACAGCGCAGGGCATCATCAGGATATTTGTCAAAGGCAATCTGAGCCAGTTCAAAGAGATAGCTCGCCAGCAGATTTTTGTCTAAAATTGTTTTACGAAGAGAGTTCTCGGCATGAACAAAGCCTAAAGATAAGTCACACGACCAGGTACGCTGTTCCTCGTTTGCCTCCGCTGTTCCTTCATCATTCTGTTTTTGAGGAGCCGGAGAACTTACTGAGTTACGGGAAATCTCCGAGTCTAACAGCATTTCCGTAGTGGAATTTTTATCATTATCATCGTTACTGAGTTCAGCGATTTTCTGTCTTAAGGGAAGTATATTGTTGTATATAGCTGATATTTTCAGAAAAAGACGGTTTTCTGATTTTGATACAAAATTTTCCTGAGGAATGGCGTTAAGTACGGTATAGCTTTCAATAACAAAACCATTTTCAAACAGGCGGAATCCGTACCATTTTTTTCTTGATACATCAGGTACAAGCTGTAAAGACTCGTTTATTAATCGCAGAGCCTCCTGAGGATCCTTCTCAATAAAAGCCCGGCTGAGAGTATTGAGATTATCAGCAAGCTGTCTTTTACCGACAGATTTTACTCTCAGGGCTTTTTCATTCTCCTGCAATGACTTTGAGGGATCACAGACCCATCTATTAAATTTAAAATACTTAAACACTAATAATAACCTGAACGTCCTGAACTGCCTTTTTATCCGATACCTTGTACGTGACCTGTAATTATTTTCAATATTTCCTGTTTCCGTCACTCCGTACTCTTTACGACATATTACGGCCTACTCTTTACGTCTCACAGATAAAGGGTGCAACCATCACTTCTTAAAAGCAGTTCATGGTAATTAAACCTGAGGCTGAACAGCAACACTCTCGCTGAGTATACCCACAGTTACAGCCGTTTAAAATGACAATTTAATAATTTAAAATTCAAGAAAAATTAACAATATTTATACAACTACACACTATATCATACTGAAATTTTATGTAAACATATTAAACTGAGGAGAGATTAAATCTTTGATAAAAAGACTGCTTTTTCAACATTTATATCCTTTCCGTTTTATTCACTGTTCTGTCAGCGAATAATCTGTCTGTCGCATTCACCTCCAAAAAAACAACAGCATTCCGGTACCTGACTTAGGCCGTCCTTACCGGATCTGCTGTTTTATGTGGGATTATCGTTCTTTAGTTCTTATTTTCACTGTTTTCTTCATTGCCGGCACTATCTGAACTCTTGGATTCCCCGGTATTATGTGGTTTCATAATGCCGTAGCCAAAAAGCGCGGCAATCGGAGCTGCCAGACAATGCGGTAGAAATGAGAGTGACCAAATACCGAGATTAAGCGGGAACGGGAATGAGATTCTGGCAAGATTAAGGCTTAATCCCCGGCTTATGATATTCACCGCCCGGTCAGCATGCATAAGAAACGGCTTTGGTCCCGGCATGGCCCGGCACATAGGTGAGTCTATGTATCCCGGAAGAATAACGTTAATCTTAATCCCCTCAGGCTTCAGCCAGGCTCTCAGGGAGTTACCGTAGCTACGGAGCGCCGCCTTGGTGGCACAGTATGTCGGCGTGTACACCAGACCGTAGTATGAAGCCAGTGAAGAGAATATGGCTATCTGACCGCGACCGCGTTTACGCATTGCCGGCAGTGCGGCATCAATCAGGGCAATATCTGAGAGGAGATTAACCTCCACCAGAGCTCTGGCCTCCTCAAAAGGTTCACCGCGTAAATCCTCTCCTATATTGGTATTAAGTCCGGCATTGGCTATCAAGAGATCAACCGGGAGTTCATCACCTAAGGAACCGGCCCAGGCTCTGAGTTCATCGGTATTGCGTAAATCCAGAACCTTTATGGAAACAGTGGAGCCGAGCTTTTCACATTCAGCTTTAACCTCAAGGAGTCTCTCCTCCTTTCTGCCGCTCAGTGTCAGATGTCTGCCGGGAGCCGCATATTTTCTGGCAAGAGCTCCACCGATTTCCCCTGTTGCACCGGTGATAACCACATGCTTAAGCTCCTTAAAGTATTTTTCCTGACGTTCTGCCATACTGAGCCAGAGGGTCAGCATAAAACCGGAGGTACATATAACTGAGTAGAACAGTATCCAGTAGTTACTGTAGCAGATACTGGTAATCAGAACGGCAATTGCATAGAGTAAAGATATTTTCTCGAGACATGCGAGAACCGAATTAATTCTGATTTTAGGCATGGTCTCCCCGCCTTTAGGAGTCGGAATAAAGGAACTCCTGATTCCGGCAATAACTTCTAAAGAGGCTACAAAATAATAAAGAGAGAGCGGAAGATACATAAGTACATATCCGATGTACTCCAGAAAGCATTTTGCCCCGCCGTTTTCCTGAGCCGTGATAACATCAGTCTTTTCTTCCTGTGCGTTCTCTGAATCTTTAGAGGTTCGGGACTTATCACTTAATTCATCATTTTCGGATATACCGCTTAAATTAATACCGCAGATATTGTTATAGCCCCAGATAATGGCAGTCAGGAGAAAAATAAAACAGGTGATATTAAAAACCCAACCGGTGTGCTCGGTAACCAGAGCAAGTGGCAGACTGAGGATGAGCAACGCATAGAAGGAAGCCAGCAGGAAGGACTGGGACATCAGCAGGAAGGCATTGAATTTTTTAGCAACTGAGAATTCTTCATTGGTAAGCATTCCGATGGTGTACATAAATGAATTCTTGACCATGCCGTAAGCCCATCTGTGTCTCTGGGTTCTCATGGCGGAAACGGTATCCGGAAGCTCCTCCACTGAGACAACATCCTTAACGTAGGCATAATGCCAGCCTTTCAGCTGAGCCCTGTAGCATAGGTCAACATCCTCTGTCAGGGTTTTATCACTGATACCGCCGATATCTTCAAGACAGGCTCTTCTCCAGACACATGAGGAACCGGTAAGGGAGGCAAAATCCTGACAGGTATTCTGGCTGTCAGTCATGTCATCCTTATGGGAAATCTCCATGTTGAGAAATCTGGTCACAAAATTTCTGCCGGCATTTTTAAATCTGATGGCTGTCTGCAGAAAGCCGATTTTAGAATCCTGAAAATACGGCATGGTTTTATTCAGAAAATCTGGTGAAGGCATGCTGTCAGCATCAAAAATAACAATAAAGTCACCTTTAGCCTTAGAAAGTCCGAAGGCAATATTGCCGGCCTTGAACCCTTCATGAGTCTCCCGGTGATAGTACTGAATTTTAACTGCTGATTCAGGAGCATGAGCACCATCAGTATCCTTACTGATATCCCCGCTTTCAGCGTCAATTGACACATCTCCATTAATGTGATCAACAAGAAGCTTTACGAGTTCCGCCTTATCATCGGTTGAATCATCAAGAACCAGAATTTCATATCTCTCTTGAGTATACTTAATACCGGAAACAGCTTTAAGAAGCTGATGAACAACATGAATTTCATTGCATACCGGGAGCAGGATGGAAACAAAAGGATTTTCTGCTTCAGCACCATCTTGAGTCTTGTCCGCCGGACTCTTCTTAGATGAATCACCTTCATTAAGACTGCGGTCTGAATTACTCCTGTATTTTTTTTGTGATTCCAGAATCTCATATCCGGTAAAGACCACAAAAAAAAGCACCAAAAGAATTAACAGAATCTGAATAATTATAGAAACAACCATCTGTCAGAACCTCATAATCGGTTAACTGTCGGGTTTAATCAATATCAACAGTCAATAAAAAGCAGCCTGTTACAGGTTGCTGTCCGGAGTTAAATCCGGATAAATATAAATAAAATCAAAAGCAAACGGTATTCTGAAAAAATAAACAAAATGTCTTCAAGAGAATTTTATCTTTCATAAAGAGCATTCTTCACCTGATATAAACAGAACACCTTCACCCGGATGAAGCTGATGTCTGCCGGTACTGTAAAACATAATCTACGGTCATATATTAAGACATGTCTGCCGGAAATCAGTTCCAAAGACTTTATTCCGGCAGCTCCCGAAGTGACTTCAGTTTATGTATTATTCCTTACCGTTAAATGATTCTTAATAAGAATCAGGGGCTTATTTTTAAAACTTCATATCCTCTGCCAGAACTTCCAGTCTCTTTTCCCAGCTGTGAAACTGTGATACATACCTATATCCGGCTTCCGCTTTCTGCATATTCTCTTTTGAAGGGGCTGTCAACATGAGAGGGAGAACTTCGGCAGCCTCATCCCTGTTGTGTATGACTGTACAGAAATCTTTAAATATGCTTTCAACCGCCGGAGAGGCATTAGTCACCATTATTCCTCCGCAGGCCAGAATCTCTATCAGGCGTCTTGAGTACATGGTAGCGGAATCGGTAACAGAATTCACATTAAGGCATACCGTATAATCTCTGTACGCCTGAGCAGTATTTTCATAATCAAGCTTTGGAAAAGTGGTAATACAGTTTCTTGCAGGAAACTTGAATTCCATAAAACGGGAAATTCTGGTACTGTTGCGGTCATATATGTCCACATTCAGATGTTCCTCGTCACATACATCAAAAATTGTATCCAGAAACAGCTTGCGTGAATTGAGAATCTTCCGGTAGTAGGAGCCTACAAAGCAGAGCTTGTTTTTCTTAAAATTAAAGCCGTTGAAATAATGAATACGCGGCTGATAGGCTATAGGAAGAACCCCTACATGACGGTTGTTCTCACTTTTATTGAGATCAGTGCCTATAGCGGACTGATAGTGCCTGTATTTATCCACGCAGTTAATATCAGTGGTATAGATATAATCACACTTTACCGCCACATCGGCAAACTCTTCAAAGAACGCCCCGTCATCCTTATTCCAGAACACTGTCGGAATCTTGAGGTCATCCGCCAGAGTAACGAGAGCAAGCAGCTGTCGCAAATCATTCCGCCCGTATATTTTGGAATGTTTTACCAGCTTGTAGCTCCAGCTCCAGTTGTAGCCGTGAAAGGCGGATTCAATAAAAATCAAATCAGGACGCCATTCAGTAAGAACCTCTTTATAGTTTCCCGGAGTTATACATCTCACCTGACATTCGTATGACAGATTCACCGTAGTCAGATAATCTGTAACCAGACCGATTTTCAGGCTGCCGAATTTACCATCACTCTTCTTATTCTCCATGATTTCCGGATAACGATAGCAGAGGCTACGGGCAGTTCTGATAAAAGCACCTAACATAACGGAAGCACCTCGCCGGCATACTGATTCCACTGTCTGTGCTTAATCACGTACTGACGGGCCCTGCGTCCCTTTTCAGCAAGTCCTTCCTTATCAAAGATATTCTCTTCAAGCACCCGGGCGAGATCCTCTGAGTCACCTGATTTAAAGAAGATACACCCTGATGAATCAGGTTCTCCTTCCCCTAGTTCATCTCTGAATACCGGCAAATCCGGTACTATGACGCATTTTTCCTTGGCCATGGCCTCGACCATCTTAATAGGAGGCACGATCTGACACACTTCAAAAGGTTCTCTCGGAATACATACGAGACCGCAGCTATCCTGTCTGCGTTTAGCCTCCTCAGGAGACACGCGACCTAAGAAACGCACGCAGCCGTCAAGCTTAAGCTCCGAAGCCATCGCTTCCAGAGTTTTTCTATATTCACCATCACCAAGGATATCGAGACGGACAGGCTTATGCTTTTCATGAACCAGCACTCTCATAGCCTTAAGCAGAGTCTGAATGCCTTCGTACACTATAAGGGAACCGGCATAAACTATGGTCACAGTATCCGACTTCTGTTCCTTATCACCGTCATTTTCAACGATGACTTTATCACTTGGCTTAATCCTCTCTATATCGGCACAGTTCGGAAGAAGTGCAATATTCTTTGCCTTAACCCCCCAGTTCTTCTGAATATAAAGTGACAGCTGGTTGGATATAGCAAAAACCCTGTTGGCATGTACGGCGACAAAAGCCTCAAGATCAAGCCCTAACTTAAAGTTATGGGATTTTGCAAACTCAGGACATCTTGATATTCTGGTAAGCTCCCATAAACCGCGCATTTCATACTGAAACGGAATCCCCAGTCTTCTGGCGGCAATCAGAGCCGGAAGAGCGTTGACATGGTTGGACGCCGCATGGACACAGGAAATCTTATGCTCAATAATATATTTTTCAAATTCCTTTGCTGCCGCTTCGGCATAGAATACTGTCAGGCTGTTGTTTTTAGGTTCTCTAAGATGATCGTATCTGATGCCGTCGAGAATATTAAAAGTATCTTCTTTAGCAGGATGCGAAAGAGCATCCTTGCGATCCCACGGATAACCGGTTCTGGTGAGAACAAACAGTTTTCTGTTACCGGATTTATCACATGATGCCTGCAGGTTTTTCAGAATTTCATGGGTTCTGGTGGTGTAGCCGCTGATATGAAAAGGCAGACAGCTTGCCGGAACATATAAAAAATTCCCTGGCTGAGGTTGAAAATCCTGACGGGACTTGCTTTTACTTCTTATTAACCGGCGTAATTGAAAAATGGTGTACCAACTATGAATATTAAACATCTTGTTCTCTATTATTTACAGACACGGCGGGAATTATACTGAAGATCTTCTTACTGATAGTCCTTTACAGTTCTCTATGGTTCTTGATAGGTGTTTTCCGTATTTTGTTCTGAATAATTACGGATTACTTTATTATCAATCAGTAGAAGTTATCTTTTCAAATGCTACTCGCTACGTGCATCTCTGTTAAAATTACATAATCAATAAATAAAACCAACAGACTGAGAGAGATAACCAAATCATTTGATTATCTTCTTAATAAATAAGCCGGATTCATTCCAGCTTATTTAAAAAGGTTATCAGTCAATACTAATCCACATGGTCAAGGATTACAGCCTTGAGAAGCTGCAACATTCCCAGTATCAGAAGCGCCAGACACAGAGTAGCCAGAAAACAGTAGATTCTGTCCGGCTTCATGGCATATTCAGGTGAAGACGGCTGCTGCAGGATGGATACATGCTTAATTAATCTTGCAGCATTCATTTTGCCCTTAACAAGACCTGTGAGGGTTGATGAATAAACTTCACGCTTGAATTCCAGATCCATCTTAAGGGACTGTTCCCTGTCCATGAGCTCATTTAAAGATGAGGTTTTATTGGAGGTGAGCTTGGCTCTTACCTTATTAATCTGTTCCTCTATGGCCTGAAGATTTTTATTAAGCGTCTGTCTTATCTGGTTGTCACCACCTAAAGTGGCGGGAAGAGCACGCATCTTGATAAGGAGCTCACTCTTCTGCTTTTCAAGGTCTGCGATGAGAGCCTGATAATTGGCAATTTCAACAGTAGGAGAAGCAATATTTTTCTGATTCTGGAATTTTAAGAGAGTCTGACTTGACTCCTTAACATCCTCTCTCGCAATATCAACCTGCTTTTCTAAAAAACGCACCTGCTCCTCAGCTATGGAATGACTCATGTCATTCATGAACTTCTCGCCTTCCCTTACCAGAAACGAGGTAATGTTCTGAGCCATTTCCGGGGTAAATGCCTGAGCCTGAACCTTAACAACACCGGTATATTCATCAAAAGTAACAGTTACTCTGCGCTTAAAATACCAGTAGAACCATTCAATGGAAATATCCTTGCCCCACATTCTGGATACAATATCATATTCTGTGGAACTGTAATGCGAACGCAGGTCAAACTCTTTATCAAGCTGCTTTAGCATATCAAGAGAGGTAAGATATTCTACTAGAATGAGCTGATCACTTCTGTTACCTGCAGTACCGATAAACATATTCAAAAGATCTGTAGGCTGACTGGAGCCGCTAGAGTCGGTATTCTGCACCATTACCACGGATTCAGACACATATCTGTCAGAGGCGACAAACCAGTACACCATAGTGGCAAAGGTTAATATGTAAACCAAAAAGAAGATATATTTAAATACACGATTAACAATACGGGATGAACGACCTACATCCTTTAATGTTACAGTTCCCTTAGGCTGTTGTATTTCACTCATAGTTTAATAGTTTCCTTATATGCATCAAGGGCGTCATCAATTTTGTCGTACCAGGTTGCCTGACCTTTATACAAAAAGATACCGGATTCGCAGAAAGTCTTTAAAGTGGCATCATTATGGGCAACCATAATGATACTGGAACGTCCCACCAGCGCTTTAAAAGCATCGGCGGCTTTCTTTCTAAATGCTGCGTCACCCGCTGCAGTAACCTCATCTGAAACATAGACATCAAAATCAAAGGCTAAAGACAAGGCAAACTGCAAACGTGATTTCATACCGGAGGAATATGTATAAACCGGCCTGTCAAAAGCACTGCCGATATCCGCAAACTCCTCTATACGTCTGATTCTTTCCGGTATCTCATTTTCAAAGCCGTGAACACGGCAGATAAATTTGGCATTCTGTCGACCGGTCATGGTAGCTTCGACACCGCCGCTACCCATCGGCCAGGATACTCTGCAGTGTCTTTCCACAGTGCCGTAGGTGGCATAGTCAGCCCCACAGATAATACGCAGTAATGTTGATTTACCGGCACCGTTACCGCCCACAATACCGACACTGCGGTTTTTCGGAATAACGAGGTTAATACCTTTAAGCACCCAGTCACTGACACCGTTTCTGGTGGTATATCGCTTATACACATCCTTAACAATAATCATTGTGCCACCAGCCTTGTTTCCAATGCTCTATAAAGAGCCATACCGACAACAATCATCACCAGAGCCACTGAATAGAGGTAGCAGAGGGAGACATCAAGTGTATGATAGGTATCCCAGTAGCTGAGCCGCGCACACTCAATGGCATGCAGAAGAGGATTTAACAGGAGATAGCTGCGATATGGTTCAGGGATATTGTTCACAGGGAGAATAACTCCGGAAATAAACATGAGCGGCGCCATAATAATCTGCAGTATATGTCCACTGTCACGAACAATACGCATACATACAGACGAAATCAGACCGTAGCCGAGACCAAGTAACCATGTTCCTAAAACGGCGGCCAGAAGATAAAGAATATCAATAGGAATTACCTGATAACCTATAAAGGCAAAAACTATTGATATAAAAACACTTACAAGTCCCATGGAGAAGAACTCCACAAGACAGGCACTGATGGCGGCATCAAAAGGGCGAACCTGCCTGAATGCAAAGAAAGCCTTGTTGCAGTCTAAAGCGTGCAGGGACTGCACCCCGGTTCTTCTAAAGAGAAAGAAAAGGAGCATCCCCACCATTAACCAGGAGGCAACATCCACACCTCCCACCTTTCTGGTTCTGATAACGGTAAACATAACCACCATTACCATAATATGCATGGCCGGTTCAATTATCAGCCAGGCCCAGGCGGCACGGTTACCGAAGAATCTGCTTAAAGCATCCTTTAAAAACAGTGCCTTCCACACCATCAGGGTATTTGATACAGGATTTCCCATAGTTTATGTTCACCCGTAATTAATCAGACATCTTGTTAATTGTGTTACCCCATGAAAGAGCAGGGTTGACAATTAAACCGATAATACGCAGGAACTTGGAGAGTTCGTAGCTTGAAGCGGTAGCCACATAGATAACATCGCCGTTCTTAATGCTGAAATTCTGGGATGAGAAAAATGCCCCCGGCTGGCTGAAGTCCACCTGATATACCACAGGTATGGTTTCAAGCTTGCTGTACTTATCCATCATTTCAAGAGGATATACTACAGAACCCTGCGGATTTCTGCCCTTGTTCTTTTCATCATACGGAACACTCAGATTATCTGAAAGCTTCTGGTAGGTGTTCTTATCTTCGAATCTGAAAATAAATACACCTTCAGGATTTGCCATATTGTCATTAAGTCCACCGATACGTGCCATGGCCTGAACCAGATTGATGCCGGTGGCCTCGAAATTGATTTCCTTGGCCGGACCGTTATTAGCACCTAATACGGAGAATGACCACGGCTGATACATGGCAATAAGCACATCACCCGGATTAAGGTATATATTCTGCTTCGGATCCTTGATAACAGATTCCAGAGGCATTTCCACAGTCTTACCGTCTCTGGTAAGACTTAAGGTGATTTTATTAAAGCTGTTGGCAACACCTGATGAGGCGGCAATAGCATCAAGAATCTTCTCCCCTTTAGGAGTGAGCAGGACATTACTGCCTCCCTTGACATCACCGATAATGGTAACCTTGTCTGCCGGACGGTTGGACACCATTACCAGCACCTGAGGATTATTAGCCTTGGATTCCAAAGCCTTTAAAATATCATTTTCTATCTGACGGACAGTTTTACCGACAACGGAAATCATACCTACAAACGGAACGGAAATCTTACCGTCCTCCTCAATTATCTGAGTAGGCAGCTTCTGGGAGGAAACACCGACATTTACACTGTCAATACTGCCGGTTCCGAAAAGCAGAGCCGGAGCACTTTCCCAGATATAGAGTTCAATGGAGTCACCGTAGGTAACTTTATAAACATCCGGCTTATTATTACCGAATGCATCGAAAAAGCTGGTATCCTTTTTATCGCTATTAAGAATGTCAGTAATCTGATCGTCAACGCGAACAAGTGATACAGGTGACACCTGCTTACTCTGATCAGTTATACTGCCGTAGCTAGGACCTGCATGAGGAAGAGAACAGCCTGACAAACTGAAAGGAACGACGGCAGCCACACCTATCGCTGATGCAGCTACAACATTTCTTATTAAACTGGACAAACTATAAAACATTAATTATCCCTATGTTTATTGTATTTGTTTTACACTTTTACCGGCACTTTGACATCCGGTAAACTCAGGAAAAAAGATACACTTCCCTGTTTAACATCCGGATGACTGCAAAGCTGCACAGTACCGAAAAAACAATCATTAAGTAAAAGAATTTACCAATAATAAAATCCGCTTTCTCCTGACCTGCTTAGTCACTTACGCCAGAAGAGAGGCTACTGCTTCACAGGTTTTCAGGATCTGTTCTTCAGTGTGCTCAGAGGTTATAAAAAATCTGAGACGGGCCTGCTGTTCTTCAACAGCCGGATGAATAATCGGCTGAACATTAATTCCCTGATTAAAGAGGGCTGAAGAGAGACTCACCGCCTTGCGGGAGCTTCCGGTTATTACAGCGACCACTGAATAGCCCTGGGATCTGCCGGTATTGATGTTCATCTTTCTGGCAGTCTCCAGAAACAGCCGGGCATTATTTCTCAATCTAGCTACTCTTTCCGGTTCTCTCAGCATAATATTAAGGGATGTCAGTGCAGCCGTAGCCATTGGGGCAGAAAGTCCCACACTGAATACAAAACCGGGAGCATTATACTTTAAAATATCAACTATGTCACGATTGGCGGCTATGTAGCCTCCGCAACTAGCCAGAGTCTTGCTGAGAGTTCCCATCCAGAGATCGACATCATGCGGATTGACATTATAGTGTTCATAGATTCCCTTTCCGGTTTTTCCAAGTACTCCCAGAGAATGAGCCTCGTCAATCATCAGGAAACAGGAATATCTTTTCTTGAGATCAATAAGCTTAGGTAAATCCGGGATGTCACCGTCCATACTGAAAAGACCTTCCGTAACAATCAACACTCTTTCATAATTACGGCGGTTTTTAACCAGGAGGTTCTCGAGAGATGCAGGATCATTATGCAGATACGGAAAATGCGGAGCTCCGGAAAGCTTTATCCCCTCTATAATGCTGTTATGCACCAGAGCATCATAGATAATCAAATCCTTCGGTCCGAAGAGAGTGCTGATAACATTAACATTTGTGGCATGACCGCTTACAAAAACAATGGCATCATCAGTCTCATATATTTCCGCCAGCTTCTTTTCCAAATCCCTCTGAAACGGTCTTTCACCGGCTACAAGACGGCTGGCGCCAACAGATGTACCATGTTTTTTTATAGCTTCTATAGCGGCATCATTCACCTCAGCGGAACCATTCATTCCCAGGTAATTGTAACTGGAATAATTGATATACTCCCTGCCGTTAATATGAGTAACCGTACCGGTAACAAAATCATGCTCTTTAAAAAAAGGATCACCGACATTAAATGTGCTGGCAAGACTCTGCATGGTTCTCAGTTTTAAAAGCTGCGGATGTTCACTGAAGGAGGTAAACCTGCTGCTCACGTTAATCTGATTATTCTGTACAGGCAGTTCATCATCAGCATTACCAGAAAGATTTTCAGAGGACTTCTCTTTGATAATGGAGTTAAGCATATTGGTAAATTTAGGAGTTTTAAACATTTTTATGTGCCTCATACCGGTTAGCAGGGATATCCGTATCCAATAAGAAAGCCGTCAGGCGGAAATCCTGACAGCTTATTTTACACTCATTTAACAATTTATTTAAATTAATCAGTGTTTTTTACCAATCATATCTAAATATTCCTGATCACTTTCGTCAATATGAGTAAGTATAGCCTTCTTCAGGGCTGCCTGTTCTGCACTGAGCTCTGCTCCGCCCTCTTCATCACTGCCGCTGAACTTCATATAGATCTTTTCCGCAAGTTTCAGTACAGTAGGATTATCCTGGAAGGTCATAACAGAAAGCTTCACTCCGGTTTTCTTTTCAATGCTTACAATAAGCTCCATGGCCATAAGGGAATCCAGACCGATGCTCTGAAGATTCTGATCCTTAGAGATCTGGTCGGTTCCTAGTCCCATAGTATCTGCAATCTCACCTACCAGCATATCGGAAATGAGAGTAATAGCATCTTCGCGACTTCTGCCATCGAGCAGCTGTATCAAATCGTCAGCACCGAGATCACGGCTCTGATTCTTGTCAAGCTTCACCAGTTCAAATACGCGCATAGGCATTCTGCCGGTAGTATCGGCAACACCTGCCCAGTTAAGGTTCGCAAAAATATTAACACCGCCACGGCTTAATGCCATAGGAAGCATAGAGAGAGCTTCATGACTCCCCAGAGCTTCCGAACCGAGAACTGATTCCAGTGATTTTTTCACCTGGGTTCTGGAGCTTAAGTATCCTATGTCACTTATCGGTCCCCATTCAATACATGCTGCAGGGAGTCCCATTCTGAGACGCATAGCAGTTAGACCTTCAAGGCCGGAGTTGGCTGCCACATAGTTTGCCTGACCGATATTACCGATGGCTACAGAAATTGAAGAGTAAACCGCAAAATACTTAATATTATCGTTGAGGGACACCTTGTGCAGATTGAGAGCCCCCTTGAATTTAGGGTTCAGCACTCTGGCATACAGATCCTCAGTCATGGAGCTTAACATGGTATCAGCAAATACAGCCGCCGCATGGATGATACCGGAAACATGAATCTGCTTCTCCTTGAGACGCTGCCACAAATCAGTCACACTCTGATAATCGGCAACATCACACTTTTCCACGGTAATCTGTAAGCCGTCTACGTCTATTAATTTCTTAACCTCGGCAGCAACTGCTTCATCCCTGATACCGCTTCTTGATACCAGTACCAGCTTTTTCACGCCCTGTTCTATTAAATACTTCGCTGTAGCAAAACCGAATCCGCCGGTACCGCCGGTAATCAGCCAGATATCGTCGGCAGAGAACACCTCTGAAGGAACCGTAACTTTATTTTCAACGGTACATGCAGTGTTGTTTTCAGATAAAACCGTAACTTTGGCATCATGGTTAACGGTAACCTTACCGATCTGACCGCCCTGCTGCATGAATCTGAAGGCTTTTACGACTTCACCAGTTGAATATCTGGTAAACGGCAGAGGAGTAAAATCACCGCTGGCAAAGAGTCCGATAACCTCATGGAACAGAGTCTTGGCACGCTGCGGATAGAATTTGAACAGCTGATCCACATCAATGGCAAAGTAACTGATATTCTCCTTAAGACAACGGATGCCTATGGAGGAGTTTTCCACAAAGTCACGTTTGCCGAGCTCCATGAATCTGCCGAAAGGCTTCAGCACGGTAAGACTGCAACGCATAGCCTCACCGGAGAGACAGTTAAGCACCGCGTCAACACCGGTACCACCGGTATCCTTCATAATTTCATCACAGAAATCGAGACTGCGGGAATTATAGGTATGTTCTACCCCCATCATTCTGAGAAAATCACGCTTTTCAGCAGAACCTGCCGTAGCATAAACCTCAAGACTTAGGTACTTCGCGATCTGGATGGCGGCAATACCTACACCACCGGCAGCACCGTGAATCAGAATACTTTCACCTTTTTCCATTCTTGAAAGGTATTTGATGGCATACCAGGCGGTAAAGAATACAATCGGTGCTGTCGCAGCTGAGTCCAGAGACCAGTCGTCAGGAACAGGAGCTACGGCATAATCAGGAACCACAAGTTTATTAGAGAAGCATGCTGAACCGAAGCCCAACACCCTGTCACCAGGCTTGTATTCAGTTACGGAACTGCCGACTTCTGCTACCACACCGGCAAATTCAAGTCCTAGAGCAGGACCTGAGAACCCGTTTTCCAGAGCATCATCCGGAACCAGTCCCATGGTAAGCATAATATCGCGGAAATTAAGACCGGTAACTTTAACATCAACCGCTATTTCATTATCCTTAAGGGCTTCAATATGTTTTGGCTTCCAGCAGAGATTACGCAGTCTCCCCGGACTGGTGAAATCAAGATAATAGTTTTCTGCTGAATTGCCGTCGGTAGAACCGGTACCGCATGAAGGCTCAGATACTGAAGCATGATTTTCCGCATACTGTCTGCGGCTCACTATAACTACCCGGTAACGGCCGTCCTTCGTGAGAATCACCTCGTCAAGAACATCAGGATGCTGTATATCTTTTACGAGAGCATCCGGCATTCCTTCACAATTCTTAAATAAACCGTTAAGGTCAATGCTTCTTAATCTGATAAATTCACATTCACTCTTGATTACTCTGGCAAGACCAAGTATTGCTGACTGCTGCGGTATTAGAGATACACCGCTGTTAAAGCGGGCATAGTCAACTGAAGCACCGTTTACTGTGACCACGCTGAGAGTTAACTTTAAACCGCTCTTCTTAGGATTTGCAAGATGGTTCAAGGCATTGGCAATTATGGTCAGAGAATCAAGTGAGGTGCTGACATCCACTTCTGAAGATACAACACCTGCCCCTGCGAGACCTGAAGATCCGACAAATACATAATTATGATAATTATCGAAAGCAGAGGCATTTTCATTCAGTGCAGCGATAAATCCGTCAACTGTGTACGACGCACACTTATTTCCATCTGCTGACAGACGTTTTTCAAGATTGCTGAAGAAAGAGTTATTACGGAATTCCTCACTGTCAGTAAGGAGGACATATCCGGTAGTTTCAGAGACAAGAGACACTTTATTGTCAACAACACCCTCTGACATTGCCTTATTTTTGGCGACTACAAGATAAATACCACCTTGATAACCTTCAGCAGCACTTTCCTGATAAACGGAAGTATCGGCAAAATACCCGCCTAAAGCTGAAAGCCAGTACTTAGGAGACTTCAGCGGACTGATTTCTTCATCGTTGTTGTTAAACTGCCACCAGTTTTCATCAAGACCGTGACAGAAATTAGCCGACCAGTCAGGATATCTTTCCATAACCACCAGAATACCTGAAGGAGCAAGCAGTGATTTAAGATTCTCAGCTGCCTGCAAATGATTTGCCGACTTATACAGAGCCTCCTCGACAAATACCAGGTCAAATGAAGCAGGAACAGCAGGATCGGTTAAATCCAGCTCAACTTCAAGAGTATCACTGTTAAGCCCCGCCTTTCTGATATTATCCCCCTGAATGTTCTCCATAGAGGAATCTTCATCTCCGGCAACTACCTCGATATACTCATTATCAGCGAATGATCCGGTAAGAATATCATTCAATCTGAGATTTCCGGATCCTAGAGTAAGAACACGCAGTCTGCGATCTGAAGCTGTGCCGTTCTTCTTTGCCAGTTCAGATTTAACCAGACTGATTAAATCAGCTGCAGCAGTTCTCACTCCGGCATAAATCATGGAATCAGCATTACGGGCATTGTTTACAATATCGCTGTTGGAGGTAAACTCTTCAAGATTACGTACCAGAGCATTACCGATGCGGTATACCGGCAGCAAATCAGGCAAAGCCTCAGGACACAGATGGTAAGCGTACTGAACTGCCTCATCTCCTGTTCCTGTTTCCTCCGGATTCGGGAATACAACCATCCCGTCATCGGTAGTTCTTATCAGCTGACGATCTTCAAGCAGTTTTCTAATGTATCTGTATAAAGGATTGGCGTTATATGCTCCCTCGAGGACTGATTTTGGAACCGCGGTCTCACCGTTTTCCAGCTTCTTTGGTTGAACATCGTCATCCAGGTCGGAAATCATCAGATCCTTTACAGCTGAAATGCCGTAAAGCAGCACAGACTGCTCCATCAGAGGAAGAATCTTTTCAAACCATTTTTTCCGGGAATTCAAATCCGGATGAGTCTTTTCCGCCGCAGCAAGAGCATCAGATATTTTCTGGGCACTCATATTGTCTGATAGTTCAGAATCAAGAGCATGAGGAGCAGCAATGGTATCATAATACCAGGATGAAATAACATCTGTCTTTTCATCACGCTCCATCTTAGGCATCATATTGAAACGGCAGTTATGCATGAGTCCCACGCATCTATCTGCTGAATTATAGAGCTGGAAGCTTGCTAAAATACTTCTGGATCCGGTTCTCAGGATTCTGGCTGTAAGATAAGCCACGTCAGCATCCCTGTAGAGACTGATTCTGCCAAATTTAACCGGCAGATATGCAGAACGGGTATCACTGAACTGTTTCATGGCAAATAATGCATGGAAACCGGCATCAAGTATTCCCGGATGAATTACGTAATTTTCATTGTGGGCCTTTAAGGCCTGCTTATTGAGATGAATTTTTAAAGAATCACCGCAGATATCAATATGATCCACCAGGGCGAACTGTTCACCGTACACAAGTCCGAGACTTTCGGTGATTTTATAAATTTCATCTCTGGAAACTGTTGAGATACCGCCAGAGACTACCTTATCTCCAGCATTATTTACTCTTTCAGCAAAGAAATTATCCTGCCCTCTGATTAAAGCATCATCAACGGTAAGCAGACGTCCCTTGGCATTATGCACCCATTCATCATCAGAGAGATAATCACGGGACTTGATATCAAAAGCCAAAGTGGAATCAATAATTCTGAAACGGATATTCTTGTAATTATCTTTATCAAAAACTAACGAACTTAATATATCAAGATGTTCAAGACTGATACTTTCGCCTTTGGAGTATAGTGACGCACCTTCAAGAGCCGTTTCAATAAAATCAGCTGCAGCATAAACGCATTCACCGTCAACTACATGATCTCTTAAAAGCCCGTTTTTGGCTGGCTCTAAGAGGTTCTGCCAGGTATTGTCAAGAGATGCTATAGGCCAGCCGAGAAGCGGAGCCACCCGACGCTGTTCTGGAACCTTTTCTGAAGTATCCCTGGTTATGAAATACTGTTCATCCCAGCTGTAGTGCGGCAGGTCAATGAATTTTCCGGCAAGCGGGAAGAAGGAACTCTTATCAGAATGCTTCTGAGACAGATGACATTCAAGGATAACCTGCTGAACCCTTGCCAGATTGTCATTATTAGATAAAAGTGTGGCGGCAACTCGGCAGTCAGCCCCGGCCTTTTTACTGATATCCCTTAAGTAACGCTGTAGAATGGCATTGGAACCTATTTCAAGGATATAATCGCAGCCGTCATTTATCATGGCAGTTACCGCCTGACAGAACTGTACTTTTTCCCTGATGTTATGCCACCAGTACTCCCCGTTAAGGGCAGAACCATCAGCGATTTTTGTCCCCATTACAGCGGAATAGTATGCAGTACTGTCTGCTTTATCACTGTCTGAGGATCTGGTTACCCCGACACCTGCCAGCTGCTCCAGAACATCCTTTTCGATCATATTCATGAAGGCACTGTGGAAAGGATAGTCTACATTAAGTACTTTAAAGAAGGTGTTTTTACCGGAGAAGTATTTTTTAAGTTTCTGTAGGGAATCGGTATTACCGGAAACCGTAATACTGTCAGCTGAGTTAACGGCAGCCACATCCACATCAGTTATTCCAAGCTCCTGTTTAACCGCATTGAATGACTCCTCTGAAACAGAAACAGCAGCCATCTTTCCCATACCGCGGGTTCTGTCCTGAAGCATGCTGCGGACACAGATAACCTTAACAGCCTCATCGAGACTTAAGAGACCAGCCACGTATGAAGCAGCTATTTCACCCATACTGTGACCGGCTACAGCCCGAGGTGTAACCCCCTCACTCTTAAGCATCTCTGCAAGACACACCTGAATTACAAAAATCAGGGTCTGGGCGATTTTAGTATCCTGAATAAGATCCTTTTCATTATCCTTCGGCTCACCTGACACCAGATTCTTCAATGAATAATGCAGATAAGCTTCAATCTTGTCAGAAAGTCTGTCAAAAAGTCCGGCGAAAAGTCTGCTTTCCGCATACAGTGTTCTGCCCATACCGGCATACTGTGAACCGTTGCCGTTGAATACGAAACCGACCTTTGTGCTGCTATTCTTAATATCGCTGTATACAACTCCCGGATTCAGCGAATCATCAGCATATGAGCGGAGATTTTCGATAACCGCATTTACATCTCTGCCGGTAACAGCCAGACGATGCTCGTACTCATCACGGGCATAGGCGGCAGTATAGGCAAAATTGTAGTATGCTGAGGTATCAGCTTCATTCTTTTCCTGAGAGAGTGCATCAGCTGTAAGAGCATCTGCATATGCATTACACATTCCCTTGAGTGATTTTTTGGTCTTGGCGGAAAGGAAAAGAGGAGGAACTTCACCGTTCACATTCGGTTCATTCCGGCCGATGTCTGACACAGGCACTGTTGCATCTGCGTCTGCAGATGTGTAGCTGTCAGCGGTCTGCACAATTACATGAGCATTGGCACCGCCGAAACCGAACGAGTTGATACCGGCAGTATGAACTTTTGCATGATGCAGATTGAAGCCGTCCTTGTAACACTGTACATGATATCCGGCAAAATCAATCTTGCTGCTCGGCTGAAAATCAAAAGGAACAGGAGGAACCTTCTCATGACGGAGAGACAGAACGGTTTTAACAAAACCAGCAAGACCTGACATCGGCTCCATATGACCGAGATTTCCCTTTACAGAGGTAATAGGAAGTATCTCCTTTCTTCCGTCGGTATAAACAGACGCAATGGAACGTACTTCAATCGGATCTCCGACAGGAGTACCTGTTCCGTGAGCCTCAATAAAATCAAAATCATTAACTGAGAGACCGCTCTTGGCAAGAACCTCACGCATAAGTTCGGTCTGGGCGGTTTCAGAAGGAATAGTAAGACCTTTTTTACGGGAACCGTCAGTATTCACACCTGTAGCCTTGATGACTGCATGAATACGGTTGTGATCTCTTATGGCATCTTCAAGAGGCTTGATAAGCAGCACTGCCACACCTTCTGAACGGACATAGCCGTTGGCTCTTTCATCAAACGGACGGCAGGTACCGGTTGCTGAAAGCATTGAAGCTTTGCTGAACCCCATATAGGAGTAGGAATGCTGCAACAGATGAGCACTGGCAACCAGAGCAAAAGGCACTTCTCCGTTACGGACAGCCTGACAGGCATGATGCAGAGTAACGAGAGATGATGAGCAGGCGGTATCCATGGATACAGACGGACCGTGAAGATCAAACACATAGGAGATTCTGTTTGAAGCAATACTCAGTGTATTACCGGTCATGGTATAGGCACTGATTGACGGCAGGTCTGTAAAGGCTCTTCCTAAATAGTCAAGAGAGGATATACCGGTATACACACCGCATTCGGAACCGCGAAAATCCTCCAGTCTGATATTGGCATTTTCAAGACATTCATAAGTCACTTTCAGCAGGAAACGCTGCTGCGGATCCATCCATTCGGCTTCCTTAGGGGAAATACCGAAAAAAGAGGCATCAAATTCATTGATATTGTCAATAATTCCGGCATTATAAGATACACTCTTTCCCGGCATCTGGCGGTTATCGTCCTGATAAAGATCTGTCGGCCAGCGCGAAGAAGGGATCTTGGTTATTGCACACTGTCCCCTGTCAAGTAATGACCAGAAATCTTTTTCATTTTTAACACCACCAGGAAATCTGAATGCCATGCCTATTACGGCTATATCTTTATTATTAATGCTCACTGATGCACCCATTTTATATTTATATAGTAATTATTAAAAAAACATTCTTCCCAAACTATATTCACATCTCTGAAAGAAATGTTCGGTATCGCCATCCCGGTCACTGAAAACCGATATAACAATATATATTTGAACGGATAGAGAATCACCGGGGAGCGACAGTTACGTATATTCCCCAGACAGGACACCAAACGGAAAAGGCTGAATCAGGCAGAACCGGAAGTCGCGTCCGCAGTGCACATGCGTGCAGTCAGACAGGATAGTTCGGCATTACTCAATTCACATAATAACAACCTGGATTTTTCTGTTTCGGGTCTCTTTCTTCTTTATCTTCATCCGATATCAATTATTTATTATGTCAATATGATTTATTATCAGACCGGATGTACGATATGCTCACTTTAAACATATTTTCTATTTTTCTATAAAAAATGATATGTTACATAATTATTTTTGCAATGTAAATAAAGCGGGGATAAAGTTAAGGTTTTCATAACATTATTAAAGGGCTACATCAAATTTTTTGCTTGGTTTTTCGACAGTTAATGCCTTTGTAGATATGTACTATCCATTAAGCATCAAAATTACTTTTAATTATTTGAATATTTACGCTATAAAAAATATAACAATTATATATTGTAAGATTACATCACAATTGTTCTTTTTAGTGAACCGTAAACAGGATCCGGATATTTCACAGAATCCGGAAAGCGTGAGATTACATTTATTGTTAATGGTTTTATTACCGGTAAGATTCCCCGGGCAGCGTCCAAAATACCGGGACTGCCGGGCTTATGCCTGCTCCGGTGGCATCAGGCTGTAAGAAAACAGCCTGAACAAAAGACACATCCCCAGGGTTAATTAAGAAAAGACAAATAAGAGAAATCTGACATTTACTTTTCCGGTAATATTTTTTTGAATAATCCGAGGAGTTTATTCTTTCCTGCTTTTTTACCGGACTCCGTGGCGAAGCTAAAAACTGATTCGCCTATAACTATACGATCATTTTTGAATTTTACGGCTGATAAATCAAAATCATTCTCTTTATCAAACATCCGGATTCTGTTATCCCGGCTGATTATAAAAATACCGGTTTTAAACTCAGCCTTCATCTTTCTTTTGATATCAAATTTAACCGTACAGATATTTCTGAATTCCCCGATATTCAGAGCCCTGTATCCGTAACCGAACAGCAGTTTCTTGCCGGATGATTCACCTTTTTTCTCTTCAGCCGTTCCGCCTGCCGTCTCAGTTTTACTTGCAGTAGCATTATCTTCAGTACTTAAGTTTGAATAGATACTGATTTTTGTATTCCGGTTAAACTGAACCAGTTTTACAAAATAATCATCATTTATCTTAGCCACAAAACCGTAGTCATCGTATTCAACCAGTTCGATGCCTTCACCTAAATGAAATAACTGGGAATAGGTATGAGGCAGAAGTGACACCAGATTATCTTTGATAAATGTAAAATCATCAATGGATATGAATCTGCGGTTGATAGTAACTCCTTTATATGCCCTGCTTTCAGCATTAACATAATCAAAATCATCACCGAGATGATAGTCTTTAAAGCTAAGATTCTCCGGAAGTTTATCATCAAAGTAATAACCGGCGTTGTCTACCAGCAGGGTATTGTGTGCTCTTGATGAAACGTAATATCTTCTGCAGTCATCCACCTCATATCCCGGGAAACCGCTGTCTACAAAGATCTCCTTTCCTTTTGAATACAGGATAAATGATAAATCATCAGCGTGCTTGTGCACCCGTGATGAACATCCGCACTTAAAAAACTTATACGTTCTGTCAACCGGATGCTTAACTTTTCTGCCTCTGTAGAAATAAATACCGCTCTTAGGATATATCTTATGAGAATCCTTCCGCTCCTTTACTTTCCGTCTCGGAATAATATAAGGTGAATCACCGGTCTGTATAAGGTAGCGGTTTGGCATAACCAGCCATGACAGGTACTCATCCATCTTATTTATTTTTTTCTCAAAAACCCTGGCCCGCTTATCATTTATCGCCTTAAGATAACCGGAGATATTTCTGAACAGTCTGGTAACCATGTATGCATACTGTGCACTGTTTTCAGTATGAATATATTCAGAATTGAATGCGTTCTTCAGCTGTTTAACCAGTCTTGAAACCGCCATTTTTAATGCTTTAGTCTGATTAAAGAAGTGTCCGAGTTCCAGAAGCGCCCTGTCCTGCATAATACCGTGATTATGATTGAAGTAATAGTTATCACTGTCTGAAAGCCAGAATACAGTGGCATATAAAACATCAATTATCCTGTAGGCATATGTAACTCTGAAGTATTTATGCTCCTGCAGTGTATACAATAATTTGGACAGTATTTCGGCTCGAAGAGCGGCCGGATGATCCTTCCACATAAATCTGTTCCGAGACACGCTCTCCGGTTTACAGGCATAGCCGTACCAGCTGTTAAATACATCAAGTGCGTACTTGATGTAATAATTCTTTTTAGTAAGCTCATATGCCCTTATCATGGCATAACACGGAGTCAGGGACTGCAGATAGTTCTGGTATGTATCCGGATTATTGCCGATCTGGACATTCCAGTCGAAAGTGTCAATTGACTCATAGGGACATTCGACCAGAATTTTATGAACAATCATTTTGCCATGAATTATTTCATTCGCACAGGCTACAACCTCTTTATCACCGCGAAAATAATTATTTATTTCCAGAACCTTTTCTGGATCATAATTGGCGTAAAAGGTATCGAGACGTTTTCTATACAATTTCGGGTAGTTTATCGTTTTTTTAGCACCGGATGCCGTACCATCGGCAAGAACACGCAATCCTTCAGAAAGTTCAATATCTGCCGCAGAGATACCGGGCTTTTTCAGTACACGAATAACCGTCCGGTCATTTCTGAATTTATCGCCCCAGGTCTGTTGCAGAGCCGGAACAAAACTCTTTGTTATAAAGCTCTCGCCGTCAGTATCAGTATTAAATATTATTACCGGCATATCAGCCAGTGCCATGAGACTTTCTGTCAGCAGCTCTTTTTCATTATTTTCGCAATATCCCTCATCAATAAATTTTCTTGTAAGAGATACTCTTTTTTTATCATTAAAGTCTGCGCCGGAATAATAAAGACAGGCTGCTCCGCCTAATTTTTCAGCAACAGAAATAGAATTAAAAGCTGTATCTGCAGTTCCGTAGCAGTACTTTACTGAAAAGGAGTTATCTGTGCGGGCGATTATAATATTGATGATATCCGTCAATGTTTTCAGACATCTTTCCGGCAGCACCGGTGAAAGGTTAACCTTATCTGTTTTATCGTTATAGATTACGGGATTAAAATAATGGATTATCGAGAAATCCCCGCTATCAAGAATTTCCCGCAGTGGGGAGCCCGGATCTGCCGATGCTTTGGTGTATTCCTCCTGATTCCGGTGCTGAATTATAAAAATTTTAGATGATTTTTCCCGGTAGCTGACAATAAAATTATATTCAACCAGATTGTATGTTACTGTATATAGAATCGGCTCCTGAATCTTAAAGTCTGTATTATTTATCTTCCAAACACTTAATGAAATTTTTTTCATCAGAATAAATCCCCGTACAAAAACAGTGCCGATTGTATCACGATATGTATAAAAATCAGAAAAACATTAAAAAATACTTGAGCTTAAGTTTCCATTCTGATGGTAACAGTATACGGACAGCGGCCTGTTACCGGCTGTATTAAAGTTACCAGGTGAAATAAAGTTACCTGCTTAAATATCGGCTGAAATAAAAAAACAAGGGATGTCTGTGCCATCCCCTGCTGTTTATATAAATAAAGACCAGAAAGCTAAAAACAGGTACTGTTCTCCATCAGATTGGCTATTAACCGTACGAGTTCATCTGCCGGCAGACAACTGTACTTGTTTGCTCGAGCACTGCCGTTAATCAGCACCTTGTAATCAAGTTTTTTTCTTGCTTCTCTGTCAACACGTTTTATTTCCTGAAAAAGAACCGGAATAAACGGGTTCATATTATAAAAGCTGAAATATACCGCTGAAGGAATATCCTTTTTGGATTTATTCAATATGCTGTGTAAATCCAGCATACCTTCCTCATAATGGTCTCTTATAATACGATCAGCTTTAGTGGTGGCAGATTCTGCAGGAGATTCAATATTCTTTATTTCAGTCTTCTTTCCGGATATTTTTCTCTGCGCCAAAGCTACAGCGTATCCCATTTTTCTAAAATTAGGGTATTTTAACAGGGAAGAATGAACAGATTCACAAATACAGTATTTTGCCCTGATAAGCGGCGCGAAGCTGATAGCCAGATCCGCCCCCATGGAATGGCCGGCACAAAGAATATCCCCGCAGTCACTGCCGATAATATTTCTGATATGACCGGCAAGTTCCGGCAACAGAGATCTGCCCTGCTCATTAAAAAACCAGCTGCCGCCGTATTTGTACTTTTTGGTTAAGTACGGTTCAGCCACATTAATAACAGTGTATCCGGTAAGCTTTTGGGCCGCCTCGGCGTAGCAGGAACCGGAATAATCAGGATAATCGATGGTATGTTTTTTTCCGAAGCCCTTATTTTCCGGGAAAAATATAATCACCCCGTTTTTCTTTTTCTCGGGATGATAAACCGCCAGTCTAAAATAATTATCATAGGAGGAAATATAATTGACAGCCCTGGTTTTAGTATCTCTTACTGCTGAATCATGCTGCTCATCCTCAATCTTAAACTCGGCGTCACCGGAATCTGCATTTCGATCCTGTTCCCCGCCGGATTCATTAGATGCCACACGGCCTTTTTCGTCCAGTACAGTACCGGTATCAGCCCTGTCAACAATAGGAATCACATGAGTGGAGACAGTATCTACAAAAGTGAAGGATATGTACTTAATAACCACACTTTTGAAATCCTCCGGTATTCTGAGAGAAATGGCAAAGGTAACGGTATTTTCCGGAACATCCATCAGAGCATTACAGTTACAGTGAAAAGTCCTACTGTCAATTTTCTGACCTTCACTGTCGTACAGGTATAACCCGAACATAATATCCTGTTCTGATTCTACCTCCACGCGGACCGGCAGTTTTCCGCAGAACAGAAAATTCTTGATTTCAAAATTAACATTCAGCGGTATATATCTGACCTTTTCCACTTTGTTCAGCATACGGCAGCCGATTGTCACCCGGCTGCTGTCGATATCCCCGTCCTTTCCTTCATAGGAAAATTTGAACTGTCTGAGATTCTCATTCATCCGGAGATCTTCTTCTGACGGCTGAATATATTCATAAATCATTGACGGAAAAAGACAGCAGCTCATTCCGTAGTAGAATCTCTTGTCTGAAAAGAAGCTGTGATCATAACTGCCGTTATGCTCCACCTCATTTGAAAGATAAGCATAATTCTTATTTTTTATCTGTTCCCTTGTAAGACGGGGACGTTTAAGATTTGCCGGGATATATACGGTATTCTTAATATCCTCTGTATGATCAACGGTGATTTTACCGCTGTCAATCAGTTCTTTAAGATCCCTGGAATCGATAATATCAAAATCCCTGCTCATCTTTCTGAGCATCTTCCGGAAATCTTCCTTTCTATGATCGTCCTTGTAATATTCGTATCCGTCATCATCACGGTAGAGGAAAGACCACGAGTGCATGAGACATACCAGAAAATCATCCTTGGCGCTGACACTATACGGAATTATGGAACCAAGACCGGTCCGGTATCTTACCAGACTGCATAAAGGATACTGGTATCTGACCCACCAGTTGTCATTGAGATTCGGAAAGAAATTCTTTTCCGTAACCGGAACCTCTATAATACCGTTTGACCATCTGAAAGGACGCTGCATGGAGGATGCATAAGGACACTGCCCCAGAGCCACTGATGCCTGGGTATTATTAAAGGCCATAGGAATATCCAGTTCCTTCAATAACTCCAGAGTCAGAGAATTCCATCTGAATGAACCGGCCCGGTAAGCATTTATTTTCCGGCCGATAACATTTTCCAGTTCGCCGGCACAGGTTTTCAAAAGAAAACGAAGCTTATCCTTATCGACCTCCTCGTATAGATTCATAAATCTCGGATTAAGTCTGTAACCTGTCCCCTCCCAGAACTCGTCAGGAAGATACTCCGGATGGAGGTGTAGCTCCACATCCTGCCCGTTGTCATTGAGCCATTTCGCGACTTCAAGCACCTCGGCTTTTCTATCCATGGCTCCGCATATATCAACAAAGTAGGTTATTTTTCCGTTAAATTCCTTTACCACCGAGGTCATTTCTCTTACACCGGCAGTGCCGTTCTCATGCTCCCCCCACATCAGGCGTTTCACATGATTATCTTTAGCTCTGTTCGGTAACGCTTCAGTATCATTGGTAAGTAAAAGATATTTATTCTTCATAACTCTCTGGTCCGGATATCGATAAACATCAGATAAGAAGGATATAAATTCACTGTCAGTTAAAAATATCAGAAGTTTCCCTCTCCGGAGAAACACTTGTTCAATTACAGTATGTCTGATTCCGGATGTATTTTCAGCCATAAAATACCAAAAAAACCGGAACAGATCTCTTATCCATTACAAAAGCTGAGGTAAATTTATCACATGAAGCATTTTTTTACAATCTGAGGAGGACTCCCACAAAATTTTAAGGTTATTAAAGCAACTCTTATTTCTTTCCCTGGTAATCACCTTTTTGCCCATCACTGCATTATACAATACCTGATAATAATCTTTCTGAAACTCCCGTCTCTCAGGAGATATAACTCATATTTATCAAAGCCTTCACATACAGGACAGTCCTGTTGCAGTATTTATTCTGTCCGGCATGACTGCCATCTTCAATTCAATAATATAATCGACAAAGTATGACCGGTATTCTGTTTTTTTCTAAAAAAAGAATTATTTTCAGTTTTACCTGCCGGCATAATGGTAACATCAAAGGTAGCAGAGGACTTAGCATTACGAAAATGCATTCAGTTATGCGCCATATCCATATTTACGCATATGTTTCCTGCCGGACAACAGCTCTATTGTTTTTCACTCTCCAAAGAAGAACAATCTGACTCTGCTTTTTTTTGTATACAGATTTATCCATAAAGAGAATAATCCACAGAAAAACAGGATAAAAACATTTCTTACAGGCGAACCGTAAAAGAGGCTTTTATGACCAGTAACACCGACGTAAAAAAAACAGCTTCAACTAAAAACCAGAAATCTGCCGGTTCCAAAAAAGCCGCTGAAAATTCTGCAATAAAGATAACGGATATATCAGGAATACCGGAGGAGCTCAGGAATCTTCCGTTAAAAATAATTAAAGCCAAAGCTTCAGAAAATACTCCCGATAATCCGCCGTATATCGGCACCAGAACAGCTGTAAAGGATCAGATATCAGGTAAAATCAGATATCAGGTCACTACTTACGGCAGAATAATAGTAAAAAACGGCAACCCTGCTTTTATTTCTTCTGATGAGTACAGGCTCATATTAAAGAATTCCGTACCGAAAGGACAACTGAACCCACCAAAAAATCAGAAAGAAACCAAAGAGTCAACTGACACAGGTTCAGCTGACATCATCAGTCAGCTGCAGGAGTTCATTGATAAGCAGAACAGACAATTCTCTATGATGGAGAAAGCATTGACTAAGCGGATTAATGTTCTGCAGGATCAGGTGACAGATCTTTCCAGTCAGATAAAGACACTTTCCGAGAACACCGGAAATTTCATCAAAAGAACAGACAGGCAGTTAAACATTGCCTCCGGTGTCGCCAGAGAGAATGAATGGGCCCACATATTCAACAATACCATCTTCGGAAGCTCCTGGCTTAAAGATCCCAGCTTTTCTCCGGGAAGATGGGCCGTCGGCTATCAGTTCCTGTACGTTATGTACCGGGTTCTCAACGAAGTCAGACCGGAAAGCATTCTTGAGCTCGGGCTCGGGCAGTCAACCAAAATGATATCCCAGTATGTGGCGAAACACCAAAACGTAAAACACTGGGTAGTGGAGCATGATCAGAACTGGATTGATTTTTTCAGCAGGAATTATCCTATCCCGGACAGAACTTCAATCGTTAAACTGCCATGGGATTTCAAGCCGTTCAAGGAAGCAGAAAGTGTCCGCTGCTACAAGGATTTTGCCAACGTCTTCAAAAAACGAAAATTTGATTTTATCTCAGTTGACGGACCGTTAGGCGGAGACATGAAAATGTACGCCCGCATCGACGTTCTGTCAATTATCCCCGAAGCCTTAAACAGTGATTTTGTCATTATGATTGACGACACGGAAAGACCAGGTGAAATCCATATGATTGCCGAACTGGAGAACAAACTACAAGAAGCAGGAATACAATATGCTAAGGGGACATATCAGGGGGAAAAGAAACTAACCGTAATCTGCTCAATGTCGCTAAGCTTCGTAAAATCCATGTAGTATTCCTGGCAGCAGGTACTTTTTACTGCAGGTTTAAAAGAGCCGGAAACGGCTCTTTTAAATTCAGGAAAAAAATTCCGCTATCTCCGTAAGCGCTGTTATAATTGCCTCACATGAGAGTTCTAAGTGAAATCTGAATGTTGAATTTCAGAGGCAGCAGCGGAATAGAATAACCTGCCTGCAACAGGAAATATATTTAACGGTAACCGGAAGTCACGGTAGTTAACAGCGTTGCTTAATTGCATATTCAAACACTTCAGAGTATCATACTACGGCTTTATCCCGTGTCATCTGAAAGCCGGTGCCGTAGCCAATACAGCCACGGACTTTTTTTCATGCAGAGATAAAAAACTAATGAATTTACCTAATAACTAACTGCGTATTTAACGTATTAAGGAATAAACAATGATTCTCGTAACAGGCGGAGCCGGCTATATAGGTAGCCATTGTGTGCTGGCATTACTTAAAAACAATTATGACGTGGTGATTTTTGACAATCTGTCTACAGGTCATCAGGAGACAGCAGACAAACTTGCAGAGTTCGGCAATGTCAAATTTCATAAAGGCGATTTAACCAGTACCGAAGACCTGAACAATCTGTTCAGCAAATACGATATCGATGCGGTAATTCATTTCGCCGCCTTCTCTCAGGTCGGAGAATCCATGACCAATCCGGCCAAGTACTACCGCAATAATGTATACGGCACCCTGAATCTTCTTGATGCCATGCTGGCTCACGATGTTAGAAAGATTGTGTTCTCATCTACAGCAGCCACCTATGGTGAACCGGTATATACTCCTATTGATGAAAAGCATCCGCAGAATCCAATCAATACCTACGGCAGAACCAAGCTGATGATCGAAAACATCATGGATGACTACGATCGTGCCTACAGTCTCAAATCCGTAAGACTGCGTTACTTTAACGTTGCCGGAGCAGATTCCGAAAACCGTGTTGGTGAGTGGCATGATCCGGAAACCCATTTGATCCCGAACATCCTTAAATCAGTATTTTCCGGCGGCAAAACCTTCCAGATGTTCGGTACTGACTATGAAACCAGAGACGGCACCTGTGTAAGAGATTACATCAATGTTGAAGATCTGGCCAATGCTCATATTCTGGCATTACAGTATCTGATGAACGGCGGAAACACCAACTTCTTCAACCTGGGCACCAATGAAGGCAACACCGTGAAGGAAGTATTCAGAGCCTGTGAAAAAATCACTGAAAAGACCATTCCTGTAGATGTCAAGCCAAGAAGAGCCGGTGATCCGGCATCACTTGTTGCCGACAATAACAAGGCTAAAACTGTTCTTGGTTGGAATCCTGATAAAAATCTTGATGACAGCATTAATACCGCCTACAGATGGGAACAGAAACTGCAGGCTTTTCTCGCAGAAAAGAAAAAATAACTATCCTGAACAATGAAACAGTAGAAAGATTCCGGTGATATCACCTGATGACTGGTACACTCTCAGAATTATCACCTGATTATCAAAACCGGTTGTTAACCGAACGGCAGTAAAACTGGATACAGTCTTACTGCCGTTTTTTCTTATCGCATCCTTTTCCTGAAAGACTCCTTCCAACTCATCATTACACAAAAAGACACTTTCCCAATATTTATGAAATTTTTACTAAAAAAATTTTCAATAAAACATTAAAATAGAAAGCCGTGGTAAACATTACAGAACACAATGGTAAAAATTTAAAATGACTGCAAAAATTATTCTTCACGAAACCAGAGAAAAATCATTAAAAAGACGCCATCCATGGATCTTTTCCAAAGCTGTCAGGGAAGTGGTCAATCCGCCGGAAAACGGTGCAGACATCGATATCTACGCAGCTGACGGTTCATTTCTTGCGAGAGCCTCTTATTCTCCGAATTCCCAGATAAGAGCCAGAGTATGGTCTTTTAACGCTGAAGAAAAAATTGATCAGCAGTTTTTTGAAAGAAAAATCAGAGAAGCGGCTGAGGCAAGAACATTAATGCTTGAAGAAACCGGCATGTCCGCCTGCAGACTTGTTGATGCCGAATCCGACGGACTTCCGGGTCTTATCATCGACCGCTATAACAATTTTCTGGTTCTCGAGGTATTGAGTGCCGGAGCAGAATATCATCTTAAGGATATCACCTCAGCCCTCAGGATCGTCTATCCTGACGACAACATTTACGAAAGATCCGACGTTGAGGTCAGAACCAAAGAAGGTCTGGAATCACGTAAGGGCGTGATTTACGGAGAGGAACCTCCTGAAGAGCTGGCCATTAAAGAAAACGGCGGCATGCAGATTCTTGTCAATATTAAGGAAGGTCACAAGACAGGATACTATCTTGATCAGCGTGACAACAGAGCCGCTCTCAGTAAATACTGCAAAGGAAAGTCGGTTCTTAACTGTTTCTCCTATACCGGAGGTTTTTCCCTGTATGCTCTCAGAGGCCGGGCTAAGAGTGTGGCCAATGTTGATGTTTCTCAGAAGGCTCTCGATATTGCCAAAAAGAATATCGTTCTTAACCATCTTGATCCGGGCAGAGTAAAATTCATCCGCGAAGATGTCTTTGCCTTCCTGCGTAAAGAAAAGAAAGCCGGTCATACCTATGACGTAATTGTTCTGGATCCGCCAAAATTTGCTGAAAGCAAATCACAGCTCGATAAAGCATGTCGCGGTTATAAGGACATCAACATGATCGCCGCCTCCATTATAAATCCTGGCGGATATTTAATGACCTACTCCTGTTCCGGACATATGACACCGGATCTGTTCCAAAAAGTAGTTGCTGACGCTCTGCTTGATGCCGGAAGAGACGGACAGATTGTAGAATTTCTTACCCAGGCAAGCGACCACCCGGTGGCTCTGCCCTATCCTGAGGCTTTATACCTTAAGGGACTGGTTGTGAGAATCAAATAGTATCAACATATTAATATCACAGTAACGTAAAAAACCGGCTATATATAAACAACTGTATTGCCGGTTTTGTTGTTATTAAAACGTGAATTTAACAGCAAAAACACACAAAATTAACAAAATAAAATTTCATATGTCATTCTCTGTGATAAAATTAATCTTATTAATTTTTTAATCTCTGTTTATTTTTTGATTTTTTATATTGCTGACTGTACTAACAGAAAGTAAATAAAACAGTATCTTAAGAAGGCAAAAATAACAAGAGTAGTTAACAGTAGCTGCTTTATATTTTAATGCAGTCTGATGATGAATGTATACGAAGAAGAAATTAACTTCTACATATCAGTTAAAGTTAATCCGAAGATATAACAGTTGACATTTACATTTTTAATAACCATCATATTTACTTCTTTCGCATAAACAAACCGGTTCCGGTGAAGTCACCGTAATTCATGCATTGAGGATTTACCGGACATAATCTTGAAACAATATGATGGAGAAACACAAAACCATAGCAGACAATTTAGGATAATAAATAATGAAAATTACCAAGGCTGTAATACCGGTAGCCGGACTCGGAACAAGAATGTTACCGGCAACAAAATCAATCCCTAAGGAGATGCTGCCGATTGTTGACAAACCTCTTATCCAATATGTGGTAAATGAAGCGGTAGCAGCAGGTGTCAAAGATATAATTCTAGTTACCCACTCTTCAAAAAATGCCATCGAAAATCATTTTGATCGCAGTTTTGAACTGGAATCAATTTTGGAAAAACGTGTAAAAAGACAGATGCTCGACGAAGTAAAGTCAATCTGTCCTCCGGGGGTAACCATTATGCACGTGCGTCAGGGTGAGGCAAAAGGTCTCGGCCACGCTATTAACTGCGCTAAATCTCTTATTGGAGGAAAACCATTTGCGGTAATTCTTCCTGATGTGCTTATCGACCAGTATCAGTCAAACTTAAGCCAGGATAACTTAAGAGAAATGATTTACCGTTTTGAAAAAACCGGTCACAGTCAGATCATGGTTGAACCTGTGAGCATGGATAATGTGTCATCATACGGTGTTATTGCAACAGACCATGCCATGGAAGAAATGAATCCGACTCAGGGAAGTTCTATTAAAATCACCGATTTTGTTGAAAAACCGGCGAAGGAAAAAGCCCCGTCAAATCTCGCAATCGTTGGCAGGTATGTTCTTTCCGGTGATATCTGGGATTTATTTGATGAAACACCTATCGGTGCCGGCGGTGAAATACAGCTCACAGATACGCTGAGACTTATGCTTAAACAGAATGCCGAAATGGATGCATACGTATTAAAGGGAAGAAGCCTTGACTGCGGTTCAAAATTAGGATACCTGAAAGCTATAGTTGAATACGGAATCAAAGACATGAAACTTGGCGGCGAATTTCAGGATTACATAAAGAGCGTCGCAGCTAAGTGTTAAGCGGTAGCATTACTTAAGCTTAGTACAGTCGACAGCTTAATGTGTCATTTTTCTGTACTGCGAAACATGGTTTTTAATTATCAGGTCTGAAAAGTTTTTTTCAGACCTTTTTCTTTGTTCTTTCTTACTCAACCTACTGTTTTCTACGTTTTCATTCAGACGAATACCAGTAATCAAACACTATTACGTTCACTTGCATAACCAGCCATTATTCTTATCGGCACACAGAACAAAAAAATTCAGCCGGTTTCCCAACCATACCTGTTAGAAAACCGGCTGCAACAGAAATATTCGTCTGAATTCTGATAACTCTATCAGTACATCAGGCTAACCAAATCTCACGGTATTAGAACTTGACATTAAATCCGGCAAAGATATCGAAAGAGGTCATAAATACGGACTTGTCGTAGTGATGCTTGGATACGTCCCCATAGCTCGCATACTTAAGACCCACATCAAAACCGAAATGTTCGTTAAGAAGGAGCTCGGTACCTACCTTGGTATTAAAGGCAAATTCATTATTGTGTTCAACCACACCGTTAACAGATGATCTGTTCTTGGCAAATCCCATACCGACACCGGCATAAGGAACAAATACATCATTAACATGGTAGTCACCGATGACATTTATGAATAGACCTGAGGATTTAACCTTCATATCCTCTCTGAATCTTCCGTGCGGATACCATACGTCCACATCATACTTTTCATTAGACATGAAAAAGCCTTCAGTTTCCAGTTTACCGCCCCAGCCGCTCATATGTTCAAATTCAATACCTACTCTCGGATAAACCATAAAGGCAGCCCCGTCATCCACCTTGTGGTAGTGATCGTGGTGCTCATAATCTAAATCTGTAAAGGCCGCACCGATTGAACCGCCGAAGTACGGACGGACAGCAAAAGTTCTGTCGGTATTCTTTTCAAAATAGCTTGAAGCGGCCTCGGCTACTCCAAAAGAAGAACACAACAGTGATAACGCTCCTACGGCACCGATAATCTTACGCATGATACATCCTTATATTGCATTAAAATATTGCACTAACAGACATTTACACTAAAGCAAATCTGATTTCTGACACTTTCCCGAAGAGAAATAAGCCGTTGACTTACGGCAGACATCAGTCAATCTGGTCACACATTATACTATCACTGACTGTTTTCAGTTATTTTTATTGCACACGAATAATCATACGTGTGCACGCGTTAAAAAAATACCGGATATTCAGGATTCCGGTATTGCTTAAACATCGTCAGTTCCATGTATCTATGAGTTTTGTTAATTAAACGATATTCTCAACAGTCTCAAAGGTATACCTGCCGGTCAGCTGGCAACCATAACATTCATTAAGCCATATAATACCGGAGTATGTGCAGAGCTACTGATTTTTAGTCATACTGTGAACTACAACCGTAAAAAATATCCTATGATCATTAAAATGTGTTAAAATTTTTCAGGTTTATTTTTGATTATTCTTATTTACAATATTTTAAAAATAAATAAACAAATCATTTCAAAACCGGAGTATTAAACAGAATATCATGTCTACAGGTCCAGCATTAAAAACAGAAGGATATCTTATCAACACTCTCCACCTTGACAGATGCGATACTGCGTTTGTCTGTGAATACTTCAACCATAAGGCTGAAGAATGCCAAGGTGCAGACTTTTTAAAATCCTTACCTATTATTCTGGCTCTGGAAAATGCCGGAGATCTTCACGGATTCGACTTTCACAAAATCAAGGATCATGCAGCCTCTCTAGGATTCAATGTAGTTGGACTCAGTGCCACCACCAATCCGAAAATAGCCCTGTTTATCAAGACCTGGAAACTGCCGGTATTCATGACAAGAAAAACCTCTGATGACACTCCGGCCACTGCCGTACAGCCTGCTTCATCAGTCTCCGTACCTTCTGCCACTCAGGTAAACACCGTTAACGTACAGTCTGCAGACAATACTACCCAGTCAGGTACAGACTTATCACAGACTGAGAGACCTAACCTGAACCGTCCGGGAGACATAATTATTGAAAATCCGTACGGCGTGGATGACGGTGATGAAAACATTTCTGTAGCCGATGCCATGTTCAGCGGTTTAAAAAACGGCAATATCAGTTCTTCAGTCTCTTCAGGTTCACAGACCGTAAAGACCGAGGAAAGTACTTTCTCATATAAAGGGCCGGCTCCCTCTACCGTGGTTGTGACTCCGGTAAAACCTGCTGTTAAAGCTTCTGAACCTCAGACTGTACAGTCTGTGCAGAATCAGAATAACGCAGCTGCAGTCCAGGACGTTCAGCCTGCTCAGACTGTTCACACTGCACCAGTACCGGAAAACAACGGCGAAGTCACCATGATCTATACAGGTAATGTACGCAGTGGCAACAGTCTTTACGCTAAGAACAAATCACTCACGGTTATCGGCAATGTCGGTGACGGTGCGGAAATAGCCGCCGACGACTGCATCACGGTATTCGGAAGCGCCCGCGGACGTATCTGTGCCGGTGGCCCGAAAAACACTAAAAGCATTATTTACTGCCATGATTTTAGACCTCAGCTTGTTTCCATCGCCGGAATTTACTCCACTATTGAAAACATGCCGCAGGATGTTATAGGTCACAAGGTTCTCGTGACACTTAAAAACAACAAGCTAGAATACAAGATCCAGGACTGATTCCGGAATATTCTGAACTGACCGGTGATAACAATCCAAAAGACATCCCGGTTTACGGGAAGTGAAGATAAGAGATACGATAACCAGGGAACTAGTAGAAAAATCTCCCAAGAGATAAAAAAATCCGGAGTTATAAATAAAAGAAGTGGCGGAAGCGTGATGTACCTAAACTTCAGTCATAACCGGAAAAAGTACAGTAGAGATTAAGACAACATATATATACCTGAATATATTAGAGACGGAGAAAGTAGAGAGAGCATCTGATACGGTTCATAAACTAACAGATTATATTTAAAACAGAATGTTTTGGATTATTTAACCGTATATTGAACTCTAAGACTCTCAAATAACTTGCAACATAACACTAATAATAACAATTTATTGTTTGACTATTTTTTTAATTTTAATTAAGTTAGTTATATTATAGACGAGGTTACTTTTTCCCCACGGCAAAGATACACTGAACAGAACTTGTCAGCCAGCTTCAGTTGGCTGATTATTTTTAACCGGAAATGTCTGCAATAAGTGTTATCTGTTTCCGGCAGATACTCAGAGAACAACTGTCATGAGCACTGCCAGGTAAGGACAATTATCCTCTAATGAACAGGTTACAACCGGAAACAGTAAGTTATAAGTATTCTACCGTGCCTTCATTATTGTATGCATGGTTTACAATGGAATTTGTTTTTTTTAGTATTCAGTTTTAACACTGCAGTGATGCTGATAAAACTGAGTCAAACACATTATTATTAGTAAAGGGATTCTGCATTAAATGGCAAGCGAATTAAATAAAGAAGATTTAATCAACGATATGGATCAGGAAACCGAAACAGCAGCAGAAACTGAAAATGCTCAGGATAGTGCTCCGGCCGAAGATGAAGTGGATTACAGCAAAGAATTCAATGCAAAGATTATTGTTGTTACTTCCGGCAAGGGCGGCGTAGGCAAAACCACATCCAGCGCCTCTATCAGCTCAGGTCTCGCTTTAGAAGGCAAGAAGACAGCAGTTATCGATTTTGACGTAGGTTTAAGAAACCTTGACCTGGTTATGGGTTGTGAACGTCGCGTTGTTTATGATTTAGTAAACGTTATCAAAAAGGAAGCAACCCTGAGACAGGCTCTTATCAAAGATAAGAACAGCCCTAACCTGTACATTCTGCCTGCTTCTCAGACCCGTGATAAAGATGCTCTCACTAAAGAAGGCGTATACAGAATTTTACGTGAACTCGACACCATGGGCTTTGATTATATTATCTGTGACTCTCCTGCAGGTATTGAAACCGGTGCATTAATGGCACTGTATTTTGCTGATATAGCTATTGTTACCACCAACCCGGAAATTTCATCAGTAAGAGACTCAGATCGTATTATCGGTATTCTTGACTCCAAGAGTCGTCGCGCCGAGTTCTCTATGGAACCTATCAAGCCTTATCTGTTATTAACCCGTTATGACCCTGCACGTGTAGACGGCGGTCATATGCTGAGTGTTGACGAGGTTGTTGAACTGTTAAGCATCGAGCTTATAGGTGTTATTCCGGAATCAAAGTCAGTTTTAGATGCTTCCAACCAGGGTAAACCTACAGTTTATATTAAGGGTTCTGATGCAGGTATGGCCTATATGGATACGGTTAAACGTATTCTCGGTCAACAGGTAGATATTAGATTTACTCAGAAAATTGGTCTCTTTAAACGTTTACTAGGGAAGAAGTAATTATGTCTTGGTTAACTGATCTTATTTACAAAAAGAAAGAGAAAGAATCTGCCAACTGTGCTAAGAACAGATTACATGTGGTACTTTTTCAGGACCGCGAAAACCGCGGTGGCCCTGATTTCCTGCCACAGCTGAAGCTTGACATCATCAATGCCATAAAGAAGTATGTGCAAATCAGTGATGAACAGGTTCAGGTTAATGTTTCTCAGAAGAACGAAACATCTATGATGGAAGTATCTGTGTCATTAGATCCTAAGTATGATGACAAGATTCCTGATTGTCATGACAACCTTGACGATGATGACCTAAGTAACATCAAAGGTCTTGATGAAAAATAAAGACATTTAATTACTTCGTTCTCATTTATTAAATTAAACAGCGTTAGATATCTGTTAGATAACGCTGTTTTGTTTTTTTTATAATGTCATATTTATTCTTCTGAGTTATCATGACCCAGGCTTCCTGCCCTTTCTACACCACTACTAATCTAACTCCCCTTCTTCCACACTCAAGCCTTACCTGCTCATACGGCTTAACCTAAAGGAGTGGTTCTCCAAACCATCTTATTAGCTCCGGCACAGTAAAAGACTTATAACTAAGGAGATTCACTACTAAAAAACTAACCTTGTAAATTATATAAACCGGGACTTAATTATGAAATTCTGCGTTTTCAAGTCCGGAAAACCAGGTAAAAAAACCGCCGATATCAGCAGCAAGCAGGATTATAAGCCATATAGAAGCTGCCGTACCCAGCATAAACAGAATTCTGTCCGTAAAGCCGTCATCACTTGTCCATCTGAGACAGTGTTTACAAAAAGGAAAAGGATACATAAACCAGATATCATAGCTGTTAAGATAATCCAGAAAAATATGTGCCAGAAAGGAAATCATAAAAAAAGGCACTATATCAGGATTAATTAAAAATACACAGAAACTTAAGGCCACCATACAAAAAAATGAATGCATGAATGCCCTGTGCTTTATATTCATTCCCAGAGCGCATATAAGGACAAAAGCCACGCTTCCTTCAATTATCTCCAAAAGCTGCTGATTGCTGATAATCAGCTGATAAAGCCCCAGATTATAGTGGCCATCCAGTACAAACATTGCCACTACTGCCAGAAAAACAAAGGCAATTAGCAAAGTTGCCCTGCTGCGGGGTCTGGACTGTCTGGCATCTATATCAGAAACCGTTCCGCCGACAACAGCCGCAATTACACCTGAAATCAGCATATGCCATGACTGAGGGTGAACCAGCAGGAGGCTTCCTGCCACTCCTACCACCATATGAGTTCTGCTTTTCATAATCTTCCGGTAAATATAAAAGCAATAAATAAAAAAATCTAAGAATAAACAGACAATAAAAAATTCACCAATAAGTGAATTTTAATAAACCATCTAAATTTTTATTATACTAACATAATTTATGTGATTTAATAATAAAAATATCGTAAACATCCCCGTTTTGCCTATATTTAAGTCAATATAATTCAGATTAGTTCAAAATGGGATGTTATATTCAAATTTACCCTTGATTAAATTCAATGAATAAAACTTATAAATCAAGAATAAACCGTATTAAATGCTGAATTAAATGCTGAACCATCGAAAAGTTTTACCACCAAAACGATCAGCAGCCGACCACCTGGATTTTATCTTCGGCACATAATTCTTCATTAAAGTTTTAATGCATTGCACTCAAAATTTTCTTAAGATATGGTAGACTGTCATAAGTAAGGAATATATGCATACAAGACTTGTTCTGTAAGGATAGAAAAATGTTGAAACCTATCGCTATCGGTACTGAAATATTTCATGAGTTAATTGAAAGCAACAGTTATTACGTGGACAAAACCTCATTTATAAGTACTGTCT